>Ga0105359_10003052_pt1 | contig 13787 bp, 8 predicted proteins | sample GOMGulsemesocosm_6_FD_83659 | JGI IMG/M metagenome (GOLD analysis project Ga0105359, IMG submission 83659) | Methane-oxidizing microbial communities from mesocosms in the Gulf of Mexico - GOM8C Gulf of Mexico | ecosystem: Environmental > Aquatic > Marine > Cold seeps | place: Gulf of Mexico... | reverse complement strand
TCTAAATAAGTGGCGGAGAGATAGGGATTTGAACCCTAGAACGGGATAAACCGTTGCTGGTTTTCAAGACCAGTGCATTCGACCACTCTGCCATCTCTCCGCAGTGCAGGCGCATAGTAGAGCTGTTTTAGTAAGTTGTAAAGCCAAAACGTGAAATAAATGAATGAGTGGTGTTTAATTACTCATAACGTTCAATTATTTAGCGGCGCTTAACTTCAAAAACAGCATCAACATTATCTAATTTAGATAACAACCTTGCTAGCACTTCTTGATCTGCCACTTCAACAGTCAATCCTATATGGGCAACTTGAGTCGCTTCAATAACTTCGGTATTCATGCCAAGCATATTCACTTTATCATTAGCGATTATCGACGTTATGTCGCGCACAAGTCCTGTACGGTCATTGGCTGAAATCATTAACTCTAATGAATAACCACTGCTTGAGTCATTACCCCAATGCACCTCAACATTACGCTCAGGGTGGCGTGACAACAGCTCTTTAAGTTGATCACAATCTCGGCGGTGAACGGATATCCCTTTGCCTTGCGAAATAAAACCGTCAATGGTATCACCCGGAATAGGCTGACAACATTTGGCCATATGGGTCAATAAATTACCAACGCCCTCAACCACCACTTCGCTCTTGCTTTTATTGTTTGATAAAGCTTGGGTCTTTACAGTGGCTAATGGCTCTTCAATATTCTTTTTGTAATGCAGCTGTAAGAAATTAACCAAAGAATTGATTCTAATATCACCACACCCCACAGCCGCGATGAGGTCATCAATCGTATTAAAGTTATATTTTCGCACTGCAACCTGTGCATCACTCACTTTAAGGTCAAGTCTGGACAACTCTTCTTCAAGAATCTCTCGCCCAGCATGAACATTTTTCTCTCGGTCTTGTTGCTTAAAGAAATGCTGTATCTTGGTGCGTGAACGCGACGAGAATACGTAACCTAACCGAGGGTTTAGCCAATCTCGTTTAGGGTTAGGCTCTTTAGCCGTTAAAATTTCAACTTGTTGTCCTGTTTCAAGCTTGGTGGTGAACGGCACTATACGATCGTTAATTTTAGCGCCAATACACCTGTGGCCTACTTGCGAATGTACATAGTAGGCAAAATCTAACGGCGTACAGCCATTAGGTAGGTCAATAACGTCCCCGGTTGGCGTATACACATAAATGCGATCGTCAAAGACTTGCTCTCGGATCTCATCGGCTAGATTGCCACTGTCTTTAACATCATCTTGCCACGCTAAAATCTTACGAAGCCATTCAATTTTGCCTTCAAAGCTACTGTCTTTTGTTGCGCCAACACCTTCTTTGTAACGCCAGTGTGCTGCCACACCCATTTCAGCATCTTGATGCATTTGTTCGGTTCTAATTTGCACTTCTATAGTGCGGCCTTCAGGACCAACCACAATACTGTGGATCGATTGATAACCATTAGGCTTTGGATTTGCTACATAATCTGAAAATTCACTCGGCACGTGATGCCACAACGAGTGAAGGATACCCAGTGCACCATAACAATCTTGCAATTCATCCACTACCACGCGAATGGCTCGCACATCAAAGAGTTTCTCAAACGAGATGCTCTTTTGATCCATTTTCTTCCAAATAGAATAAATATGCTTAGGGCGACCATATACCTTTGCAGATACGCCCTGGCTATCTAACCCTTCTCCAAGTTGTTTGACGAATTGATCGATATAGTTTTCACGTTCTAAACGTTTTTGATCGAGTAAGCTGGCAATTTTTTTATAGGTTTGTGGGTGTAAATATCGGAACGAAATATCTTCTAATTCCCATTTTAACTGCCCTATGCCTAAACGATTGGCCAACGGCGCGTAAATATCTGTGATTTCACGTGCGGCTAACACGCGAGTCTCTTCATCTTCGTTTTTAATTTCACGTAAAAAGGCTACACGCTCGGCTAATTTAATCACCACAGCGCGAACATCTGCCACCATCGCCATTAACATGCGCCTCAGGTTATCAACCTGAGCGCCAGACAAGTTTCTACCTTGGCCGTGTAATGTTTTAATGGCGGCCATTTCTGATACATTATTGAGTAATGCAATGACCTTTTTTGATGATATTTTAGCGATTGACTCATCGTCTAATAATGATAATTCATACCATGGGTAGATTAAGGCGGCTTTTAAGGTATCAAGGTCCATGTGCATATTTTGCAAAATTTCAGCCATTTCTCTGGCTTTTGCTAACAATGGTACATTCTCTTGTTCAAGCGCTAGTGACTCCATCGTTAAATAGAGTGCTTTAAATTGTTTTATTTGCTGTTTATCTAAGCCAAACTTAGTTACCCAACGTTCTAAATCAAATTCACCAGCTAAATGACCTTCCCTTACCGCTACCATTACAATACCTTGTCTAAATTTTTTGATAAAACTTGTTACTGATGCTACCAAGCTATGGTGCATTCGCCAAGTAAAAACAATGTGTTAATTTACTTGGCAATAACGATTAACCTAATCGCTTTTTAACACGTTTTACTTTCTTAGGGGCTTTGACAAATAATGCCATAGATTCGACATGGGTCGTTTGTGGAAACATATCCATCGCACACATTTTATCAACGCGATAACCTTGTTCAATTATAACCTTGCTGTCACGCTCTAACGAAGCAGGATCACATGAAACATACACAATTTTTGAGGGTTGAAGTTGTGATAATTGGCGGCAAATATCTAGGGCGCCATCTCGAGCAGGATCTAATAAAATCTTGTCTACTTTTTTGCGTAATTTGCTACCAAACCATTGTTGGTCACTTAATGGTTGTGCCAAGTTACTATGATAAAAAACAGCATTATCGATATTAGCTAATTGTGCATTCTTAGTGGCTTGTTGGGCCATTTCTTTGACGCCTTCGACGCCAACAACCAGCTGTGCATTTTGGGCAATAGCTAAGCTAAAGTTACCTACACCACAAAATAAGTCTAAAATCTTATCCGTTGATTGAATGTCGAGCCAGTCAATTGCTCGTGCCACCATTTTATCATTAACGTCACTGTTAACTTGTATAAAGTTACCCGGTTCAAATTCAATATTATATTGCGCCATTGGGTAAGACAGTGTCACATCATTATCAGATTCTAACGGCGAGATACCACCGTCATTGTCTTCTAATAAAACCAACAAGTTATGCTGCTGCGCAAACGCATTAATACTTTGTCTGTCACCATTAGTGAGGTTTTTCAATGTTCTAAAAATAGCTACATGATATTTTGGCGTAGCGATAACTTCAACATGGCCAATTTTTTCTCTAGCTTCTAAATTATCAATTAATTCAAATAATGGCGTGAAGATATTATTAAATGGCTTTGCCAGTACATTACATTGCTTAATGTTAATAATGTCATTGCTGCCTTGTTGCCTAAACCCAACGCGCAGCTCTTTATTTTTCTCAATGTTCACACCAATACGGCCACGGCGGCGATAATGCCATGGCTGTGAGCCAATAGCGTCTTGCCATAATTGGGGTGATGCCGCAAAAGAGAAACGTCGTTGTAATGCCTCTTCTTTTAATGACAGTTGGTCGATATTTGTTAGGTGTTGTACCTGACAACCGCCACAATTTTTAAAATGCTCACATTCAGGGGCAATTCTTAAGTCACTTTGCTCTTCAACGGCAATCAATGTCGCTTTGGCATATTTTTTTTGCTCATCAATTATCTGAATGGCCACTTTTTCTTGTGGTAAAGCGCCGGGCACAAAAACAACTTTATTGTCGACATGCGTGATGCCTGTTAGTGATTGATCGAGCGATTCGATAACAACTTGCTGCTGTTTACGGAATTTTTTAACTTTTTTTGCTGCACTGTAGAAATTAGCCATAGGATAAAGTACTTATAAGAATATTGTTATTACATTAATTAAATCGCGGTGGTATGATTATTCGCTAACTAAGATGGTGTATATTCACTGCAAAGCAGTCACAAGGCTTCTTCTTTACAAATGAAACAAACGACCAATTATAGCCTAAGAACGTGGGTATTTACGGTAACCCTCGCACCAACCATTTTAGTGAGCCTAATGTTAGGTGGCTTTTATACGTTAAGCTTGTTTAGCGAACTCGAAACAACCCTTGAGAAACAAGGGAAAAACATCATGACTCCCCTTGTCATCGCCGCTGAACAAAACCTCAAAGATAATGACCGAGAATCGCTTAAGAATCTTGTAGACCGTATGCATCGTTCACATTCGCCACTCATCAACTCTATCGCTATTTATAACGAACATCACCAATTATTTGTCACCAGCAATTACCACCGTATGATTGGAGATCTAAACGATTTTAATCCTAAAAAGATCCCCAATAAACTCACCACTAAAAATAGTGGTGAGTATGTTATCATCACTAGCCCGATCTCTATAGAAATAACGCAAACTACCAACGATTTAAAGCAAGAACATGTGATCGGCTACTTAATGATGCAATTAAATAGTCATAACACCCTGCTTGAGCAACATAGAGTCGCCATTACCACCTTCATTATTATTTTGCTTGGCATTCAATTAAACCTATTTTTTACTTTTCGACTCATTAACAATGTTACCCGCCCAATCAGTGAAATGGTGGTTGCGGTGGCACAAATTCGTGAAGGGAAACTAGATACTCGTTTGCAGGGTAATTTGATTGGTGAATTAGAAATTTTAAAGCGTGGAATTAATGCCATTGCTGGCTCGCTAAAAGAATATCATGAAAAAATGCAGCATAACATCGACACAGCAACCAGTGAGCTGCGTGAGACGATGGAACAAATTGAGATAAAAAATGTTGAACTTGATATTGCCAACCGAAAAGCGCAAGAAGGCAGCCGAATAAAGTCTGAATTCTTAGCCAATATGTCCCACGAGTTAAGAACCCCGCTAAACGGCGTTATTGGTTTAACGCAGCAGTTATTGAAAACCCAGTTATTGCCCAATCAAGTTGATTACTTGCAGACAATCGAAAAGTCGGCTCAAGGGCTGTTTAATATCATTAAAGATATATTAGATTTTTCTAAACTCGAAGCAGGTAAATTGCATTTAGATGCCATGCCATTTAGCCTTCGCGATACCATTGATGATGTAACAGACATTTTGGCGACTTCTGCCCATGAGAAAGATCTTGATCTGTTAGTTAATATTTCACCATCAACCATCGATAATGTTATTGGGGATAATCAGCGTTTTCAGCAAATAATTACCAACCTCATTGGTAACGCGATTAAATTTACTAAAAGTGGGTATGTCAGTCTCAATGTTTACTCAAGGCTTGTATCTGGTAATCAATATCAAATATATTTTGATGTGATTGATACAGGTATCGGCATCCAACGTGAACATTTACCCCGCTTATTTAACGCGTTTGCACAGGCCGACTCAAGCATCAGCCGTAAATTTGGTGGCAGTGGCTTGGGTTTAATCATAACTAAACGCCTTATAGAAGAAATGGGCGGTGAAATTACCTGTACTAGCGAACCAGGCATAGGATCACAATTTTCCTGCCATATTGTGGTAGAAGAAAGTAATGCTAACCCCGCGTTTCATATTAATGCACGCTTGCATAAAAACATTCAGCTTTATTGTGAATCAATGCAACATGCCAATATTCTTAATGAGCAAATAAATCATTGGCAGGCAAAAATTGATAACTACAGTGATATTATCGAATGGCGCAACGGCAGTACGGTTGAAGATTATGATTGTGCCATTATTCATTATTCGGGCCCATACAATAACCTTATCCCACTCAATGATTTGATCATAGCTACCCAACACGTAGACAATGTTATTGTGCTCATTGATACCAATGATTTAACCGTGCATCAAAACATCATTGCTTTGGGTGTTAATTATTGCCACATCAACCCGATGAGTTGCCGCCGTTTATTTAATAGCATTGAAAAGATTCAAGCATACAGCACTCGCGTCATACCAAAACCTAAACAAACTTCGGTTAAATATCCCAAAAAACGCGCTTTGTTGGTGGATGACAACGAAGCAAACTTAAAACTCATTAGCACCATGCTCAAAGACAAAGTGGGCTATAGCGTTTTAGCCACCAATGGTGAAGAAGCCGTAGAAGCATGTTGTGTTCAAAAGTTTGATATCATCTTCATGGATATTCAAATGCCCGTATTAGACGGCTTGCAAGCCACTGCAATTATTCGAAAACATGGCATCAATCAACTTGCGCCTATTGTGGCTACTACGGCTCACGCCTTGGAAGAAGAGAAACAGATTTGGCTTAACCAAGGCATGGATGACTTTTTAACGAAGCCGTTAAGAGAAGATACCGTTGAACAAATCCTTGAGCATTGGTTAGACTCAACTCATGTGCAAGATAATTTAGCGTTATCATTAAACAATGAAAATAATGCGATAATCATTGATGATGATAACCCTCATGTTTCATGGCAAGGCTCCCTTGATCAGGCGATGGGTAAAAAAGCCTTAGCATTAGATATGCTTCAAATGTTAATCGATAGCATCCCGCACAATGTATCAGCCATTGAAAATGCCATTAGCGATCAAGATCGCGAAGCTTTGCTTCGTGTTATACATAAACTTCATGGCGCATGCTGTTATACTGGCGTTCCGCAGCTCAAAGACTTAGCACATTCAATTGAAACGGCGTTGAAACGGCACATTGCTATAGTCGAAATTGAACCTGAGTTGTTAGAAATTCTTGATGAATTACAATTGGTGGCCACTGTCGGCACCACAATATTAAATAATGAAAGTGATCCCCTTAATGACTAAAAAATCTGGTTTTTTTACCCGTATCAAAGAATTAAGCTTCGACGAACAACTTGTTTTTGCCAATATTCTTAGTGAACGTATGTTACCTAATTACCAATTATTTAGTGAAAGTGTTGATTTTGGTAACGTCAAAGTACTCCATACCATTGTTGATATTATTTGGCAAAAATTAGCCAAGCAATCGGTTAAATTTAACTTAGAAGTTCAGCAAAATAAATTACTAGAAAACACCCCAGAACTTGCCGATTACGATAATTTTGGTGTGGTTGCCGCCATTGATTGTGCAATGGCCATCAACACCATGTTAGTAGCCATTGAGCAAAAACTCGATGAAGATTTAATTAACATCAGTAAGTTGTCTAGCTCGACTGTCGCCAGTTACATTGGCGTCGTAGAAGGTGATATTAGCGATGAAGATACCTTTAGCCATGAGATGATGCTCGAAGAGAAGACCTTGCAGGAATATTTGTTAGAACGAATTGAAAATCAAGCAACGCTCACGCCATTATTTCTCAAAGAATTGCGCCGAGAATTTAATGATTTTGGGATCAGCAATATTGGTATTGAACGCGTAAGGCATTAACAAACACATTTTCTAGCCCACAAGCCATTAAGTTCTCTTAATGGCTTGTGTTATTTTACAACCACTACTTTACGGACGTGCTCTACCTCATGGCTAAATTTTCGCTACTTTTTAAATTTAACTTTGTCATATCTGCATTAATGTTTTTTGTTTTTCTTAGCTTTAATAACCAATATTCATTACCTTCATTTTTATTACTAGTAGCAGCGAGTGTTTCATCTGCCGCATTATTATATGCGTTACTTTACTTGCCTTTATTGCCTACAGTATTGTTCAAACGCGCTGGTCTTTACCTTTGCGGAGGAATTTTTACCTTAGCTCACTCAGCAATTGCACTAGATTTCTTTATTTTTCGTATTTATGGTTTTCATATTAACGCCATGGTTATCGATATCATGTTATCCCCGGCCGCAGCAGAATCTATAGATATGGGAGTAGCGCCGCTAATACTCGGTTTTGCCTTTATCGCAAACCTATTAACGGTTCAATATTTTGTCATCAAGAGAATACTTCAAACTCAAAGCGCTTCTCACCAAAAGTTAAATAAGTTGTATAACAAAAGAGTCTTGATACCACTAATTGCTATCATTTTTATTGAAAAATTTAGCTATGGTATTTTAGCAGTTTACAATAAAAACGAGACTCAAATATTGTTTAGGGTTATTCCCATGTACCAACCGTTAACGTTTAATCGGTTTGCTGCTAAATACCTAGATATTCACACAAAAAAAGCACCAACAAACACTATTTTAAAGAACGGTGTATTAAACTACCCGCTCAAGCCATTATCGTTTAATGATAAAATAAAGACGCCAAACATTTACTTTATTACGGTCGACTCATTATCTAAATTTGCAGTTTCTGCCGACAACACCCCAAATATTCATGCGTTAAAAGCTGACTCTATGGTATTCACCAATCACTATTCTGGCGGCAATGCGACGCGGTTTGGCATTTTCTCACTATTTTACGGCCTTAACTCTACCTATTGGTTTCCTTTTTTAAATGAAAACAAAGGCCCTGTCCTTATCGATACGCTTAAAGATATTAATTACGATATCAATATTATCAGCAGTACCAATGCCCATTGGCCAGAGTTTAGAGAAACGGCCTATGTTAATACGGTTGATACATTGCATGATGACTTTGCTGGTGTGCCATGGCAAAAAGATGAGTTAAGCTCAGCTAAATATTTACAAGCAATAGATACGAGCACTAGGCCTCAGTTCTCCTTTTTATTTTTAGACGCTCCACACGGATATTCTTTCCCACCTGCGTTTAATAAATATAACGCGACAGATGAAACCATTAACTATGTAACAATGAATAAAGACAGTAAAAATTTAGATCAGGTGAAGGCAAGGTATAAGAATTCAGTTTATTACAATGATCATCTCGTTGGTCAAGTCATCAAGAAACTTAAAGAAGATAAACTTTACGATGACGCGATTATTGTATTTACAGCTGATCATGGTCAAGAAACTTATGAACAAGGCTACTTTGGTCACAACTCAGCCTTTACTCAAACACAAGTTAATGTCTCCTTTATGATCAAGTTGCCAGGGAATAAACACAGCGAATATACAGGGCTATCATCACATAATGACCTTGCACCCACGCTGATGTCATATATCGGCGTAAACAACGATACAACTGACTATAGCAACGGTATTAATCTGCTAAACAGTGATATAACAAGGGAATACATATTTACAGCGAATTGGAACAATAATGCCGTCATTACCAAAGATAATACTTTTGTGTTTTCGAACTTACCCAATAAAATGTTTAAGAGTGAAGTGAGAGACAATCAAACCTATAAACGGTCTAAAGGTGCAGAGAAAATAAACCCGAAATATCTTTTAGAGATAATGAATGCTAATAAGCAATTTATAAAGTAATAGAAGTTGATTATTTCACCGCACAAGGCGTGCGGTGAATCAGATATTTACTATGGTGGACATAGCAAAGTGACGTGTTGAAGTGGCTTACGAGTCGGCGCGGCACATGAACTTTTTATCAGCCACATGAATTTTAATTTTCTCGCCAGTAGCTATATATTCAGGAACCTGTACTACCAATCCAGTTTCAAAATGGGCTGGCTTAGTACGTGCACTTGCTGATGCACCTTTAATTGAAGGCGTAGTTTCACTGATCACCAGCTCTACCCATTGCGGCAAATCAATACCAACGGCGTTGCCATTGATATCTAACAATTGCAGTCCCTGTGTATCTTCAGTGATAAATAATAACTCGTCTTCAATATCACTTTTGTTAAAACCAAACTGACTGTAGTCTTCATTATCCATGAAGATGTATTCTTCACCATCGATATATGAAAAACTAACAGCGCGGATATTTAACTCTAACTCTTGTAGTTTCTCGTCACCTTTAAAGCGTTGCTCAACTTTTGCGCCAGACTCTATGTCTTTGAAACGCATTTTGTATAAGGTTGCAGCACCACGTGCACTCGGGTTTTGTACAAATATATCTTTTACTAACAGCTTTTTCCCATCAAGTTCTACGGCCATACCGCGCTTAATTTCATTAGCATTTGTCATTGTTTTTCCTTGTCATGCTATAACGCATGAATAAACATAATTATTATAAATAGTGGGCATACAAACTTGACGTACCATGGCCAAACTTTCCAAAACAAGCTATTTTCAGCGCCGTCAAAGCCCTTTTTAATTTCACTTAATGCGCCGTTACGTTGCCATACCCAGCCTGCGAAAAGGCAGAAAAATAAGCCTAATAAGGGCTGGCTATATTTAGTGGTTATCGTGATGACTAGGCCAAACAATTGTTGGAAATTAAACACAATCACTAGGCTCAGCGCTGTGACTAAAGAGCCAATAACCCAGCTTGTCACATTACGTTTTTTATTATGGGCTTCCACAACGTAAGCGACAGGCACTTCAAGCAATGAGATTGATGACGTAAGTGCGGCCAAAGACATTAATAAGAAAAATGCAAACGCGACTATCGGCCCTGCAGCGCCCATTTGATCAAATAGTGCCGGTAAAATAGTAAAAATTAAGGTATCACTGTTAAGCAAAGCACCATCTGCATCAAATATTTCGACGCCAAAATGCGACGCAATATACATCGATGGGATAATTAATAAACCAGCAACAAAAGCAAGGCCAACATCAAGCAAGGTTACCCAGGCACCAGCTTTCACTATATTTTCATCACTCGACAGATAAGAACCATAAATCAGCATACAGCCAACACCCAAGGATAATGAGAAAAAAGCTTGGCCCATGGCACTGATAATTAGCTGGCTATCAAAAATTCTTGAGAAGTCAGGTTTTAGATAATGCTCTAATCCAACTAGAGCATTAGGAAGTGTTAGCATATAGGCAATTAATACCACAAGAATAAGCACTAATAACGGCATCATACGCTTTGACCAACGTTCTATGCCATCACTTACACCTGCTCCAATAATCATAATAGTGGCGATCATGAAACAAGAAGTGAATATAATATTACGACTGAGCGAAAATTGAGTTAGCCAATTAGAAAAAGTTTCAAACCCTAGAAAATCAACAACGGGTGCCATTGAAAAAGCAAATAACCAACCTGCGATAATAGCGTAAAAACTTAGAATGACTGCCACAGTTAGAAGTCCTGCGATACCAACGAATTTTCCAGCTACTTTTAACGTCGAATGTTCTGTTAATAAAGGCAGTGCTGTAACAGCATTGGCGCGAGCATAACGGCCAACAATCAATTCAGCCATTAACGCAGGATATGCTAGACAAAATGCTAATAACAAATAAACGAGTACAAACGCCCCGCCCCCATTACTAGCAACTTGCGTTGGAAATCCCCAAACGTTTCCTAGCCCTACAGCAGCGCCAGCAGCGGCCATAATGAAACCTGCTTTAGAACTAAACTGTGCTCGTTGCAAAATATTCCCCTTTCCTTTTGTCTATAACCAAAAAGGCGGCCAACGCCGCCTTTTTAATTAAACAATACGCCTATGATGTTGGGTATTGAATGTCACTTTTGTTTTTAAGTGATTGGATAAATGCTTTGTAGTTAGCGTTACTACTAGTCGATGTTAAGCGTTGAATAACTGCATCGATATCCTTAGTAGTATCACTAGGTTCTTTAACACTGATCACATCAACAATGGCTTGACCTTGGTTTGTTGCCACAAGTTCGATGTCATTGCTGTCACCCTTAGCCATTTTAAAGGCCGCAGAAACGATTGCATTATCAATATCACGCGTTGTACGCAATACGTCTTTTTTCTCAACAACGGTCACGCCATCGATAGTTTCGCCGTTTTTCCAGCTTGCTAAGAATTGTTGTGCTTTCTCTTTAGCAAGTTCAGCAGATTTTTGCTGTTTTAACGTCGCAGTAATTTGCGCTGTCACATCAGCAATGGCTTTAATTTCACTAGGTGTATGAGATTTTTTACGTACAACGATGTGATGCTCTGAGCTGATTTCGATAACGTCTGAGTTAACATTCTCACCCAATACAACTTCAGAGAATGCCGCTTCGATAACATTAGGGAAGTTCACACTTGCAGGTACTGTACTACGTGTAAATACTGGCGTAGATTTAACGCTAGACTCAACAACTGTTGCAGCTTCAGTTAGGTTCTCAGGTACTGAGAATGCTGTATCAGCAAGCTGCTGTTGTAAGTCATAGAATAACTCTTTAGCCGCTTCTGTTAATAGCTCTTGTTTTATGTCATCACGAACTTCAGCAAGTGCTTTTGTAGTACCCGCTTCTAGATCTGTAACCTTGATGATGTGCAAGCCTGATTCAGTGCGCACTACGTCTGAAGTTGCACCATTTTCAAGGCCAAATGCAGCCATGGTAAATACATCATCAGTTGCGTCGTTAGTCATCCAATCAAGATCACCACCGTCTTCACCACTGAATGTATCTTCAGATAACGTTTTAGCAAGCTCAGCAAAGTTTTCACCGGCTTTCACACGAACTAGTGCTGCTTGAGCTTTAGCTTGTGCAGCAGCTTCGTCTTCACCAAATTCAAATAAGATATGTGATACACGGCGACGTTCTTGAGTTTTGTACTGCTCTAAGCTACCGTTGTATTGCTCTTCAATTTTGCTATCTTCTACAGATACTTTTGACAATAAATCAGCAACTTTTAATTCAACGTATTCAAGACTTAATTGTTCTTGAGTAGTAAATTGACCACTGTTTAGGTCGTAGTAATCGTTAATTTCTTGTTCAGTCACTTCAACACTATTTACAAAGTCAGCTGCATTAACTTCAATAAAACGTATGTCACGTAACTGTTGTTCAAGTTTTGCTATTGTTGATGCTTCACTCTTAAGAACGAAGTCAGAACCGATGACAGCATTCATCAATTGAGTACGCGTTAAGTCAACACGTAGCAATTCACGAAATTGCTCAACTCTATAGCCTGCTCTTCGAACTAGAGTTAAGTATCGGTCGTTATCAAATTGACCATCAACTTGGAATTCTTTCATCTCACGAATAGTTTTGATGATTTCAGCATCACCTACGCGTAATTCCATCTCTGCTGCAGTTTGGCTGATAAGTGCTTGTGCAATTAAACGCTCTTGAACGTTTTTGCGAACGCCATCCATATATGATGCATTGTTTGCAATCATTTTGAACATTTCACCGTATTGACGTTCTAGATTTGCTCTTTCTTTTGCAAACTCACTTTCAACTTGTGATTGATTAATAGACTCACCATTAACGATAACACTAGCCACATCTGAGCTACCACCAAGGTAACTACCGATCCCCGCTAGTGCAAATGTTAAGATCACTAGTCCCAATATGACTTTTGCTACTACGCCTTGCGATCCTTCACGAATTCTTTCTAACATCAGAGCCTCTTTACTTATTCGTTTTATTGTTTTTTTATAATGATTTATTTATAAAATTTTGCCGACATCATATCAGCAAAGTATAAGTCAATCTACATGTCAACACTAATAACCGCATGCTTTTAGCTCCTTTTTTGACCGCTTAAAAAACGATGCATCCTTAGTGGTATTTTGATAAGAAATTTGAGCAAAAAAAAACGCATCAAAGGATGCGTTTTAAAAGTTTTGGCGGAGTGGACGGGACTCGAACCCGCGACCCCCGGCGTGACAGGCCGGTATTCTAACCAACTGAACTACCACTCCTAATTTTTTCATCGCTAGCTAAACACTAGCGATTAAAGCAAAAGCGGTTCTAGTTAACAGAATCTTTTAATGCTTTACCAGCTTTAAATGCTGGAACGTTTGCAGCAGCAATTTTAATCTCTGCACCAGTTTGTGGGTTACGGCCAGTACGTGCTGAGCGTTGACGTACTTCAAATGTACCGAAACCAACTAGAGACACTTTATCGCCTTCTTTAAGTGCATCAGTTACTGTGCCAATGAAAGCGTCAAGTGCGCGACCTGCGTTAGCTTTTGAGATGT
>Ga0105359_10003050_pt1 | contig 13789 bp, 13 predicted proteins | sample GOMGulsemesocosm_6_FD_83659 | JGI IMG/M metagenome (GOLD analysis project Ga0105359, IMG submission 83659) | Methane-oxidizing microbial communities from mesocosms in the Gulf of Mexico - GOM8C Gulf of Mexico | ecosystem: Environmental > Aquatic > Marine > Cold seeps | place: Gulf of Mexico... | reverse complement strand
GCCAGTAAAAGAAAGTGAAAAAGCGACATATTTAAGTTACTTAACAGGAGCTTATTTATTCTTTTTCTATATGGAAGCATCTTTACGTTGGCCTGCTTTTGAAGCCATTCGTTTTCATTTTGTTTTTGGACTTATTTTAACCGTGCTTTGCTCGTTTAAATATTTATCAAGCAAGCAGACAAAAGTGATAAGAAATGAAACAAAAAGAACAATAATAGAAAAAGATGATAGTCGTCCTCTACTCAATGCTGTTTATCTCTTTCTTGCTGTATTGGGGATTTATGCTTTTGCTTCGATGGCACGAGAAATTTCAACGGACATATATATTAACCGAGTGATCAAGTTTGCATTAATTAGTTTCTTTATTGTGACATCGGTAGAAAAGGTTAAAGACTTGCAAGTTATTGTTATTTTTCTTCTACTTGCTTGGTTTAAAATTGGCTCTGAAGGTTTTATAGGTTGGGTTACAGGAAGTCAGATGTGGGTAAATCAAGGAGTACAAAGGTTACATGGTTCAAGTGCTTTTGTTGGTCATCCAAATTCTTTTAGTGCTTTCGGTGTAGGGTGTTTAGCATTCTCTCTATATTTATTGAAAGGTTTCCAAGATAAATGGTTAAAAATATTAATGCTGGCTATTATGGTTTTTGCATTCATTATTATTGTATTTACCGGTTCAAGATCTGGCTATGTTGCTGTGTTATTGGCATCTTTCTATCTTTTTTTTAAATTAAAGAAAGGAAAACTAAAAGTATTTATGGTGACCTTGCTCATTATAAGCGCGTTAGCGCCACTAATTCCTGACCAATATTATGGCCGATTTGAATCTATATATACAGGTAAAGCAGCTGAAGGTAATTCAAGTGGTACTAGAACTATTATTATGACGGACGCCTTGGAAATGTATGCTAAATATCCTTTGGGAATTGGTATACAGGCATTCTCTACGGTAAGAATGGATATGTTTGGCCGGCTTCAAAATATACATATGCTGTATTTAGAAATTTTAACTAATTTAGGACCGTTAGGGGTAATCATGTTTATTGTCTTTATCCGAAGGCTATTTTATTTAAATAAAATCAATATCAAAAAGAGCGAAGAGCTAAATATTGAAGAATATGATGATAAAAAATTACTATTTCTACAAAGTTTATCTAAAGCAGTTATTGCATATCTTATTTTAAGGTTAATATTTGGTTTATTTGCTATGGATCTTTACGAACCACATTGGTGGTTAATGTTGGGCTTAACTTTAGCTGTGCACAAATTGCTTCCAACTTGTAAAAGAGTGGCTCCTTAATGAGACTTGTTGCACTTGATTTAATTAGATTTTTTGCTGCAATGGCAGTTGTACTTTACCATTATACGGCGAGAGAAGGATTTAAAGAATTTGAAGGCATAGCTGAGGTAACTAAGTTTGGTTATTTGGGGGTGCCCTTGTTCTTTATCATTAGTGGTTATGTCATTGCTCTCTCTGCAAAAAATAGAACCGCTATGGAATTTGCTATTTCGCGTTTTGTACGATTATACCCTGCTTTTTGGTGTGGTATGTTTTTTACTATATTGGTCACTATTTATTATGCGCAGGCAAGCTTTGATCCAATAATGATCGCAGCTAATGCAACTATGCTTAATGATTATTTTGATATTGAAAATATTGATGGTGTCTATTGGACATTGCAAGCGGAATTGAAATTTTATGCCTGCATGTTTTTTCTAATATTGTTTGGCGTGTTTGAAAAGTATAAGGTTTGGTTAACTGCTTGGCTTTTGTTAACTGTCAGCTTTTTGTTTTTCGGGCAACCTTTTTTCATGGGCTGGTTTATTTCTCCTTATTACTCGTCATTTTTTATAGCAGGAATTGCATTTTATTTAATTCATAGTCAAGGAAAAAACTTTTTTAATTTAGGTGTATTGTTTGTATCTCTTATCATTTCAGCTGTAATGGCTTACCAACAAACTAACTCCTTTTTTAAAGAACCTTCAGACAATGAAAAGATGGTTGCTATTATGCTTGTTGGAAGTTTTTATTTAATCTTTTATAGCTTAATAACAGGGCGCTTGTCTTTAAAAAACCGAAAGGTTTATATTATTTTAGGTGGTTTGACATACCCTTTATATTTAATTCATGGCTTTGCAGGTACATCAATAATTGATTATTATCGTTTCTCGTATTCAGATACATCAATAGTATTGGTCACCATAGTATTGATGTTGTTTGTGTCTTGGTTAATTCATATAGGCATTGAAAAAAAATTCGCTACACCACTAAAGTTATTTTTACTCAATAATTTATCTTCGAATAAGCGCAAAACAAAAAATATTCCTAATAATAATTAATGTGGTTTAAATATGAAAAGTAAAATCGGAATCTACGTTCATAAGCCAAGAACGATTGGGAATTATATTTTCAAATTGGTGTCCTCTATTTTTCATAAAATAAAATTTAATGCATTAACTGATAGGTATGTTACTCAAAAAACTCATAAGAATGTTTTTGGTCATGCTTTAAACCTTAAAGCACCGAAAAGCTTTAATGAAAAAATACAATGGTTAAAGCTATATGATAAAAGCCCACTTAAAACAGAGTGTGCTGATAAATATGCTGTTCGTTTATTTGTAAAAAAGACTATAGGAGTAAAGTATTTAATTCCACTTCACTTATCAACTCAGAACCCTGATGATATGTCGTTACAAAACTTACCAGAATCCCCTGTGATTGTTAAAACTAATCATGCGAGTGGTCAAGTATTCATTATAAAAGATAAAATGAATACAGATCTTGTGCCTATTCAGCAAAGCTTACGCTTTCAGTTACGTAAAAATTTTTATCATGCCCATCGTGAGTGGCAATACAAAGATATTATCCCCTGTATTTTAGTTGAAGCACTACTACAAGATGAAAATGGTCAGATACCTAAAGATTATAAATTTCATTGCTTTCATGGGAAGCCTTTATATGTTCAAGTAGATTCAGAACGTTTTTCTAAACACAAACGTAGTATTTATGATAGTGAGTGGCAGTATTTAGATATTAAATATAATAAACCTGAAGGAGATATCGAGCCTCCACCAGAAATGCTGACTAAGATGCTTGAACTTGCTGTGAAATTATCAGCGCCTTTTCTTTATGTGAGAGTAGACTTTTATCAAGTTGATAATAAAGTTTTTTTTGGAGAGTTAACCTTTACACCTGAAGCAGGTAGAGGGAAGTTTGATCCATACGAAATGGATTTAGCTTGGGGAAAACATATACACTTGCCATTAATCAGTTAGTTTTTACAAAGAGACTATAGCAATTTACAAAGGAAAATCATTGAGCGAAATTGAATTAATACCAATTAATGAAGATACCTTCCTAAAAATGGAAAGTACTTGGCAGACTTGTTTAGCCCAATCTGGTGCTAATACATTATTCTCTAGTTGGATTTGGTTAACTTCTTGGTGGAAAATCTGGAAAATAAGGCTAAATTTAAATCTATTACTTTTTGGGGTATATAAAAATAGAAACCTTATCGGCATTGTTCCATGCTATACCTATCTAAAAAAAACACCTTTTGGGCGAATGAAAAAATATTGTGAATTTATAGGTGATTATACGTCAAGCAACGATTCTATTCGTTCTGAGTATTTAGATTTTATTTTCCCTCAAGATCAGTACGCAGAAATTATCCCACTAGTTTTACAACATTTAATGCAATATGATATTGATGAACTTATTTTCAAAGATTTAAAAGCTAACTCCCTTACTGGCGAATACTTTTCCAAAAATCACCCAGCATGTATTTTTAGTGTTGATCACGGAATAAAAATTAATTGTCAGCAAGAGTTTGAACCATATATTCGCTCACTTGGAAAGAATACCCGCCTTAAATTATATAGCCGCCGTAAGTTGATGAAAAATCCTGAACTGCATTCCATAAAAAATGCAGAGGATATAATTTTATTTTTTAATAACCTCAATTTAATGCACTTAGAAAGGTGGCAACAGCCGTGCTTTTCTGAACATAGTTTGAAGTTTCATAGCCTCGTGGCGAATTACTTTCTTAGTAATGGACAATTAGAGTGCTTAACGTTAACAGATGACAGTGTCGTTAAAGCCGTGTGTTACGATATTACAATTAAAAGTACTAGATATAATATTCAATTAGGTTTCCATGCGTATCATACGTCTAAAGTTTCTATGGGGACTTTAATGTTGGGCTATGCAATAGAACAAGCACATTGTAATAAAGCTATTCAAAGCTATGATTTATTAGCTGGGCAAGGAAAGAATACATTTTATAAAAAAAAACTAAATGGGCAGTTAACATCTTTTATAACTTGTAAGATACCATTAACTTGGCAGTCCCAATTATTGTTTATATTAAGGAGAGGGATAACTATTTTTAAGCATTACTATTTTTAGGTTGGAAATTATATTTCAAACGTAAATAATACAAAGTTATATTAATAATATATGTGCTAAAATCATTGATTTTGCATAAAAGGAGTTACGAAATCTCACTCATGGCAACTAGCACTCAAAGAAAAACTTCCACAGCATTATTAAAAGGTTCTGCTTTTCGAGTTATCCAAACATTTATCAGTATTGGTATTGGCTTTTGGATGCTTCCATTTTTGATTGCGAATTTAGGTAGTGGTGATTATGCATTGTGGGTACTCGTTGGGAGCATTGTATCTTCATATTATTTAATGGACTTAGGCCTTAATCATGCTGTTACTCGGTACGTATCTCGTTATATTCATACGGAAGAATTTAAAAGAGCAAATCAAATCGTAAATACTGCAATTGTTATATATAGTGTTTTGGGGTTAGTTTTATTTACCTTAACTTTGTTAGGCGCAATTTTTGTAGCACCAGATATCATTCATAACCCCGAAGACTTGAGAACAGCACAAGCTATTATCTTAATTGCCGGGTTATCAATTAGCCTAGAATTCCCCTCAAAGGCATTTCCAGGTATTATTCATGCGTTCATAAGGTTTGATACCCTTGCTTTGGTTAGGATTATAGCTTCAATCATAAATGCTATCGCGATTTACTTTTTTATATCAAATGACTATGGCATTGTTTCTTTGGCAGTTATTTCATTAATATCGAATATATGTACGACTAGCTTTTACATGATTTTTTGTTATCGACTTTTACCGACATTAAAATTAACACTAGATGACGTGTCAAAAAGCGATTTAAAAGAAATATTCCATTTCAGTAAATGGACATTCATTGTTGATTTAACTAACCTGCTTAAACAGAAAATGGATCTTTGGTTAATTGCTGGATTTATTTCAGGTGGCGCGGTGACCACTTATTACGTAGCTATAAGGTTAACTGAATATGCAACTCAATTTGCTAATCAAGCATTAGGGTTTACTGTTCCAGTATTTACCAAATATTATGCTCATAATCAACTGGATAAGCTTGAAGAATCATTAATTTTCTTTTTAAAATTAAATTTTATAGTATTTATATTATTCATGGGTGGCTTTATATTAATTGGTGACACTTTTATTTCCTTGTGGATAAAGGATGAGATTGACCATTCCCTTGCGTATCAATGTCTTATTGTTTTAGCTATTGGTCGTTTATTTACCTTCATGACAACTCCTTTTATTAGTGTTCTAATGACAATTAAGCAACATAAGTATTCTTCTTATTTATCTATAGTTGATACATTGACGGCATGTTTATCGGCCATTTACTTAATTCCTTTATATGGCGTTTTAGGTGCAGCAATTTCTTTTTCATTACTTGTCGGTATTATGAGAGTAATCTATTTACCATACATAGTAATGAAAATACTGAACTTTAAGTTTGGTGGTTTTTTTGTGCATTCTTTTATCTACGCAATATATGCGCTGCTTGTTTCTTTTGTTTACAGTATGTATTTTGATAATATTGAGGGGTGGGGTGAGTTGTTTTATACATCAATTGTGATTTTTACATTGTTGATAATCGGTAGCTTTCTCATTTTTTCACAAAAAGAGAAGTTTGAAATAACATGCTGGGCCAAAGAAAAGTTTCAATAAATTTAAGTTATAACTCTTTTTAAATTTATTTTAAAGGTTAGTGAGAGGTAAAATAATATATGAAACCAGAAGTAAGCGTAGTAATACCGGCCTTTAATGCTGGGATGTATATTAAGCAGTGTATAGAAAGTGTTTTGGATCAAAAATACCCTTCGATTGAAATTATTATTGTTGATGATTGCTCAACCGATGATACACGTGACATAGTCATGCAATTTGATACAGGGATAGTTAATTATATTTGTTTGGAGGTGAATTTTGGTGGGCCATCAAAGCCGAGAAATATAGGAGTCAAATACGCTAAAGGGCAATATTTAGTTATGTTGGATGCAGATGATGTATTGACCAACAATTCTATTGAGAGGCGAATAGAAATTCTAAGAAAAAATGAAAAAGTTGGTTTTGTTTTTTGTGATGGTTTACGATTTTCTGAAAAAAATGGAGATTATGATGAAACATTTTTATCACAACATAGCCATTTCAAAAAGTTAATAAAAAAAAGATTACAACTTGAAAGTATTGTGATTGATTCTCAGTCTGCTTATAAAACGTTAGCAAAAGGAGATTTTATTTTACCTAGTGGTCTGATGGTGAGAAAATCTGTTTACGATAATGTTGGTTGGTATGATGAAACCGTTACTAATGGTCAAGATTTGGATATGTCTTTAAGGATTGCTAATAAATACCCTGTTGCTTACCTTGATATTATTGGCTTTAGACAAAGAGTTCATAATGAGTCTATTTCAGCTCAAGGACATAAGTTGTTAAGAAATAAGATATTACTTTTAAAGAAGAACTTGGCAAGAAGTGATGATTTCAATTCAAAATTGTCGTTTAAACGTAAAATTGCAGAAAATTATCTCTCACTTGGATATTATTATAAAACCGTAAATAATCATCAATTATCGAAAGAGTATTACTTCAATAGCCTCAGATATATTTATAGTATAAAAGCAATTAGAGGTTGGTTGTCTTCAACTTTTTATTTTAATTATTTCAAATAAAAAGCTATAAACTGTACTGACCATTATATAATTGGTCGTACAAAAAATCCATTAACCAATACTCATTAATAGCTTCAGGCACTGCTAATGGCTCCGGTACTTCTCTTTTCAGTCGTTTATTAGGCTTATTCACTATTCCGTTCGAGTTCACTATAGATACGATAAACATGCTTATGGTTTCAGTGATAGCCAATAAAATGTCTGCGTTTTTTTATTATCACTGCTTAGTTTCTGCTGATATCGGTAACAGGTGTTACTGATAGCAGATGTTCGACATGTAAAACTGATACTTACACCATGCTTGTGTATGGTTTCTTTAGTCATTATTTTAAGCGTCGACTTTCATCTTATGGCTCTTTGATTCTTGCCATAAGTGAGGCATCCATGCCGTCATATTTAGGGCGCTATTTATAAAATGATGAATTACTCATGCCGTGTTCAAGGCATAACTCCGGGATAGGAAATGCCAGTTGACCTTGTTTTAAAACTCGTTCACTCGCGGTCGAGAGATTTATTACGGTATAAATCAATATACATAATAGGTGACGAACCTATAGCATATGACTTCTCAACTTCATATTCTTCCATTAATCTCGTATTTATAAGTTCATAAACTGAATCAATTGTACCTTCTGGCTCAGGTCTCAACCTTTTCTTAATAATATACACAGGCTGTAGTTCCAAAATATTTTTTACTTCATCATTAGGGTCAACATCTATAATTTTTGAAGTCCTGCTACCTATCAAATGTGGAGGCATTAGATATCTTGTAGGTAACTCAGCACCTGATAGAGCATAAATTATAGGGTTATAATCAACAATATAAATACTCTGTCCCGATATTATACGATCTTTTATATATTGAGAAATTATTGCAATATCGTCACCCCAATATTGCTCATCATTAATATAAATATGTTTAACTATACTTAATGTTTCCTTTGTGATATCACGAATTTGTGTATAAAATCCACCTACTAATATAAGTAAAACCCCAAAAATGGGAAGCATTACTGCTTGCTTTAAACTAGGGCATAATATTTTATAAATCACCATCGCAGCAATAATGCATAATGCGGGATTAAATTGTAAAAAATAATGAGGCCAGTATAGACGAGAGATAAAAATAGCTAGAAAGCTAGCGCCTAACCAACAAATGGATAGAATCAATATTTGCTTTTCATCATTGTCCAAGGACACTTTACTTCTCATAAACGGAGCAAGAAAAACACATAGCCACAGTAACCAATTCGCGCCTAACTGACTGCCAAATGACGATAAGAAAATATTTAAATCAAATGGTTGATGTTCTGATGTAATATATTGGTGGTTGGCTGTGTAATTTGCAAATATAAACTCATCTAATGAACCACTTATAAAATATAATGTTATTATAATAGAAAATATAATAATAGGCCCACTAGCACCAATAATTGCTGCGCGAGTTAACTGTAGAGTAAATAATATTACATTGTTTTTTGTACTACTTTTCAAAATACAAATAATGACAAATATTCCAAGAGCACCGCAATAGAGCAAAGCTAAATAATTTATTAATCCGGCTAATCCTAGCAGAAATCCAGCAAAAAATATTAAGCTAAATTCATTCCAATCTTGCCTTTTTCCTCTGTTTATAGCTACAAACTTAATCGCTAGAATAAAACTATATAGAATAAACGTTGTATAAAAAAGTTCACTATTTGCAGCCAAACCACCATTTTTTAAACTTGAAAATATATATAAAAGGCCACCAATAAAACCCATTAGCCATTTGTTTTTGTCATTGCCTTTTAATAAAATAAAAATCGCGTAAGCTGACGCACCAACAAAAATACAAGAGAGGATTCTTATAGGGAATATAATAGATTCAGTTAAATTTAATGCCGCAGCAAATAATAAAAAGATCCCCGGTGGTTTATGATCCCATACAGTTAAATAAGGTAAATTACCATTTAGTAATTCTAACGCACCTAGAATGTATAAACTTTCATCCCAATCATATGACGAATGAAAAAAAGTTACGAACCTAACAATAATACTTAATATTATAAAAAATAATATGGCAACCCATTTGTTATCTAAAAACATAACATTTTTCATATCTATTCCTTTCTATCTATAAGCATTTTATTATATAATTATTGATGTTTTTCTGATGCTTATATTATATTATAAAAATATTGTATTCTATAAATAAATTTAAACACGGGTAATATTAAATTCATCAAGAGGATTTATAATTTTGGAAAGAAATATTGCCTTAGATATTCTAAAGATTACCTTAGCATTTATGGTTGTAGGTATTCATTCAGGCTTTCTCTCTGAAGTCAGTTCTTTAGCTAAATATCTAACTGTAAATGGATTGTTTAGGATAGCTGTTCCTATTTATTTTATTATTAATGGTTATTTTTTTCACTCTATTGTAGTCAATAATAATATATATCCCTGGATTAAAAGAGTTTTTTTTCTATATTTATTTTGGATGTTTTTTTATTCTTATCTATGGTTTACACCTGTAAGCTTTTCATTAGTCGAAACAATAAAATTAATAAAAACTTTAATTTTCGGGTATTATCATCTTTGGTATATAGCAGGAATTTTCGGAGCTGCAATATTATTATTGTTTTTAAGAAAACTTAGCTCTTCTCTAATTTTTCTAATAATAATCATTACATTTATTATTGGTGTCTCTATTCAATATGTCGGTAACTATCATTTTTCCGAAAACCCAAGATTAGATAAGTTATTTAATACTCTTTGGGTTTATAGGAATTTTCTATTTTTTGGATTTCCATTTTTTGCCCTCGGCTACTTATTTAAAAGTACTAATATTCACGAACGCATTTCACTTAAATTATCTTTGCTCCTCAGTGTCATTGGTTTTTTTACTTTGATTTTAGAATCATATGTAAATTACATTCAAGAAACGAGGGATGGTGGCTTTGATAGTTTTATATCTCTACTTCTTGTTTGCCCAAGCATTTTTTTAGTATTCATCAAATTACAAATTAAAGGTCAAAGCAAAAATATTGCATTGTATTCTTCTGGGATTTATTTTATACATTTACTTTTCTTAGATATATTTATCCGACATACAAATTTAATAGGAACATCGTTAACTTTTTCGGTTTTTTCTATCTCAATTATCGCATCGTATCTTATAATCAGACTGCATAAGAAGTTAAAATTTATTTTGTAAATCAGTTCATATTACTACAAACCTTCAGTTATTAAATCACACCGTTATATGGTGTTCTATATGATTTTATAGTAGTGTTGATACTGATAGTCCTTAACTGTAATTGTCAAAGGTGAACAACTTATCACTACAAGGAAAAGATATATTCTAATGAATATTACTAAGAATAAAAACCCAGAAATTTCACTTGTTGCTCCAATGTATAATGAAGAAGAAGTAGTTGATGTTTTTTTTGCAGAAGTAGAGCGCTGCCTAGTTAATACAAATATTAGCTATGAGATCATATGTGTAAATGATGGTAGTAATGATAAAACACTCTTGAAATTGAAAGCCCATGCAGATTTAGATAAAAGAATAAAAATTGTTAATTTATCCCGGAATTTTGGAAAAGAAATAGCACTAACGGCAGGAATTGATCATGCAACTGGTGATGCCGCTATACCTATTGATTGTGATTTGCAAGATCCACCAAAATTGATTGTAGACATGCATAGAAAATGGAAAGAAGGGTATGATGTTGTTTTAGCTAAGCGAATCGATAGAAGTTCTGACTCCATAATTAAACGCATAACCTCGTCGTTATTTTATACATTAATTGACAAAATATCTGATATTCATATACCTTCAAATGTTGGAGATTTTCGACTCATTGATCGTAAGGTTATAAATGTATTGAAAAATTTCCCTGAACGCTCTCGTTTTATGAAAGGGCTATTCGCCTCTTTAGGCTTCAAAGAGTTTGTACTAGAATATACAAGGCCAGAGAGAGCTGCGGGGACAACGAAATGGAATTATATAAAGCTATATAGGCTTGCTTTAGAAGGGATTATTTCTTTCACTTCATTTCCATTAAAAATTTGGTCCTATATCGGAGCTTTATCAGCCCTTGGAGCCTTTCTCTACGGCGGATACCTCATAGCAAAAACAATTATTTTAGGTGTGGATACACCAGGTTATGCCTCTTTGATGGTTGTTGTTTTATTTATGTCTGGCTTAATACTTCTGTGTCTTGGTGTAATTGGTGAATACCTTGCAAGAATTTTTACTGAAGTTAAACAAAGACCGATATATATAGTAATGGATACTGTAGGTTTTGAGGAGTGAACCATCTACTAATTAAGTGCAAGAGTTACCAAAATGTTTTTTTTAAGTTTATTAGTGTTGGAGGGAGTGCAACTTTAGTTCATGCAATGCTGTACTACGGACTAATCACTTTTTATGGAGTAAATGCACAACTAGCTAACTTTTTAGGTTATATTTGTGCAGTGTCTTTGTCGTATATCGGCCAAAGAAAATGGACATTTCAACATGTTAGAATAGAAAAAGAACATATTGCTAAACTTAAATTTTTTATTTCAAGTTTATTTTCTTTATTGTTAAATGCATTGTGGGTTTTCTTAATAATTAAGTGGTTGAATAAACCACCTCATTATTCATTATTTGGTATTGTATTTTTAACACCTCTTATGACTTTTTTTATTTTAAAATTGTGGGTGTTTAAAACTACAAGAATTTAGACAAAATTCAGATTCTCTGTAAGCGTATAGCTAACGGCACCTGCTGTTAGCGTTTGATCTCCGGTATGTTATCTCCTCACTTAATTTAGGAGATAAACATGGGAATTACGCGTAGCCAAGAGCAATGGCAAACCATCATTGATGATCAACAAACCAGTGGCTTAACCATCATTGACTATTGCCAACAACAGCAGTTATCAACATCGAGCTTTTATGCGGTTAAGAAGAAGCTTGGTTTGACGTCAGGTAACTTTGTTCGCGCGAAAATAACCCAACAAGTGGAACTCATTGAACCGCAAGGCTCAATAACGCTAACCATGGGTAAGGCTAACGTCCGTTTGCCAAGTACAACTTCCGCTACCTATCTAAGCCAATTGTTACGAGCATTAGCTTTATGAATATGTTTGTTGACCCTTCAGATGTTTTTCTTTATCGGGATTTTGTTGATTTTCGTAAAGCAATAAATGGCCTTGCGGCACTTGTTGAAGATGAACTAAATCGTGATGCCTATACGGGGGCTTTATTCGTTTTTTGCAATAAAGCGAAAGACAAACTTAAAATACTCTACTGGGACAAAACAGGTTTTGCGCTTTGGCAAAAGCGTTTAGAAAAACAAAAATTCAAATGGCCGAGTAATATCAACGGCACTGAATTTTCATTAACCGCTGAGCAACTCAGCTGGTTATTATCAGGATATGATGTCCTTGGTCATCAAGAATTACATTATCAGTCGATGATCTAATTGTGCTGTATTTAACTTTTCTTGAAGTCAACGCTCATTGACACAAGCCCTTATCTTCATTACGGTCAAAAGCAGTATTAGGTTGAACTTTTTGTTAAAATCAGCGGATGAAATTTAATGAAAACTCACTCCCCAATGACCCTGAACAACTTAAGCAAATGCTGCTTGAGTTGCAGCAAGTTGTTATTCAAAAAGAAGTAGAGCTAGCAGAAAAAGACGTCGCTTATCAACAATTACTTGAGCGCTATAACCTCAAGCTTGCCAACGAATACAGTAAAAAGTGAGAGAAAATGCCTGGTGCTAATGAAGTATTCAATGAAATAGAATTAGTGCTTGATGAACACGACAAAATACTTCTGGGCGCTCCACACTCGGACGCAACAACAAAAACGAAGCCAAAGCGGAAACCATTACCCACAGCGTTACCGCGTGTCGATGTGATTGTAGATATAGATGAAAGCAATAAAGTCTGTGATTGCTGCCAAAGCCCGTTACATAAAATGGGAGAAAGCAGCAGTGAAGCATTAGAATTTGTGCCCGCTCGTATCAACGTGATTAAAACGATCCGACCCAAATATACTTGTCGCCAATGTGAACGTAACGGCATTGAAAGTGTAGTCAGAATCGCCTTAATGCCAACAACACCGATACCAAAAAGTATTGCGACGCCCAGCTTACTCAGCCAAATCATCTCGTGTAAATACCAGTTTGGTTTACCGTTATACCGCCAAGAAACGATGTTTAGTGATATTGGCATTGAATTAAGTCGACAAACGATGTCGAGCTGGATGCTGCGCAGTGCTCAATTACTTGCTCCGCTTTATATGCGCTTGAAAGATAGTTTACAGGCAGAGCCTGCGATTCATGCAGATGAAACACCCTTGAAAGTTATCAAAGCAGAAAAATCGACCAGTTTTATGTGGGTATATTGCTGCGGAAGCGATAGAGCAAGTGACAAAACCAATATTGTTTTATACGATTATCACAACAGTCGTGCGGCACAATGCGCGATTGACTTTCTTGATGGCTATAAAGCTTATGGGTTAACAGAAGCCAAATTAGTTGCCTGTCTTGCGCATATTCGTCGTAAGTTTGTTGATGCGAAAAAGATACAAGCCAAAAAAAGTACAGGGAAAGTCGATGTGGTCTTGAATTTAATCGGTAAGCTTTATGGTGACCTGGTCAACTAAATTCAGTCACCCTAGTTAAGTTCGTTAAGCTACCTTTTTCAATTCTCTTTCTTTACTTTCAAATACATTTGGACTTTGATAACCAAGATATGAGTGCATTCTCTGGC
>Ga0105359_10003049_pt1 | contig 13789 bp, 8 predicted proteins | sample GOMGulsemesocosm_6_FD_83659 | JGI IMG/M metagenome (GOLD analysis project Ga0105359, IMG submission 83659) | Methane-oxidizing microbial communities from mesocosms in the Gulf of Mexico - GOM8C Gulf of Mexico | ecosystem: Environmental > Aquatic > Marine > Cold seeps | place: Gulf of Mexico... | reverse complement strand
GAAAATAATTACTCACCTATACTTTGGTGTAACAGCAAAGTACTCGCCAAACCGGCAACTAGTTTAGGTATAAAGGTTATCATTGATGACTTTGTCTGCCTTGGCTACTGGACGCTACCAAAGTGGGATTTTTTACAGTTTTTCAGATTACTAAGAAAAGCAAAGAAGATATTAAGCGACAACGAAATATCACTTGTTCATTGTAATAATGGTGCTCCTTGTCAGTGGATGGTACCCATTTGCAAATTAGTTAATATTCCCTTATTGGTACACTTACATGCACGCTATATGTATAGAGATAGGTTAACACTATTATTTCATGGGGTAGATAGCATAGTGGGTGTAAGTCAATCGGTCACTAGGCTATTTAAAGCCAATGAGTTTACCACTCAAAATGTGAGCACTATCTATAATGGTATAGATCCTCAGCGAGCATTAAGCCCTTCTCCTAGAAACATTAGAGCTGAAATTTCAGCAAAAAAATCTGACTTTGTGCTTTTGTATGTTGGTTCATTAATTCCAAGAAAGTCAGTTCATCAATTACTCTATGCACTTGACAAGTTAAAGGCTCACTACAGTATCAAACTGGCGATTGTTGGTAGCGGCAGTGAACAAGTAAAACTTGCCTCATTAACTGCTGAGTTAGATTTAACTGAGAGTGTTAAGTTTTTTGCCGCGAGTGATAATGTTGCTGAAATTTATTCCAGCAATGTCGATTGCTTCATCTCTGTGCCAACAGAAGAAGTTTTTGGCTTAACACTAGCCGAAGCAAGTATTGCCAAACTACCTATTATTACCAGTAACATCCCAGGTATTAATGAAATATACACAGATAAAAGCAATGCCTTGTTAATTTCACCCAAGAGTACTGATGAGCTAGTCAAAGCAATAACATCTTTAGTTGAAAATCCTATTTTGAGGAAGAAGCTTGCGGTAAATGCGCATAAACATATTATGAAAACATTCTCGATAGGCCAGCAATTCAACGCCTTTGATAGTGTTTATAAAAACTTAATGCAAAGAAAAATTAAACAAAGTACTTTTAAAAAGGTAACAATAGATACCATTAAATTTACCAAGGTTGTGATAAAGGCACTCTTAAGTAAATGTTACAAACGCTTGGTATTATCGTTTTCATGGGGGAAATAATTATGACTGAACGTGTGCTAATTTATGATCCTGTGCCTTTCAAAGGAGGCTCTAAAGAAGTAATGAAAACGATATTAACTGAGCTTCCTAGCAATATTGATGTATGGGTCATTTCAAATGATATTGAATCTTGGTGTGGCTGTAATGTTCATTATGTTTCTTTATTTTCTCCTACTTTTTTATTGACACATACGACAGGTATAGGCTATTTTTTTAAACACTTTATTTTCCTCTTATCTTTACTGTTTACTCTTTGTAAACTAAAGAGATTTAATAAGGTTATTGGTCTTTCTGGCCCCTGTGTCGACTTTTCACTGTATTTGCTTACGACAATAATTAAGATAGACATTATTCAACTTATTCAAGGCGATATTGCCAACTCTAAAGTTGCAGTTTTTGGTTTAACGCGGGCAAAACAGGTTTTTTATTTACCATCAACCCTTGAGTCTATTTTACAAACGTTAAAAACTCATGGTCAAAATCAGCATATAGCTAAAGAAAACTTCAGCCCTTTTGTAAATGGTATTGATAGCTCAACCATCAAAGCAAAAATCACTAATGAAAAAATTGGCTTTTTATGGGCAGCCTCTTTATCAAAATGGAAACGAATAGAGTTATTTATTGCTGCGATGGCCGAGTTAAATAACATCCATAATGATGTAAACAATTTTTTTGCCAGTGTTTGTTATATAAAGCCACAAACAACTCCCTATCTCGATATAACAAATATTGACAGGGAGGATAATGTTCATTTGTATTCAGATCCCATAAACCTCAATGATATCAGGGCAAACTCATCTGTATTTATTTCTACTGCTGAGAATGAGCCTTTTGGTCTTTCCATTTTAGAGTCTATGACCGCAGGTTTAGCCATAGTGATCCCTGAAGATGGTGCTTATTGGGATCAACACTTAATCAATGATCATGACTGTGTTAAATATGTTCCTAATGACATGGGTAGCTTAGTGAATGCATTAACTCGATTACTGGAGAACCCTACTTTATTATTAAAGATTTCTCTTCAGGCAAAAATTTCTGCGCAATATTACAGCCACCTACATTGCTACTCGACTATTCTAAAGTGTATTCCCAATTAGCAAAATGCTCCTTTGCAAAATGCAAAATCAACATACAAACCAACGCATCCATATGATTTAAATGAGATTATTTATTGGTCCGATACCTGCAAGGTAACATTTAAGCTAACAATAAATGAGGTATTTGTTATGTGTGGAATTATCGGAGCAGTAGCAGAATCAGCCATAAAACCTGTATTAGCAGGCTTAGGAAGACTTGAATATCGAGGTTATGACTCGTCTGGAATTTCAGTGTTATCTAATAATGAAATTCAAACAATAAAGGCACAAGGTCAACTCAATAACCTAAAAGAACGATTATCGATGCAACCCATTGATGGTGGTTGTTGTATAGGACACACCCGCTGGGCAACACACGGTAGACCCAATGTAACCAACGCTCACCCTCATCAATGCGGACAAGTGTCTGTTGTACACAATGGCATTATTGAGAACTACTTAACACTAAAGCATCAATTAATGCAGTGGGGTCATCATTTTCATAGTTCAACCGATAGTGAAGTAGTCCCTCATTTAATAAATCACTACCTTGCTCAGCAAATGACTCAGGAAGAAGCTATTGAGAAAACCATAGCGCAATTAAGAGGAAGCTACGCTTTAGGCATATTAATAAATGGCAGTAGCAGTAATTTATATGCCATAAAGCAAGATAGCCCTTTAGTTATATCCCAAGGAAATAATGGTGCATATATGGCTTCTGATGCTATGGCACTAGGTCCTGATAGTGAAAAAGTCTACTACCCTAAAGACAATGAGCTCATAAAACTAAACACTAACGAAATTAAATTTTGCAGCAAATCTATTAATAAAAAAATTCATTATATAAACAATAGCAATGCATCAGAATTAATATCAAAAGGTGAACATGGCTCTTATATGGAAAAAGAGATCTTTGAGCAAGTTGACTTACTCAGTAGATTAGCGGGTGATCAACAAGCAAATAAATACTCCTCGATTGATTTTAAAGCACTAAATAAGATCACCATTATTGCTTGTGGCACATCATTTTATGCTGCTAGCGTTGCAAAATTTTGGTTTGAGAAATACGCCAATATTTCAGTAGAAATAGATATAGCCTCTGAATACCGTTACCGCTCACCAATTATTATGAAAAATGAATTAGCCATTTTTGTATCTCAGTCAGGTGAAACTGCCGATACACTTGCAGCCCTAAGATACGCAAAAGATAAAAATGCGCAGATCTTAGCTTTGGTAAATGTCGCAAATAGCACTATAGCGCGAGAAGCAAACCACACCTTTGAAATTTTTGCCGGTCCAGAAATAGGTGTTGCTTCAACAAAAGCATTTAGCTGTCAATTAGCAATATTTCATAAAATATGTATTGAAGCGGCAACACAAAGAGGCTTTATATCGAGTGCTGATATAAAGCAACTAACCTTGAACTTTAAGCAGTGTTCTTTCCTCGTGGAAAAGGTATTACAAAATTGCAGTGACATGAAAGCGCTAGCCCAAAAACTAACTAAATATAAGAATGTACTATTTCTTGGTCGAGGCATACTAACGCCAATAGCACATGAAGGTGCTCTAAAACTGAAAGAAATAAGCTATATCCATGCCGAGGCTTATGCCGCTGGTGAACTAAAACATGGACCAATAGCGTTACTTGATGAACAAATGCCTGTACTTGTTGTTGCCCCTAAAGACAATTTGACTGAAAAGCTAATTTCAAATATTCAAGAGGTTCAAGCACGAAATGCTCCCCTATTTATTATTGGTGATCAGAGCATTCGAGAGCACATTAATTTACAAGATGATGAGTTCTTTGCACTGCCGCCAATACCAGAGTCAATATTACCTATTATCAGCGTAATTCCAATGCAATTGCTTGCCTTATACTGTGCTCAGCAGCTAGGTAAGAATGTTGACCAACCTAGAAACTTGGCTAAATCGGTGACTGTAGAATGAATACTTTAAACATTAATAACGTCAAGAGGTGGGCTAAAACAAGTGACAATGTTCTAGCTCAACTGATAAAAGCACTATGGTTTAAAATTAAAGCCATAGAAATGCCAAATATTCCCTTTATATTCAAGTTTTTATATATTGTTCATATTGTATTGAAGCAGATAGCTTCTGATGTTTTGCGCATTATTTATTACACACCTTTATTCAAGTCGAGACTGAAAAACAACCCTAAGCAGCTGTATTTATATGGTGGATTGCCCGTGGTAATTGGTAGCCTTGATATCACCATGGGGAATAAGGTTCGCCTAGCGGCCATGACAACAATCAGCGGTCGAACTATTGGACAGGCAACTCCACAACTTATTATCGGTGATAATGTCGGCATTGCATGGCGCACATCCATATCTGTTGGCAATAAAATCACCCTGGGTAACAATGTTCGAATTGCTGGTGATTGCTACCTAGCAGGTTACCCTGGACATCCTGTCAACGCGAAATTACGTGCCTTGGGCAAACCAGAACATGAATCACAAGTAGGTGACATTACTCTAGAAGATGATGTCTGGTTAGCTACAGGAGTAAAGGTGATGCCTGGCGTCATAATAGGTCGTGGCACCATAGTCGCTGCAGGTAGTATTGTGACAAAAAGCTTACCTAGTTATGTACTTGCCGCAGGGGCACCAGCCAGAATTGTAAAATCAATTGAGGATGAAAATCATGACTGCTTGTAAAACAAAGCCAACAACTTCAAAGTCCGTCAATCAAAGCAGACCTTTAATTGTTTTTGGTGAAGATTGGGGAGCACACCCCAGTTCAACTCAGCATATTATAAAAATACTCGGTCAAACTCGCCCGGTAATATGGCTAAACTCAATTGGTTTAAGAAAACCAAAATTAACCTTTAGTGACTTGGCAAGAATATGTAGCAAAGTAAAAGCTTTCATTGTTAATCAACCCAAAAGCAAAAAAACTAAAAAAGACGAAAATGAGGACAAAAGCAGTCAGTTTATTATCATTAACCCTTTGGTGATCCCTTGCGCAAATAGCTGGTTTTCATTAAAACTGAGTAAGACTATTTTAAAATGGCAACTCAAGTTAGCTTGCAAGAAACTTAAGTTATCTGATCCCATTATTTGGACATCTTTGCCCACCACGGTTGACTATTTAGAGCTCTTTGATAAGGCTCCTTGTGTGTATTATTGCGGAGATGATTTTAGTAGTCTTGCTGGTGTTGATCACCAATTTGTCTCTACAAAAGAGACTGAACTTATTGGAAGGTCTAGCTACATTTTTACCGCAAGTAAAAAGCTACTCGATAAATTTCCTCAAGAAAAAGCGGTAAATATTCCACATGGCGTTAATTTTTCATTATTTAGTGAAAAGGTAGGACATATTCCTTTAGATTTACCACAAGGTAAACCTATCGCAGGCTTTTATGGCAGTATTTCAACCTGGTTAGACCAAGATTTATTAGTTCAAACCATTAAGGCATTACCCCATTGGCGTTTTGTTTTTATAGGTAAAGTTGACTGTAATATAGATAAACTGGAACAGTTTTCCAATGTCTATTTTCTTGGAACTAGGCCGCACAATGAACTGCCTAAATACATTCAAAACTGGAACGTTGCCATTTTGCCTTTTGTCGATAACAAGCAAATACAAATGTGCAATCCATTAAAGTTAAGAGAATATTTAGCAAGTGGCACGCCCATTGTTACTACAGACTTTAATGCATTAAATGGTTATCGTAAATATTTACAAGTAGCTAACGAAACAAACCCTTTTTATCAGGCAATATTACTAGCGAATGCAGAAGTCACACCAATGGTTAACTTTGACAACCTAGACAATATCAGTGATTTACTTGCTCTTACTCAAGTAAAACAAACTAGAAAAGCCTGTGTTGCTAATGAGTCATGGGAGAGCCGCGCTAGGGATGTGCAGCAATACTTGCTTAGGTGCTAGATTAGGTGCTAGACAAACCATCAGTTAAATACCTAAGTAGTTACTGAATAGGTCCGAGCATTTTTATTTGATTAGTTAATAGGTATGTAAACTGAAAAGCAAGTGCCCTTACCTACTTCTGATTTCACCGTGATTTTACCATCATGTTGTTCGATTATTTGATGACTAATCGATAAACCTAAACCCGTGCCCTCACCTATAGGTTTACTGGTATAAAAAGGCATAAATATTTGTGCTAAGTTTTCTGCTTCAATACCACTACCAGTATCTTCAATCTCAATGACAATATTATCCTGTTCAATAAAGCTTCGAACAAAGATATCTCCTTTACCTTCCATTGCTTGCCCTGCATTTATCAATAAGTTCATAAATACTTGGTTTAACTTCCCAGGAAAGACATTCACCTGGGGTAAATCGTGTAAATCAACATGCACTTTACAAGAATATTTTAGTTCATTATGTACCATATTTAAGGTTGCATTTAAGCCCTCATTAATATCGGTGCGTGCTTTTTCTGGTTGATCAATACGAGCAAAGGTTTTTAGGCTTTTAACAATTTCAGTTACGCGATCAACACCGTTGATGCTACTTTTAATTAACGGCGGGGAATCAGCAAAAAGAAATTCGAGTTCATATTTTTTTGCTAACCTTTTATGGTTTTCTTTGTCTTCATCACTAACCAAGTCTTCGTTAAATTCATGATAAAACTTTTCGATATCTTTAAGGTAATCTTCTAATACCTCTAAGTTACTGCGAATAAAACCAATAGGGTTATTTATTTCATGGGCAACACCTGCAGCTAATACCCCAATACTTGCCATTTTCTCAGATTGCACTAATTGAGACTCACTCTGCATTAACTCTGCATGGACATTTGATAATTTTTCATAACTTTGTTTTAAGGCTTTTTCACGTTTGGCAACTTTTTCACTCATATGATTAAACTGCTTAAATAACTGGGCAAACTCCTTAAACTTTAAATCTTCTTGTAATGTTTGAGGTTCACTACCTTTATCAAGGCTCGATGTTAACTGAGAAAGAGCAAGAATGGGTTTTACAAAATAGCGATAGCCATATAAATATGCGAGAAGTGTCGTTAATACGATGGCAAGAATGGTATAGCTCCCCAATTGGATAACTAAGGTAGATAGCGCATCATTTCGATAGGCTTCATCCACAGTAAAGTTAAAACTAACCCCCGCATCTTGCCACTGTTTTGTTTGTTTTGTACCAATAGCTTGTTTACCAAAGGTAGCAATAGTTTCAGATCCCATTACCACTTCAATCATTAAACCATCAAGTACCTCTACTTCTATTTGTCCTGAATGGATCGTTGCTAAAGGAATATTAGCTAACAATACACCTTCAACATTTTGGTTATATATAACAGGAAAAGCAATACTCCAAAAAAACTCCCCTTCTATAGTTAATATTTGAATAGCACTACTCTCCTCTCCATTTAATAGTGCTTTAATCCAAGGTAGTTCCTTATAGTTAAAGGGAAGTTCTGAGGTAGAGTGTAAAATAGAGCCTTCAAAATCCAGCAAGGTTTCATTATATTTTTGACCTAACAAAGTTAAACCAGCCATATAATCCTTTGTTCTTCCAAGGTTATTTTTAGGTTGCATTAAAGCTTGCACAAAAAGGGCTCCTCCTGCCTGCTCCTTCAACAAAACCATGTGGTTAGTAATAAAAACACGATAATTATTATTTAAGGTATTAATTTCTCGAGTGGCAATTTTTTCATATTCAGTATTAACTAAGCCAACTACATGGTTGCTTACTAAACTGGTAATAATTGCCGCTAACCCTAAACAACTAATAAAGACAAACCGAGCAAGAGCAAAGGATACCGTTGTTTTAATCATAGTTTTGCTCAATTGTTATGAATATTTGAATCAATACTTTATTCCCTTACTTATTAGTTATTGCTTACTGGTTACTGGCTACTTAAGCAGAATCACTTCATCTTTATCGTTATATTGCCCCATGGCATAATCATCAATCGCTAATGCTTCATGGGCGTTAGGTTTGTTTTTATTATAAGGACTAAATGGTCGTTGATGCTTTTTTAATAAACCTTGTACTGGCTGTATTAAGTGCTCTAAGGCATGATGAATAAGCGCACTGTCTTTGTTTTTGTTACCTGTTAACTTAACCTGTTTGACTGCTGCAATCATAACTTTTGTTAAATCATAAGCATGAATGAAACCTGTTTGTGCTTTTATATCACTTTTATCTTTTATCCCGCTATTTGACTCAATAGCCTTGGCCAATACACTTCGAGCAAAGGGTGATAAATTATCATTTACAAATGAAAAATTAGTCTGAATAAATTGTAAATCAAGGTATTTTCGCTTAGTGGCAGATATTTGTTGTGTAAAATTTCCTCCTGTTATACCCCAATGACTTCTGATGGGTAAACGAACATCTTCAGGTAGTTCAACCATAGCTTGAGTGAAAGTAACCCCTTCTGTCGAATTACCGACAAAAAAGATAACATCTGCGCCACTGGCTTTAATATCTCGAAGTAAAACTTTGGCGTGATTTTTACCTGTGCCCCAATTGAACCAAGATAAACCAACAGGTTTAATTGATGATTCTTTTAATGCCTGAGTCATTGTTTTGTTATTTGAACGCCCCCAGCCAGTATCTTCTAGTAAAAGATAAGGTTTGCTAAAACCCTGATCTAGCGATTTTTTACTAATAAACCGACCGGCATTGCTATCATCAACAGATAAACGAAATATCCAATTTTGTTCTGAACTACTACGGGTAATGGGTCCCGCCGCAGCCCAAGGGTCTAAAAGTAGGATTTTATTTTCATTGATAAAAGCCTTATTAGCGAGTAATGGCGGTGAGTGTAGACCAGAGAATACCATTAGTGCTTGCTCATCCTTTAAAAAGGCTTGCAAGTTTCGCTTGCTGCGAAGTGAATTTGCTCTATGGTCCTTGATGACAATTTCAAACGTGAAGCCCTGAATTTGGTAGTCTACTTCAGCTAAAGCGGTAGTGATACCTTGTTTTATTGATATGCTTGAAGCCGTAGCACCACTAAAATCGGCATCAAGATAAATAGTATATTTCTGTTGTGCATGAACAGCAGAAATAGAAGCAAGAGCAAGACTAACAATAATTAAACATTTTAGAACCGACTTTATTGGAGACATGAACTATCCTTTTAATAATTAATGACATACTTGTGCTATTTATTATAGTGAAGTTCTCATTTTAGCGTAGAAATAATTCAATTTAATGAAAGTTAACTTACTTTGCACATTGAGCCGTTGTTGCTTTATCAACTAGATAAAGGATTGATTGATAATCAATACCCGCATGGTGTGATAAACCTATTTCACAGGTTCGACTATTACTATAACCAACGCTACAATCCCTTGGCACTTGTGCCTTTAACGGCGCCAAAGCATTGGCATTAAGCTCAGGGGTGGTAAAGCCTTTGTCACCAGCAAAGCCGCAGCATTGAATATGCTCTGGAATAACTACATTATCACAGCATAACTGTGCTAATTGTTGCATTTTATCCGTTAAGCCCATACGCCTGCTGCTACAGGTAACGTGCAACATCACCACCTCTTTTAATTGTTCAAACTTAAGGTGCTTTGCTAAAACATCAACAACAAAACCAACCGGCTCATAAATTTCTAGCCCCTTGGTTGCTTCTACATCTTCGAGCAACATAGATTTACAGGGACTCGTATCGATTAAAATCGGATATTGGCCATTTTTACTTAGCTTGTTAAGTTGCAAAATTAATGAACTTCGCTTTTGCTTTGCTTGCTCAAACATGCCTTTACTATTAAATGGCATACCACAACATTCACCCGTTAGATCTGGACTGATTACTTCAAAACCGGCCTTTTCTAAAACGGCAAAGGTTACCTCTGTTAATGAGCGCTGCTCAGCGGCATTAATGGCTTGCCCCATACTTCTGCTGGCGCTACTTGGTATATAAACTACTTTATTTTCAGTTAGGTCTTCATTATTTTTAACAATAGTATTAATGCTATTCTGTGTTAAGTATCTCCCCTTATTAGGTAAATACTTGCTCCACAGCGGGACTTTATTGGCTGATAACTTTCGAATTGTACCTGTTAATCCCCCCATAACCCTACTGCCAAGGAGTCTATGACTAAAGCCTGCAATAGCTAAAGAGGCGCGGGTCATCTTTTCCACTTGGGAGAAGTTATTGGCTAATTTAGTTGCCACTCCTTGAAACTTAACATTTTGTTGGTGTCGTAATTCACGAATAAGGTCCCCTGTATTAATGCCTACAGGACATCTATCTGCGCACAATCCCGTCGCTGCACAGGTATCGATGCCTAAGTAGCTAAAGTCTTTTTCAAGCTTTGTTAGTAATTTAGGATTCTCACCTGTTTTCATTAAACGGCTAATTTCACGGTAAGTGGTAATTCGCTGTCTTGGTGTGAAACTTAAACCTTTTGATGGACAAACGGGCTCACAAAAGCCACATTCAATGCATTTATCAACAAGTGGGTCTGCTGCAGGTAAGTTCTTCAAATGCTTAATATGAGCTAGTTTGTCATCATTAATAATAACGCCCGGATTTAACAAAAGCTTAGGGTCAAATAATGCCTTTATTTGCTGCATTAACTCAAAGCCTTGCTCGCCCCACTCTAATTCAACAAAAGGAGCCATATTTCGCCCTGTGCCATGCTCTGCCTTTAATGAGCCTTGATAATCTACTGCAACTAATTGGCAAACGTCATCCATAAAAGATTGGTAACGATCAACTTCAGTTTGTGTCGAAAAGTCTTGAGTGAAAACGAAGTGTAAATTTCCATCTAGCGCATGACCAAAAATAATCGCCTCATCATAATGGTACTTTTCAAAAAGCGCTTGCAGCTTAGCAACCGCCTCGGCAAGTTGTGCAATAGGAAAAGCAACATCTTCAATGATTACCGTAGTACCCGTTTCACGCACAGCGCCAACCGCAGGGAAAGTTCCCTTTCGGATAGCCCATAACTGTAAATATTCACTGGCAACATCAGTAAACTTAATAACATTCGTCTGCTCAAAGTCTGAAAGTAATTTCTCTAAATCGGCTACTTGCTCTGTTAACAGTGTCTGATTCGCGGAGCGTGTTTCAATTAATAAAGCGCCAACCTCTTCGCCTAAGTCATGCATAAAATCTGGTAAGCCTGGCATATCTGAAACTGAAGCTAGCGCACGCCTATCCATCAATTCTACCGCAGAGACATTAGCGTCAGCTAAAGCACTTACCGCTTGGCAAGTAGTTCTCATATCAGGAAAAAATACAATAGAAGATGCTCTATATTTATGTTCAATCACTGTGTTGTAAGTTACTGAAGAGATAAAACCTAACGTGCCCTCAGAGCCAATCATTAAATGAGCAAGGATATCAATGGGGTCTTCAAAGTCTACGAGTGAATTAATTGCATAACCCGTGGTATTTTTTAACCGATATTTATGGGTAATTAATTGGCTAAGCTCATCATTTGAGCGGGTTGTCATTGCCAAGTTTTTTAAACGCTCAAGTAACTGAATATGCGTTTTAGTAAAGGCTGAAATACTGAGCTCATCACTGGTATCAAGCACGCTGCCATCATGTAATACCACACGAATGCTATCAAGGGTGTGGTAACTATTTTGCGCAACACCACAACACATACCACTGGCATTATTTGCTGCAATCCCTGCAACTTTACAGGTATTGATTGAGGCCGGATCTGGACCTATTTTTCTCCCATAAGGCAATAAGTACTTATTTGCATCAGCGCCAATAACTCCAGGACCTAGTTTGATTTTTAAACCTAAATCAATAATTTGATGATCACGCCAATTGTTGGTTAATAAAATTAAAATGGCGTCAGATTGCGCTTGGCCAGATAAGCTAGTCCCTGCGGCTCTAAAAGTTACCGCAAGGTTGGCAAGAGCGGCTTCTTTAATTACTCGAACAACCTCCTCCTCAGTATCAAGAATTAAAACCAATTTGGGGATTAAACGATAAAAACTGGCATCAACCCCATAGGCTAACCGTTTAACATAATCGGTAACTATGCGTGTAGAGGGCAGAAAATCAGTTAATTGTTTGGCAAAATTTTCATATGACGCTGGCATGATGAGTGTTCTCTGCTTGGCTATTAAGTTTGTTGCTAGTGAGCTGGTTGTGGTCTGCAACTTTTTGGCTGCAAACAGCTGTCCAGACTTGATTTCGCGGCTTAGCAACTATTAAATCGCATTTCTTTATTGCTATCAATATAAAAATCATACGCTTGCAAGGTGACGATGACTTAATCCCCTTTTCATGAACAATAAAAAAAGCACCGAGAAACGGTGCTTTTTATTCGTTGAGAAAACTGATAGTTTCTCTAATGCTTTATTTTCTGTGATTATTAAACGTTTTTATTACTAACTTTTCTATTAGAACCAACTAAAGCCAGCAAACCTAAAAACAATATTGATAACATACCAGGCTCAGGAACACTTGTTACTGACGCAAATGCTTGACCAGATACCTCGGCATTAACAGGTGTTGCTGGGGCAAAAATATCAAAGGGGTCACTTAGTGAAAATTCACTCACCAGCAAATCAAAGTTAGTACTGCCCGACTCAATTGCCGTTAACTCAAATTTTGCCAATAAAAAGTCGCCACTTGCAGGGAAAAAGTCTACAAATGAAATCGCAACTCCGTTTGTTACTTGATTCCACAATAGAGAGAAATCATCAAGATCACTGGCAAATGTTTGTGGCATAAACGTAAATAATGAAGTATCAAAGTTGATATCTAAATCAAAAACATCAAATTCTTCAAAATCAGTCGCACTTAAGGTTAATTCCACTGACTCACCTACAGCAACACTATCTTGGTCTACCGAGACAGTGATCAGTCCCGCATTTGCCTGCCCACTTAACGCAATAGCGAGTATAAATCCGGTTATCATTAAAAATTTTTTCATTTTTATTCCTTTTATTAGTATTGGTATTATTGTTGGCTGCTAATTAGCTGCACAGCGATTACGGGTACATAAACTCATCATTACCCGAGCATCCATCATAGTGACAGCCGCATCATTATTTAGATCAAATATCATGTCGATTGCTTCACCCAATTGAATGGCGCGCATCAGTCCCCTGACATCGTTAATATCTACATCACCATCGCCATCAAAATCACCCTGAATTACTGCGGGAGTAAAATCAAAACTAATAATTACGGGATCATGATCTGACATTCTATAGGGATCCGGAGCATAGTAATCAGCTTGTTGTTGTGCCGATTTATTTTCAACATTGTAATCAAGCACACGCGGCTCATCCGAATTGATATGCCACTCCGTTGCACTAATTACTTTTGTCATTAAATCAACACTCGCAAGAGCGTGGTCCAGGTAACCCGCTTCACCGCCATACGAGTATGAATAGGCATCATCACCATTAAAATGATGAATCAGGTTGGTAAAACCACTGGTTGTAATTGCTCTGATTGGATCTTCCTGTGCATAAGCATTCAAATCCCCCATAATCAATACATTACTCTGGCTACTAAGCTGTGCATCGCTAGATAACCACTCAACAAGTGCTGTTGATTGTGCCACGCGTTTTGCGTTAAAGCAGGCTTGGCCATCATTTTGGTCTCTATCGTCACCAGT
>Ga0105359_10003046_pt1 | contig 13797 bp, 10 predicted proteins | sample GOMGulsemesocosm_6_FD_83659 | JGI IMG/M metagenome (GOLD analysis project Ga0105359, IMG submission 83659) | Methane-oxidizing microbial communities from mesocosms in the Gulf of Mexico - GOM8C Gulf of Mexico | ecosystem: Environmental > Aquatic > Marine > Cold seeps | place: Gulf of Mexico... | reverse complement strand
ACTCGACCACTGGACAAATTTCCGCCAGCGATTTTCACGTAATAAAATTGAGTTGTTGCCGGATTATTTATGGGTTGTTGATGAGTACGCAAAAGTCATTGCTACCACCGATTTAGCTGGAATTCCGTTATCAATAATGCCCAATGATTATTTAGAATCTCAAGTTGAATTGGTTAATTCTTATAAGGCACAACCCTCTGGACATAAGAAAATTTTATTCTTAATGGAGCCTATAAGAAATCAGTGGGGGCAATCAAGCGTTGAAGGAGAAATTCAATCGTTTAACTATTTAATTGAGAATATTAAAGCATTATCAATTTTTGGGTTTATAGAAATCAAAATTCGCCCTCATCCCTCTGATGATAGAGGAAAGTATACTCATTTATTAATGGATAATGATGTGCTATCAGTAAGTATATCTTCAGACATAGAATTAGCTGAGCAACTGGCTTGGTCGGATTTTGTGATAGGTTGTCAAACTTATGCGATGATTATTGCTTTAGATGTGAATAAAACGGTCGTTTCAGCTATCCCAGCTTCTAAACCCAAGTGCATACTTCCTCATTCGGACATTATTCACCTATCCAAATTGGTTGAAAATCATGAAATATTGTAAAGAGTGCTTGCAGCCAGATACCCGTCCTAATATTATTTTTACCGAAGAGGGTGTTTGTCCTGCATGTAATTATTTTCATGAATTGAAGCGTGTCGATTGGCAAGAGCGTTTTGATATATTGATGGATCTTGTTGACGAATTTCCAAAGAGTAAAAAGCACCAGTTTGATTGTATTATTGGTGTTAGTGGTGGTAAAGATAGTATGCGGCAAGCTTTATTTGTTCGTGACAAGTTGGGAATGAAGCCTTTATTAGCGTGTTTATCCTATCCGCCTGAGCAAGTGACGCAAAGAGGCACTGATAATATTTCCCAACTGATCAATCTTGGTTTTGATTGCGTACTTGTGGCCCCAGCACCGCAAACATGGCAAAAGCTAATGCGTCATAGTTTCGACCGCTTTACCAATTGGGCAAGATCAACAGAATTGGCTCTTTTTAGTTCAGTACCTCAGCTTGCGATTAGATATGAAATACCCCTTATTTTTTGGGGTGAAAACCCAGGGCTGCAATTAGGGGATTTGAAAACTCTAGGTCGCACTGGATATGATGGTAATAATTTGAGGAATATGAATACTCTTTCTGGTGGAGCATTAGACTGGATAGAAGAAATGCATGGAGATAATGGCGATCTTATTCCCTATCGTTATCCGGACTTGGAAGCATTTGAAAAAGCAAAAATTCAAATCATTTATCTAGGTTGGTTTTTAGGTGATTGGTCCTTAGTCAATAATGCCAGTTACTCCTGCCTTAATGGTTTAGACATACGAGATGATACTGTAGAAAATACAGGCGATCTGTATGGCGTCACTGCACTTGATGAGGATTGGGTTACTTTGAATCAGATGATTAAGTATTATAAATTTGGTTTTGGTCGTGTAACCGATTATGTCAATGAAGAGATACGATTAGGCAGAATGACTCGAGTACAAGGAATCGAAACAGTCACTAAGTATGATCACTCATGTGGTGACAATTACATCGCGAGTTTTTGCCAATATATAGATATTAGTAAGAAAGAATTTTGGCGGCAAGTTCACTCATCAGTTAATCTAGATTTGTTTTCTATCACTGACGATGGAAAAATAAAGCCTAAGTTCAGCGTAGGACTTGGATTATGAGAAAGCATGTAATAGGTATATTGGATTACGGTGCAGGAAACTGTACATCGGTTAAAAATACAATTAACAAATTGAATTTCAGAACTCGACTTATAAAATGTGAAGATGATTTCAAAAAAATCAGCTTATTATTAATTCCTGGCGTTGGAGCATTCCCTTCTGCAATGGCAGCAATCAACAAATTAAAGCTAGTAGGCCCAATACATGAATATGCCAAACACGGAAATCCTATTATTGGTGTATGTCTTGGTATGCAACTGTTAGCAGATTGTTCCTATGAGCTGGGATTTTCTCAAGGCTTAGGCTTAATCCCCGGAGAGGTTAAACAGTTAACTGGCATGGATTGGCATATAGGCTGGAATAACTTAGAAATCATTAATGATGAATCAAATTATCGATTACTCGATGGGAGCAGTTATTATTTTAATCATTCCTATGAATTCAAAGCGGCAAATGAATATGTAGTTGGTATCAGTAGGAATAACCATACGGTAGTTGCCATGGTCAAAAAGGCGAATATTTGTGGGGTTCAATTTCACCCTGAGAAAAGCCAAAATGATGGCCTAGAATTATTAGTGGGTTTAATTAACTCGATGATATCTGACGGGGAGTCTAGCAATGATTAAAAAACGAATCGTTGGCGTAGTTACTATACTTAATGGCTGGGCCGTCCAATCTATCGGCTATAAAAAGTACTTACCTCTAGGTAAGCCAGAATGCTTAGTCGAGAATTTAGATCGATGGGGAGCGGACGAGATAATGGTGCAGGTGATTGATCGCAGCACTCGTCAACTAGGCCCTGACATTCAACTTATCGATAAAATAGCGAATACGAATATTTCTACTCCTATTATTTATGCAGGAGGTATTAATACAGAGGAGCAAGCTATTGAGGTTATTCGTGCTGGGGCTGATCGTATATGTCTAGATGCTATGTTGCATCATGGAATAGGTGGGGTAAGTAAGCTTGCTCATAAGCTAGGAGCTCAAGCTCTTATAGCCAGTATTCCAATCAAAAAGTTATCAAATGGCGAGCTGACTTACTTTAATTATTTAACCAATAAAAAATCAAATTTTAATGCTGAGTTATTAGATTTATTCTCCAATAAATTAATATCTGAAGCATTAATAATTGATGCTGATAATGAAGGAAAAAATAATTCATTCAATTTCGATGTTATTAATGTATTTCCATTAGAGGATGTTCCTTTAATATTATTTGGTGGATTGAGCTCTTCTGAACTATTAAATACGGGCTTATCAAACTCTCGGGTTTCTGCGGTATCGGTAGGAAATTTTTTGAATTACAAAGAACATTCGATACAAAATTTGAAATCGAAATTGGGTTTGCAGGCAATACGTCCTGCAAATTATAAACAAGAGAGTTGGACGTAATAATGACTATATATTCTCAGTGTCAACGATGTTTATATCCTTCGAGTCATCCTCTTGGTTTGGTTATTGATACACAAGGTATTTGCTCAGGTTGTCGTATTCATGAAGAGAAAGATTCTCTTGATTGGCAAGATCGTTGGACAAAACTAGAGAGACTAGTGACAGAATATAAAAGTCACGATAAAAGAAACTATGACTGTATTGTTCCGATAACAGGGGGGCAAGATTCTTACTACATCTTACATCTAGTGAAAGAAAAACTGGGCCTAAACCCTTTATTAGTTACTTATAATAAATACTGGAATACACCTGTTGGAATTAAAAATTTAGCCAATCTCAGGATTAGATTTAATTGCGATATCGTTATTCAGAATGTTAATCCTGTTTCAGTGAAAAATATTACTAGAACAACGTTAAGAAAATTGGGAAGCCTTTATTGGCATTGCATTGCGGGGCAAAGTGTATTTCCAGTACAAACTGCTGTACGTTATAAAATACCCCTCATTATCTGGGGGGCTCACCAAGGGTTAGAGCAAGTAGGAATGTTTTCACATGAACATGAAGTGGAAATGACAAGGCGCTATAGGAAAGACCATGACTTGATGGGTTATGAGGCCGATGATTTGTTATCTACCTTCGATACATTATCGGAATCTGACATTTGGCAATACCGTTACCCTGATGATCATGATTTAAATTCAGTAGGTGTCAGAGGTATTTATCTAGGGAATTATGTTCGTTGGGACCCAAAAGCTCAGCATGAATTAATGATTGAAAAACATAATTATCAAATAGCAACTTTCTCTAGGACTTTTGATTGTTATGATTATGTTGATTGTCACCATTATATGCACTTGCATGACGAAATTAAAATGCTGAAAACAGGCTTCTCTAAGGTCACTGATCATGCTTGCCGTGAAATAAGACATGGGCGATTAACTCGCAAGAAGGGGGTTGACCTGGTTAGCTATTATCAACAGCAGCCGATAAGTTATAACGACCTATTTTTTGATTGGCTTGGGATTAATAAAAAAGGTTTAGAATTCATATTGTCTGATATTTCTAATGAAATATTAGACAATATGAACAGAGAAATGAGTATGTCTAGCAATGATCATGCTATAAATTGTATGTCTAATAGACATGAGCTTTTTAGTGAAGGGCAATATATTACGATTGGTAAGGGAGTTTAATCGGGCTAGAATAGATTTGTGATAATTATTAAGTTTTCTAGAGTGTCTTTAACGACTACTATTCTTCAGCCCATATTTCTAGTTTTTTATAGCTGGCCTGAGTGTGAGTAAAGCCACCAGAGTTATTGAAAGAGCGCTGGAGCAATAAACCATTCTTCTTTAGTAAAAAAGAAGTTAAATAAAAAATATTTTTGGTAAAATTAATTGAGGGGTATTGATTTGGAGTGCTTTCACCTATATTTGAATCGAAAATATCACTTATTTCAGATATATTCTGAAAATATCTTAATCTTTCTGGGTAGCCATCATATTCGGTTTCAAGGGTGAATTTTTTTTCTTGACCAAAAATTTCAATCGTATGAGCAGGTACTATATAAGTATAGCCTTCTGAATCTTCGATTTTCACTTTTATCTTTAAACCTTCTTTAGCAGCTTTGCTGATAGCTTCTATATCTTGATTGTCTTTATGACACCAGATTTTTTTGTAGTTCCCTCTGGTGTGAAATTCTATTGAGGAGTAGGGGTCTGATGATATGTATCTTTCTAAGCTTTCCGTCAGGCAGCTTGTACTAATTACATTGCTAAAATTATTGTATGCATAGGAAATTGCATTTTTATTCTCAATGCCTATGAGAGTATCAGAGGAGTGGATGTTCTTGAATTTACCCCAGAATTTATTAGAGGAATATAATATGTTTGGCAATAAATAATTAACTTCGCATTGGCTTCCATGTTTGTAGTTTAGCCTAACTATAAGATCCTTGCATTCAAGAATAGAGTCGATTAATGTGTTTTTCATGTGTATCTTCATCTATTGGTTTTTGACGTTTGACGATATGCGCTAATAGTCAGAAGTTTTAAGCATAAGAGTATATACCCTGAATTAAATATATATTTAATTCAGGGCTAGGCTATATTTTTTTTGCTATCCACTCTTGATTTCCATCCCCATATAAAATTTTTGATAGATTAGAATCAAGATCGTAATGTAGTGCGGCGAAATGTTTTCTAATGTTTTTGCGTTCAACAAATCTACGGCACCTTTTAGGCTCTTCAAACCCTAGTTCTCTGAATTTTGTAAAAACCCACTCTTTATCTAAACTGGTACAGTGACGTGTTGGTGCTTGTATAACATTTTGTAGGAAAGCACAGAAATCATAATCGAATAGTTTTTCTATTCCAGCATAAGATACTTTGGATGAAGAGAGTTCATTTATTCTCGACTCATTTAGATTTAGTATATTTCCAATTTCTTTGGGATTAATGTTATCGACTAACTTTTTAAATTCTTTATTCTTATCGTAATAGCGTCTTATTGCAGGGAAAACTTCTTCTTCAAATAAACCGCCGGTATCCCCTAGAACTATATATAGATTCCCCCCTTTTTTTGTGACTCGAGCAAGCTCGTCAAAAGATTTTTCTGCCTGCGCAACGTCGTTCAAATGTACTAGAACACCGTTGCTAGTGACAAAGTCAAACGTCTCACTTTCAAACGGGAGATCATCAGTGCTTCCGGGTACAAAACTAAAGGCGTCTAAAGGAAGGTTGTATTCCTGTAATTTATTTTTTAAGGGCTCAATCCAGTTATTGCCTAGTTCAAGGCAGGTTTGATGCTTTATGCCAAAGTTATGCATTGCTACTTGAAAATAAGCTGTATTGCCACAACCAGCATCCAACATGGTTGCACCTCTTAAATCATCTTCTTTCAAATGATAATAAGATAAATCGGAATACATAGTTAAAAATCGATTGAATAATACATCGTCCTTTAAATACATATTGTGTTGTTTTTCATAAATTGCACGTGTTTTATCAGATGTTTCGCTTCTTTCTGATTCTATAGTATTCATTGATACTTCCTTTAATAAATTTATTGGTATTTTATTTTTGTTTTTTTAGTAAAAACCAAGTTGAATCATCGTATTTATAGTTATTATCCTTACTATATAAAAAACCATAATCTATTAATGATAAATCAGGGAACTTATCCATCAATTCACCGGCAAAATCTCGTTTAAATAATTTTCTTTCATGCCCCCTGTAGCCTATCTCGATCGGTGAAGGATTGTAGTATTCAATTACGCATATATAGTCATTTGATAAGTTGTATAGTGCATCGTAAGCAGTCTCAAGTTGATCTGGGTTAATATGTATTAATACTCCTTTTATTAAAGATAGGTTGTATCTCTCTGTGGTTTGGAACTCAAGTAATGACTCATTAATGGCGTGGGTGTTTGGTATGTTTGAAAGCTGCTTAACTGCATTTTTGTTTATTTCTACACCCGTTAGTTTAGCTTCAGGTCGTAATTTATTTATGGCTTTTAAATTTAATCCTACGTTCGCACCTAGCTCAATTATACTGTTAATATTGTTGGTACAGTTTAATATTTTTGAGAATAATGCCAAGTTAGTAGAGTCATATTCACCATCGTGATTATTTCTATTAATATAGTCATTGCCAAAATCCCCAGCCCAAAAGTTTTCTTGTTCTGTCGTATATGCCATTATTTATCCTTATTTATCAGTTATTCCAGAAAGTTTGATTCATTACCCGCAATGTCTTCATGTATCCAGGGGTCATTTTCATCTGGATATTCTTTTTCAGTGATGGAGTGGTAATGAGTTGGCAGGGTGTCCAGTAAATCGATGAATGTCTCCTGCCAAAGTTTAATGAATTTTTCTTTTTCTTCTACTTTATTTATAGTTAATCCATAAGACATGCCTGTATGAAGAATGTGCCAAATACTACCGCGAATTAAGAAGATTTTTCTTCCGAACCGTTGGGTTAAGCTTGTTAATAAATGTTTGTTTATTTGCTCGCAAAGCTTAAAATTATCAGCTAAATCATAGTTGTTTTCAAAGGGTCTGATTATGGCTTTGAATTCATTGCACATTATTGTTAAATCATCTTCTAAATCAATTATTTTTCTGCGTAATACTTTTTGGTAGGTGAATTTTGTTTGATTTTTACTCAGGATGTCTTTTGATTCTTTCGTGCATAATAATGGATGGGTATCTTTTATTTCATTATTAAACTGATCACTTGATAGATGGGTTGTTCCTTTTATTTTTGCTCCATCGGCACAGTTGTAAACTGTTAGATTAGCATTGTTCTGTGTTCTCATTATTAAGCAGTTCTCTAGCGCACGCCTAGATGTCGAGTACATGGAAATAGTCTTTATTTTGTCGCCAGTTACAGACTCAACTTCTATATGATTGGAGAAAGTGTCCTCTGTTACTTGATCAAAGCCTTCACTATTGCTGTCTTCAAAATAAACGCTGCTTTCTGAATGATGTTTTTTTGAATCTTTAAAGCCAAAATCCAAGCCGAATAGGAAAATATTCTTATAATTTAAATGTGTAAATATAGCAAAGCCTGCATTTGTGCAGGTGGGGGTCACCCCCATTATTACATCACTATCATTTTCAACAAATAATTCTGCTAAGGCGGTGGAATCCTTAATAAAGAAGTACTTATTCTCAAATAACTCAAATACATTGGGTGGCAGTTGTAGTGCGGATATTAGTGTCGTTTTTTTATGCAGAGCGGCATACTCTGGTTTACTGAGCATTTCATGGGTAAACATGTGTGATTCTAGCTCAACATGATAGTCAGGAATAATGCCGTTTTTTACTAAAGGTCTGAGTCCTGAGCCACAAGATACAATTATGGCTTTATCAATGTGTTTTTTTATGTCCTCAATTCTCTCATCCAGAGATGGTCCTGCGCCGACAATAAATATGTTTTCTTTCTTTTCTTCAAAGCATATTGGGAGTGCCGCTGCCCCAGCTGCAATATTATGATACGCATTATTGAGTTGATTAATTTCATCGTCATAATAACCCCATTGATTGAGGTACAAATGCATATCATCCTTCACCCTTTTAATTATAGGCTCAAACTCCATACTACCTAAGTGATTGTAAAATAAGGATATTAAAGGAAAACTAGGGCATTGAGAAACGAATATATTCCAAGCAGTATTTGATATGTAACTGGCTGATATTTCTTTCACGGCTGCTATATGTAGTATGATTTTATTTTTCTTTTGCGCACAATAGTCATATAAGGCCTCCCAGTCTGTCAAATAAAGGCTTAAACAAAATCTTTCTGGATCGGGTTCAAATATGATTGCGTGTAGTACATTATTTTCCCGTAAAAACTTATCAATATGTATTCCTGTCCAGCAACCCATGAAAAATATAGTGGGGTAGTAATCTGGAATCCTATAGCTTCCATTAACATTAGTCCCTATGGGTACTTTTTCAGTTAATGCTTTTAGGCGATTAGAAAAGTGTCTCGGGTAGATAAAGCTTTGAGGAATTGGTGGAGTTACCGTGCGAACAAGTTTCCCAGCTGCAAACTTGATAGTATAGTCGGCTATTTCTTTTTCTATTGCAGCATCTAAATCACCAGAATATACACGTTCCTTACCATCAAGGACTTCTGTGCACCCTGTTCTTTTATTGATGTCTAAGGTATAGCGTGTGAATTCTATATCCTTAATGATGTTATAGATATTCGGGTGCTTCTTTTTAAAGAAGAGATGATTTTTTCGGAGTAAAGCCATTGCTTGGCTGGCTCTATCTTCATTTAAGTGGCTATTGCTCATATTAGCTCGTCAAATTTATTTTATTTGAAGTTATATAAGCATTATTTGTACCAAAATTATTAACTACTTCTCTTTATTATACTGAAGGGGAGGGTGGTCTAGTTTCATTACAAGATGCTTCAAATTATATTTAAATATTTCTAAAGTATATTTTGGTCGTGCCGTTAACCCTATTGAATAAAGAATTGTCCGGAAAACTGGGCGTTCAATGACTTACAGAGGGTTAACAAAATGCCACAAATTATTAATACCAACATTGCCTCGTTGAACGCACAGCGCAACTTGGATAAATCACAGTCGTCAAACCAACAAGCCTTACAACGCTTATCATCAGGTTTACGAATTAACAGTGCAAAAGATGATGCTGCGGGTTTGGCGATTTCTACACGTTTTACCTCGCAAATTAAAGGTTTAAATGTTGCTGTACGTAACGCAGGGGATGGTATCGCTTTAGCCCAAACTGCTGAAGGTGCGCTGGGCTCTATGAATGACAGCCTACAGCGTATTCGTGAACTTGCTGTTCAGTCATCTAACGCAACTAACTCGGATGTTGATAGAGATGCATTACAAGCGGAAGTTGATCAGCTAGTTTCTGAAATTTCACGAACTGCTGATGAAACAGATTTTAACGGGCGAAATCTTTTGGACGGTTCTTTCTCTGCTTCTTTCCAGGTGGGTGCTAACGCAGGTCAAACCATTGAAGTCTCAATTGGTGAATTAACAGCGGACAGATTAGGCTCTTCGTCCCAGTCAGGTTTAAGTGCTATCGGTACTGATAGCGCATTAGAAAATGGTGATCTTGTTATTAATGGTGTGCCAATTTCAGCTTCCAAAGCTGAGGATGATACTGCATCAACCTCAGGAAACTCGGCCTCGTCAATTGCTAAAGTTGAAGCAATTAACCGTTTTAGTAGCGAAACAGGGGTTACTGCACAGGTTAATGAAAATACAGCTTCAGGTAGTGAGATTTCAGGGGGTGTTGCTTCAGGTACCTTTTCACTAAACGGCGTAAGTATCGCCTTTTCTACAACAACTGACGCAGCACAAACTCGAGCATCTGTAACGGAAGCAATTAATGCTGTAGCAAATCAGACCGGTATTACAGCAGTAGATTCTGATAGTGCGGCAGGTGGTGTTGATTTGGTGGCAGCGGATGGCCGAAATATTCAAATTTCTTTCGATACTACAGCAATCACTGGCGTTACAACGGCTGCTGACTTTGCTGCTGCAACTGGTCTGGCTCAAGTGGGTGTTGGCACAGGAACAGGTGCTGTAAGTGATACTTTTGAAGGTGGTTATACCTTAATTGCAGATGGTGATCGAAAGTCTATAGACGTTTCAGGTGGTAACGGTACTGGCCGTGGTGATTTGGCTAATGCTGGTTTAACGGAAGGTTCTTATGATCGGGCTGTAGCATCCACTGTATCGGAAGTTAAAGCTGATACTACCGTTGCGACAACAAATGCTGGCGGGACAATATCTTCTGACTCAGTCAGTTCTATCTCGCGAACCGATATCGGAGGTACTTTGATAACGGGTGCTGCAATTGACTCGCAGCAAGCAACCACAACTGCTTTAACTGCGATAGCTGTGAGTAGCGGCTCATTTGCTGTATCTGGATCTGATGGCGCAGGCAATGCTGTTGCAGCAACATTTGCAGTGGGGTCGACTACTTCTGACATCTCAACTATAGCCGCGAGTCTGCAAACGGCGGCAACTACTGCGGGAATTAATGTTAATGTTTTCGAACAAATAGATTTAACTATCGATACGGCGACTCTCGCTGTAGGCGAGGCAATCACCTTGGGCGGTGTAACAGTCACTATATCGGGTTCGAGTCAGGCCGTTATGTCTGAGAATTTGATGAACGACATTAATGCAGGTAACTTCGCTGGTCAAGTTGGCGCCACAGGTTTTGTAAACGCAGAGCTGGGTTCTTCTGGTACAAGTCTTTCGATCACAATTCGAAATGAAACCAACTCAGGCGTTACCATTACAAGCAGTACAGCAGGTTCGGTTAATTTCGACTTGGGTACCGGTGGTGCAGTGACGACTGCGAGTACCGGCCATATCTTAAATGGCAAAATTGGTTTCGAGTCTACTGATAATCAAGCCGTCACGATAGTAACTGCTGATGCTACGGGAGACCTTACTGGTTCGACAGCGACGTTCAATGATGCAAGCTCAGCCAATCAAGTATTGTCTTCTTCCAATGAGACTGACATTAGTATCACTGTTGGAGGTGTAGATGTTTCACCTGCCGCGCCACTTGCTGCTGGCTCGTCTGTTGCTGAATTGGCCAGTGCGGTCAATGGGGTTACTGGTGTAGATGCTTATGAAGAGATTTCGTTAACTCTAAGCGCCTCTACATTAGAGTCTGGTGAGCAGCTTAGGTTCTCGGCAGGTGGTGTTGATATCGATATTTCGGCAACTCCTGACAATTCTGGAAATATGAGCTTAGCGGGTTTAGTTGATGATATTAATGGTGGTGATTTTAGTGCAGCTGGAATCAATGTTTCTGCATCTTTAAATACTGCTGGAACTTCGATTGAACTTTCAATTAAAAACTTCTCTGGTAATACAGTATCCATTGAGTCTGAAAATGCTGATGGTGCTGGTGTACTTATTACTACTACTGGCGCTGATGTTTTTGCCGGTGAACAAGCAAGAGGTTTAGCGGGTGAACTTAAGTTCTCCTCTGCTGACGGACAAGACGTTAATGTGACTTTGTCTGATCCAACAACAGGTGGCGAATTATTTGCCGGTACAAGTAGTAGTGCAGATTACACAGGGGTAAATGGGTTACAAGATGGTGACATTCTGATTAATGGTGTGACGATTGGTGGTGCTGAGGTGGGTGCTGATACAGCGTCGGCAACAGTCTCTTCGGATGATTCTAAAATATTGTCTTCAGAAAAAGGTTTGTCAGCCATCGCAGTTGCAGCGGCGATCAATAAAGTATCAGAAGAAACGGGTGTCTCGGCTACCGTAAATGAAACCAAGGTTGTTGGTGGTGATGGAACAGGTGAAGTACCTGGAAGTTTTGAGCAGGGTGATCAAGCTGGTTTATTCATCAACGGTGTCAATATTGGCTCTGTGACATTGCAGAATGAAGGTGCTACTTCTAATGTAGATACTGACCGAGCCCGCGCTGATACTTTGAATTTGATTAATCAAAACTCAGGGAAGACTGGGGTAACGGCAGAGGATAACGGTGTTTCCTTAACGTTAACAGCAGCAGACGGTCGTAATATTTCAATTGCTATCGATGATAGAGCAGGAAGTGACGATTCTATTGGTGCATTGTTAGGGTTGGATGAAGCTAAAGATGGTATTGGAGAAAGTACCTTTGGATCGAGTTCAGCGATCACTGGTGGTTCTTCAACGACCGCAGAAGCATCAACTTACGAAACAACATACAGTACTGTTAAATTAGAATCGGCTAAAGAATTCACAGTAGAGGGTGGTGAAAATGGTAATGATGAACTTGAAGCACTTGGCTTAGCTGCAGGAAGCTATGGTGGTGGTGAAGATGGTCAGTTCTTAAATGAAATTGACATCACTACAGTTGAAGGTGCAACTGCTGCACTAACCGCAATCGATAATGCGATTGGTCAAGTAGCCAGTCAGCGAGCCGATCTCGGTGCGGTTCAAAACCGATTGGAATCAACGGTAAGTAACTTACAGGTAACCTCTGAAAACTTGAATGCTGCAAACTCGCGAATTCAAGATGCAGATTTCGCGGCAGAAACCGCAGAGCTGCAACGTACTAACGTACTACAACAGGCCGGTATTTCGGTATTAGCCCAGGCTAATGCTTCTGGCCAGCAGGTTCTTTCTCTACTGGGATAGGTCTTTAACGACTTAATCACTTCGGCTTTTAATAGACATTGAAAGCCGAAGATTCCCTAAGAGTAAAGAGAGGTGAATTATGAATGATTTAAAGATGCATTTATCCGAAAGAGGTTCACTCACTGCTGTTAAAGCTTATGGACAAGAACAGCAAACAGGCGCAACTGAAAGCGGTAAGAAAACAGAGAGCGGTAAAGACTTGCCATCCAATGTGGAAAGAATTGCCGATATTAGCGAAGAGCAAGTGAAGGAGGCAGTTTCTAAACTTAATGAATATGTGCAATCGACGGAACGAACATTAGATTTTCAAATGGACGAGGAGAGTGGAAAAACAGTGATTAAGGTATTTGATAAGTTATCATCAGAATTGATCAGGCAAATACCGAATGAACTGGCACTAGAGTTGGCGCAAAACTTGAATGATGACGAACCATCGTTATTATTTAGCGCCCAAGTGTGACACTTAAGACTTTTTGTTAGCACTTATTTAAGCACTTAGCTAAAAATAACCCCAGACTGGCCGATAAGGCTAGTACTGGGGTTTTTGCGTTCCAGTGTGTAATGCTTTGAAGAGTGGAGGCAAGCTATGGCTGCTATTGAATCGTTAGGTTTAGGATCGGGAGTTTTAACCAATGACTTGGTTGAAAAAATTGTCGGTGCAGAGCGTGCTGCGGTCGATAAGCGTTTTGAGCGTGACGAGACCATTCTTGATGCCCGTATTACGGCTTATGGTGAAATTAAATCATTGCTTTCAAGCTTACAAGTTGCGACCAGTGCTCTGGCACTCCCTTCAACGGCAGGGGCAACGACTGCGACCTCATCAGATGAAAGTATTCTGACCACAGAAGCTTCGATTCTAGCGGAACCCGGTAGCTATAATATAGAAGTCTTAAATACAGCGAAGGCCCATAGCTTAGTTACGGGGACTTTTTCTGGAGTTGGCGAAGAAATAGGCTCTGGCCGAATGTATATCAGTTTTGGCGAGATTACCTATGATGTTGGAGACGGCTT
>Ga0105359_10003039_pt1 | contig 13812 bp, 13 predicted proteins | sample GOMGulsemesocosm_6_FD_83659 | JGI IMG/M metagenome (GOLD analysis project Ga0105359, IMG submission 83659) | Methane-oxidizing microbial communities from mesocosms in the Gulf of Mexico - GOM8C Gulf of Mexico | ecosystem: Environmental > Aquatic > Marine > Cold seeps | place: Gulf of Mexico... | reverse complement strand
GACATCTCCAGAATTCATATGCGATTAAAAAATGAAAAAACTGCTATTACTATTATTGGTCTGTTGTTCGTTCACCTTACATGCGGAATGGTATGAGGTTGAGGGTGAAGCGATTATTATTGACAATGATGTCGACATTGCGCGTGAGTTAGCGGTACGTAATGCATTGAAACAAGCGTTATTGTATGCCGGAGCATCGGTTTCAAGCTTACAATCCTTTAATGGCGGTAGAATATTATCGGATAGCTTTCAAATACGTATGGATGGCGAAGTACGAGACATTCGTTTAAAAAGTGAATCGATAAAAGGTGATAAAATAACGGTACAAGTTGTCACCGATATTGTGGCTGATCGTAATAAGTGTTTAAGTGCAGGTTATCAAAAATCGGTGTCGTTATTACGTTTTGGTATTCGTCATCGTGAGCAAGCGAGTTACGGTGGTATCTATAATATCAATGAGTCGTTTAGCCGTTTGTTATACCAAAGTCTACGTAAAAATAGTCAAACTTTTGATGCCCGTGAATTTATTAATCAAAACATTGGTTTTAGCGGCAGTTCTTTGCCGCTGCGTGGGAATCTAACTTCACACGAAGTGAAACAAATTAGTAAGTCTGCAGATAGCCAATATATTATTTTGGGTTCTATTACTGACCTATCAACCTTTAAACCGGCTGTTAATGGCATTGCAAAAATACTCGCAGATGATTTGCCTGACCGTAATTTCCGTTTGAATATACAAGTGTTTGATGGCTTTAACGGGAGTCTATTGTTCGATCGTAATTACAGCAAAGTCACTAAGTGGGAGTTTGCCAAGCATCGTGTTGTTGATACTGATACGTTAAAATTTTGGCGTTCTCAGTTTGGTGTATCTTTGCAGTTAATTATTGACGATGTGTTATTCGATTTAGATGCCAGCTTACAATGTAAATTGGTTGAAGCGCGTGTGATCGCCGTTGATGGTAATGAAGTAAGCATTAATATTGGCCGTAATAATGGTCTAAAATTAGGGGACCGATTTATGATCAAACACACGGGCAGTTATGTCGATCAATTTGGTATTAATCGCAAAAAAGAAACCAATAGCAGTAGTGAAGTGGAAGTAACTAAGCTTTATGAGCAACAAGCGAGTTTAATGACGGTAGATAGACAGCCTACAGCCAATGTTCAAATAGATGATTTAGTTATTTTAAATTAAAAGACCTAGTTGTTGTACCGTAATAGCAAACGGATTTTTGTTTGGAATTGTGACATAACTTCATATTGTTATTTATGTTTTGAGGTTATGTCGCTGTTGTTACAATATTTTGTCATTCGGTAATTGTGTTATTGAACCGATATTGTTATTGCTTTGTGTTGACTAAATTACTGTGACGAACTGTTTAAGTTCTGGGAGTTATCAATATATGTGGTTTCTGATTGTTGCTATTATCGCTGTTGCTATTTTCCTGTTTATTCGTAATTTGTATGGCGAAGATCTTCGTCAATATGACAGCACTGATTTCAGTGCGACATTTTACCGTCCAACACCTTCGTATAAATACCCGCAAGCCTTGGAACTTATCGAAAGTATCCAAGAGCCAATTAATTTTATTAAACCGAGTAAGTACCTTCATGCATTACGCAAAAGCATCGATCGCTTAGGTGATGTTGAATTAGATTGTAAAATCATACCTGTCTTAACCAGTTTTCAAACTCATAGCATCATGGGCGAATGGGTGCTCAGTAAAAATAGTGATGTAAATAAGCGCTTACTCTACATTCACGGTGGTGGTTTTGCTGTCGGCAGTGCCAAAAGCCATCGTGTGGTGACTGAACGTTTGTCCCGCGAACTGGGGGTTGCTGTATTTTCTGTCAATTATGACATGATCCCAGATGGTAAACGAGCGAAGGGCATTCAAGATTGTCGCTATGCTTATCAATGGTTACTGGCTAATAACCCGAATAATCAGCAAGAGTGCCATCGAATTTATATCGCAGGTGATTCTGCTGGTGGCAATTTAACTCTTGCACTTATTGGCTGGCTCAAGCAGCAAGAAATTCGTCAAGTTGACGCTGCAATTGCGATATGCCCTTGTATCGATAGTACCTTTAGCTATGGTAGCTTGAGTTATAATGCGAAAACGGACTTCTTGTTAAGTCCGTTCATGGGTAAATTTCACCATTTTCCTCAGTTTGTATTACTTATCTGGGTTGCGATACTTTTCCGTATGAATCCCCGTGATCCACAAGTATCACCGATTTTCGCCAATTTATCTGGCTTACCCCCCATTTTGATCCAGGCTAGTGATACTGAAATGTTGGTTGATGATTCTCGTCGTTATACCAATAAAGCCCGCTCGCAAGGTTCTAACGTACGCTTGCAAACATGGTCGAATATGTTGCATGTTTGGCATTTATTTGATTTAGAAGAAGCCGATGAGGCATACACTGAAATTGGTAAGTTTGTAGCGCAATGTGAATATGAATTAGAAAAAGTGGCCAGCTAGCAGCCTCTCACTGACGGTGATTTTATGGTTTTATAGCGAGTGGTATGTTATTTTATGCATACTTTCACTGAGTTATAAGGGAGTGGCGTAATGTCAACTCAAGGCTTCGTTAGCCCTATTCAATCGTTTTCTGTTTTTGTGCAATGGCTTATGCAAATTACACTGTTGTGCGGTCTATTGTTTAGTATACAAGCCCATGCAAACGACATGGCTAAGACAGAAGCTAACATTGTGTTGAATACGGCCTCTGATGAGGCTGCCGCCACGCCATTAAAAGCAAATCAATCAAACACTGTCGACACAACGAAAGTCGTTGATAATAGTGATTTACAAACGCCGACGTCGATAGATTTACCAATAAAAAGTGCCGTAGAGTCACCGATTAAAGTACCACCGATTAAAGTATTACCCGTTATTGCTGATGCTATTTATTTTGGCGGTGATATTTTGACTATGGCAGGTGTGGAGCCTAGTTATACTGAATCGGTTGCGACCAAAGATAAGAAAATCATCTTTATTGGTGCTAAAGCTGATGCGATGAAGCTCAGTGGCGATAATACTAAGCTTATTAATGTTAGCGGCAAAACCATGTTACCGGGTTTTATCGAACCGCACGTACATCCTTCCATTGCTGCTATTATGCTACCCAATGAAATCATTGCACCATATGATTGGGTTTTACCTAATGAAGTTAAAAAAGGGGTTTCTGGTCATTTCGCTTACCTTGAACGTTTAAAGCAATCGATTGATGTCAATGCTGACAAAGATAAGGTATTTTTTGTTTGGGGTTATCATCAACTTTGGCATGGTGAGTTAACCCGTGAAATGCTAAATGAATTGTCACCAGACAAACCGGTTGCGATCATCCACCGCTCTTTCCATGAAGTATTCTTAAACGATGCTGCGATTAAAAAGTTTGGTCTTAAGCAAGCAGACTTTGCTGACAACCGACAAGTCAATTGGGATAAAGGCCATTTTTATGAAGGTGGCTGGCTAGCATTAGTGCCTAAAATTGCATCCGATTTAATTAACCCTGAAAGTTATAAGTTAGGGTTAAACATCATGTCTAAACTCGTACTGAAGAATGGTATCACTACTATCGCAGAACCCGGTTTCCCAAGCTCTAATTTTGATTTGGAATACCAGTTATTAAAATCTGAAATGGATCAAAAGCCGCCTTACGATGTATTTTTAATTCCAAGCGGCACCTATTTATATAATGCCAAAGGCCAGAGTAACGACAAAGCGTTAGCGTTCATGGAAACGCTAGAAGCTGAATATAATACCGGCAACATCAAGTTTTTACCTAAGCAAGTGAAGCTATTTTCTGATGGGGCGATTTATTCTCAGCTGATGCAGATGAAAGACGGTTATCTTGATGGCCATGAAGGTGAGTGGATGACCCCTTTGGCTCTATTTCAGCAGCAACTCAGTTTTTATTGGCAGAACGGTTATCAGATCCATGTGCATGCTAATGGCGATTTAGGTATTCAACAGGTACTGGATTTTAACCAAGCCGATCAGGCTAAATTAGCGCGTGAAGATCATCGATTTACCTTACATCACATGGGTTACTTTACGAAAAAACAAGTGAAACAGTTGGCTAAATTGGACATCGAAGCATCGGTTAATCCATATTACCTGTGGGCATTAGCGGATAAATATGCGGATGTTGGATTAGGCCGCCAGCGTGCCGAAAGTTTAGTGCGTGTTAATAGTTTAATGCAGAATAATGTACCTGTTTCGTTCCATTCAGACTTTTCAATGGCGCCTATGGAGCCGTTAACATTAGCGTGGACGGCGGTTAACCGTGAAACATCGGGGTTAAATAAAGTGTCACAGCAAGAGCGTATTACTGCCTATCAAGCGATGCAAGCCATCACCATAAATGCGGCGCATACGTTAAGACTCGAAGATAAAATTGGCTCTATCGTCGTAGGTAAAACCGCTAATTTTACCTTGCTTGAACAAAATCCATTAAAAGTCACGCCGATGCAGATTAAAGATATTCCGGTATGGGGCGTGGTATTTGAAGATCAGGTGAATACGGTTGCTGTTACGCCTAAAAAACAAAATTTAGAAGTACGGGTAATTTATTTAGAACGCACGGCTTTACCCGCATCGTCTACGATCACCGTGACTCTTGAGGATATCTCTAAAACCGATATTAGCAGCTCAATGTTGGGGCAGGTAACAATCGCGGCGACGACACCACCACCTTATAATATTTCGTTACAGTATGATCCAGCTCTGTTTGATAATAAAGGTGAGTATGTTGTGCGGGCGAGAATTGAAAATAATGGCAAACCTTTATTCTCAGCGACGTTAGATTTACCTGAGTTGAACAAGCTGTCAGGGCAGTTATTTGAGTTAATTGTTAAGGCTATCCCACAGCCGCCAACAACAGTCGATAATAGTCTAGAGCAAGTGCCAGTACCAGAATCAAAGCCAGAACCAAAACCAGAATCATCTCCAATACAGTAAGCTGTACTCTAAACTTTAAGCCTTTCTTCTGAGAGGCTTAATGTTGATCTGACCGGGTATTATGTTGAAATAGTCTCGGTTTCTTTGCCTTATAATACTTAGTGCTATTGTATGGCGTATTTAATTGTGTACTATGCCGTCTCTGATTGTTAAGCGTTACTGAGTCGAGCGTCTTCATATTTTGTATTTAACTATACCTCTATCACCTCTATCGTTCTTAACTCATATTGGCTCAATTACTTTATCTATCTAGGTGTTTTATCATTTGCTAATTGATGCGGTAAGCTCTAATCTCGAGAGTGTGATGCTAGATTCAAGTAATTAAGTACAACATATTCTTTAAAGGTAGTTATTTACATGCAAAAAAATAGACGTCGACTAAATCGTAAAAAGGCATTATCTGCTGCAATTATCACTGGTTTATTAATCAGTTTAGGTGGTTGTGCAACCACAGACCAACAAGCAACGAAGGTAGAGGAAGCAGCCGCTATCCAACAACAGACTATCACAGCGAATGTGTTCTATTTACAGCGTATTGCCTTGCCACCGGGTGCGGAAGTAAGTTTGATATTAGAAGATGTGTCCAAAATGGATATGCCAGCAGAGGTGATTGCCGAGCAAACCTTTACAGCTGTGGGGGCGCCACCATATCAAGTGAATTTAAGTTATAACGAGGCTCAAATTAAGCCGCAGCATAGTTATGCCTTACGCGCGCAGATCACCCTTGATGGCCAGTTATTATTTACCAATACACAGCAGGTAGATGCATTTGCTAACCAAGGGTTGAAGCCAAGTGAAATTTTAGTGTCACAAGTTCGCGCTGAAACTCAAAATGACGGGCAAGCGGCTTTGTTTGATACGCAGTGGCAGCTGTCGGTGTTAGGTACACAAGCGATTACTGCAGAGGTTACTCAGCAACAGCCTTACCTAACGTTTACCCAAGATGATAACAAGGTTGTTGGCTTTGCTGGCTGCAACCGTTTTAGTGGTCGTTATGATGTACTCGCGAGTAACGTAAATCTGACCCAATTGTTAGCAACAAAGAAACTGTGTTTTCAACAAATGAACTTGGAAACGCAATTTTTAACTGCATTATCTGAAACTGATAATTATAAAGTAATTGATAATACATTAACTTTATACAGTAATGTCGGTATTGCTTTAGGGCAATTTACGGCACAGCAAAAGTAATAAATACGACATTGAAATAATTCGTATTTATTAAAAGTAATCATATTTATAAATTGCGAATGGAAAATAAAATGAAAATGAAAAAATTGATCTGTGCAACGGTTATCGCAGCATCTGTATCTGGGTTAACGGGTTGTATTGGTCAAATGGGTCTGACGCAATTAGCAATGGGCGTGAATTTGAAAGCCGTTGATAATCGATATGGCCGTGCTGGGATCTATGTATTAGCAGCGCCTGTGTATGCGATGACGTCATTAGTCGACTTAATGCTCATTAATAGTATTGAGTTTTGGACTGGGACCAACCCTATTACGCGGAAAGGTCCCGCTGTTGCAGATACGCCAGTTGAAGCATGGATGAAGGTAAATGATGATATTGACCCTTTACTACGCAGTGCGCCATTAAAGGACCTCAAAGTATCTGTTGAATCAACATCGATGGAAGTGTTGAGTGATGATAGCTTACAGTTCAATGTTGCATATACTGACGGTAGTGAGCAATCAATTGTTGGCAAACGTTTAGCCAACAATGATGTTGCTTTTTACAACCAAGGTCGTTTAGTTGCTGTTGCAAATAACCAACAGCTGCTTGATCACGTAGCAAGCCTATAAATTTTTGTTTTGTTTTATTATATAAAGCCCCGTCATGTCTCTCATGACGGGGCTTTTTGTTATTTAGGGTTTTTAATTATAAATATACATTGTGCACAATTCAGTTGTAATTGTGCTTCGTCAGGACTATAGTGAATGCAATTGAGTTGCGCGCAATGTAACTTGGGTTTATTTTATAGGAATTTATGATGACAACACTTTATACCACAACAGCAACAGCATCAGCGGGTCGTAACGGTCAAGTAGCAACAGATGACGGTATGCTATCGTTAGAACTAAGCTATCCAAAAGCAATAGGTGGCACGGGCGCGGCAACAAACCCTGAACAGTTATTTTCTGCTGGTTATGCGGCTTGTTTTTCGAATGCTATCTTGCATGTAGCACGCGAAATGAAAATCAAAATTACCGCTGCGCCAGTATCTGCAGAAGTGGGTATAGGTCCTAATGCGACGGGTGGTTTTGCGTTAACAGTTAGCCTCGCGATTGAGCTCGCATTACCGCAAGCGGATGCTGAAAAATTAGTGGCGACAGCACATCAGGTTTGCCCTTATTCAAACGCAGTTCGCGGTAATATAGATGTGCAACTTAGCGTAAAGGGTCAAGTATAAGATGAATAAGGTATTATTAACCGTTGGCCGCATCATGTTGGCGTTGTATTTCTTAATTCCAGGCATTATGAAGTTTGTGTCTTGGGACATGCATATCGGGCTAATGGAAAAGCATCACATGCCGTTTGTACCAGTGCTGTTAGCGGCTGCTGGTATATTTCAGATAGTGGCTGCTACCTTGCTTATTGCCAATCGCTATACTGCTGTTGTGGCTTTATTATTGGCTGGTCTAGTATTAGTTATTAATGTTAACTTACATGATTTTTGGAATTTAACTGGTCTTGAAGGCGCGCATGAAATGCAAAACTTCATTAAAAACTTAGGTATTTTTGCTGGTTTATTGGTGTTGTCAGGTCATTCTTGGTCATCACTTAGCGTAACCAGCACCGATAAAACTGAAAAGTAACGCCGTTTTTTATTATGTTGAAAGCACAAAGCTGGAATTGCAGTTTTAGTGCTTTTTTGTAAGCTCCCTCCTTTTACCTAACATAATGCTAACGCTCTTTTCTTTGCTTGTTTTTTAGACGAGATAGTCACTCATTTATTAAATGTCATCCGTCGTTATAAATGCAATTTAGCTTGGTCTAATATTGAATTGATAGAGCGTAATGGCGATTTTACTAAACAAATCACAATCAAAGTGATTTATCATTATCAATTCTATAACTCACTGATAATATTCTTAAATATTCCCATTTTAGCAGCGAATAAGTCTTCAGCTATAGGTCGATCACAAAATATAACACCAATTTACGCCTTGGTTGTATTTAGCTGTTCTTGTTGATCTAAATCAAATATATTAATAACAACTCGTTCAAAATACCCCTAAATGATTACCTTTGATTGGCTTGATGATTACCTAGTCATTTGGCGAATTTTGCTCTTATCTGACAATTATATAGAGGTGTTTATGACTCAACCAAATGATCCTAAGGTTAAGATCGGTGGATATATTGCGCTTGTTTTTGCAATCGTCTTTTTTTCTGGTTTGATGAAATCTAACGAATGGTATGGCGTATTTGACTTTACTACCCTTAATGGTTCTTTTGGTAAAGTTGCCTACTCAGTATCTGAAACCACTGATGGTGTCCAAGTTGCCACAACATCGCTTCGTGGGAAAGGTGGTAGTGGCGCACGTGACGGTTTTATTTTTGCGTTAACGTTAATTCCTACTGTGATGTTCGCTCTGGGCATGATTAATGTACTTGAACATTACGGGGCCCTAAATGCTGCGCGTAAATTATTAACCCCGCTTTTACGTCCATTAATGGGGATCCCCGGTAATTCTGGATTAGCGCTCATTGCTTCACTCCAAAGTACCGATGCAGGTGCTGCAATGACACGCCAGTTAAAAGATGAAAAGCATTTAACCAAGCGTGAAACCGATATCTTTACTATGTTTCAATTCACTGCGGGTGCCGCCATTGTAAACTTCTTCTCTTCAGGCGCAGTGCTATTTACTTTAACCAACCCTGACGGTTCGGTTGCTGTGCCTTCTTCTATTGGCCTCGCTGTTATCGTGATGTTCGCATTCAAATTTATTGGCGCAAATCTATTCCGTATTTATTTAAACATCACGGAAGGTAAGGAAGGCAGCAGTAAAGATAAAGGCAAAAAAATGATTGAGGAGACTGCATCATGAGCAACGTAACAACGAAAAAACCTATGGTCACCGACATCTTTGTTGAAGGTGCTAAAAAAGGCTGGGTTATTGCAACAACGTCAACCCTTCCTAATGTATTAATGGCCTTCGTTATCATCAAAGCGTTACAAATTACCGGTGCACTCGATTTAATGGGTTCTGTGTTCTCTCCTATCATGGCGATATTTGGTCTACCGGGAGAAGCTGCTGCAGTATTGATTGGCGCGTGGATGTCGATGGGTGGTGCCGTTGGGGTGGTTATTACTTTGTTTGATCAAGGTATTTTGAATGGTGCACATATCTCAATTCTGGCTCCTGCTATTTATCTCATGGGTTCTCAAGTGCAATACATGGGACGTGTCATGGGACCGATTGGTACTGAAAGTCGTTATATTCCAGTCATGATCGCCATCTCCGTTTTGAATGCATTTGGTGCGATGTTAGTCATGAATTTTATCCTTTAAGAGGTATACAATGAATTTATCTTTAAATGATTACCTAGAAGAATTACGCCCACTTATTAACGTTGATTGTGGTACTTACACAATTGAAGGTATTGATTTTATTGCCAATGAAATGGCTGCTAAATATGAAGAAATGAGCGGCTGGTCAGTTAAACGTGTTGACTGTGGCAAAGCGGGTGTTGGTCTAGAAGTTCGTAACAAACCAGGATCTGAATGCATTGATGTGATGATGCTTGGCCATATGGATACGGTTTTTCCGGTTGGGACAGCAGCGGCGCGTCCGATGACAACAGATACTGAAAAAGCGTACGGTCCCGGTGTATCAGATATGAAGTCTGGTTTACTTAATGTGGTCTACGCATTGCGTAATATTGAGCAATCGGTGTTGGATGAGCTATCGATCTGCGTGTGTATGAATCCAGATGAAGAGACCGGTTCGTTATATTCAGTTGATTGGATCCAAGAAACAGCTAAGAAGGCTAAGCATGTACTGGTTGCCGAGGCTGCACGTGCAGATGGCGGCTTGGTTAAAGCACGTAAAGGTATGGCGCGTTATAAAATGACCTTTAAGGGTAAAGCTGCACATGCTGGTAATGAACCTGAGAATGGTCGCAGTGCGATCACTGAAATGGCGAACTGGATCTTAGCAACCAATGCGATGACCGATTTTGAATCTGGCACCACGCTAAATGTGGGTGTGGTCTCGGGTGGTACAGGCGCAAATATTGTGCCTGATTTGGCTACGGCTATCGTCGATGTTCGTTTTTGGGATAACGCAGAGTACGACCAGGTTGATACGGTTTTAAGTGGCATGATTCAGACGCCATTCATTGACGGTGTGTCGATTGAGTTAGAGCGTGAAGCCTACAAGCCTTCAATGGTGCCTACCGAACAAACGAAAGCATTGATGACGCTCGTTGAACAATCTGCGCAAGAATTGGCAATTAAGATTAGCTGGAAAGAAGCTGGCGGTGGTTCGGATGCAAATAATACTGCCATTCTCGGTGTCCCAACATTAGATGGCTTAGGGCCAATTGGTGCTGGATTCCATAGTGCGGATGAGTATTTATTACTTGAATCCATTGAACCTCGTATTCAATTGTTAATGCGCGTGTTAACTAAATTAGCTGAAGATAAAAACTAAAATAATAACAACAATAAAAAACATAACGAGCGGCTTAATTATGTGTTTAAGCATGTGTTAAGTCGACGCGTTATTCGCAATTAAAATGACCTTGAAAAACCAAGGTTCATCAATTTTTGATGTGGGTGAAAATGCATAAATTTAAAATTATTCAAACAGATGTTGCCATTATTGGTGCGGGGGGCTCGGGTTTAAGAGCTGCGATAGAAATTGCGGAAAATCATCCCGATCTTGATATCGCCCTTATTTCCAAAGTTTATCCAATGCGCAGTCATACCGTTGCCGCCGAAGGTGGTGCAGCGGGGGTAGCACAAGACCATGACTCTTTAGATAATCATTTTAACGATACTGTTTCGGGTGGCGACTGGTTGTGTGATCAGGATGTTGTCGAATACTTCGTAGAGAACGCAGCAAAACAGCTTACCCAATTAGAACATTGGGGGTGTCCATGGAGCCGTAGACCTGACGGCTCAATCAATGTGCGTGCGTTTGGTGGCATGAAAATAGAACGTACTTGGTTTGCGGCAGACAAAAGTGGCTTCCACATTCTTCATACCCTGTTTCAGACGTCTGTTCAGCATCCTAAAATCACCCGGTTTGATGAGCATTTTTGTTTAGATTTAATTGTTGAAGACGGCAAGATCCAAGGCGTGGTGATTCTTGATATCGCGGAAGGTGAAATCAAACTGATCCAAGCTAAATCGGTGATCATGGCAACCGGTGGTGCAGGGCGTGTGTATAGCTACAACACCAATGGCGGCATTGTTACTGGTGATGGTATGTCATTAGCTTATCGTCATGGTATCGCACTGCGTGATATGGAGTTTGTGCAGTATCATCCAACAGGTTTACCGGGTAGCGGTATTTTAATGACCGAAGGTTGCCGTGGTGAAGGTGGCATACTCGTGAACAAAGATGGTTATCGTTATCTGCAAGATTATGGTTTAGGGCCGGAAGTGCCTGTTGGCCAGACCAAGAATAAATACATGGAACTTGGACCGCGTGACAAGCTTAGTCAGTGTTTCTGGCAAGAACAGCAGAAAGGCCGGGTAGTCGAAGGTGAACGTGGTGATTATATTTATTTAGACCTACGTCATCTTGGCGAAGAAAAAATCAATGAACGCTTGCCTTTCATTCGTGAATTGGCAAAAGCTTATGTCGGTGTTGATCCAGTTCATGAGCCAATACCTGTACGTCCTACCGTGCATTACACCATGGGCGGTATCGCTACTAATGCTAAAACTGCCACCTCACTGGCTGGTTTATATGCCATTGGTGAATGTGCGTCTGTGGGGTTACATGGGGCTAACCGTTTAGGCTCTAACTCATTGACCGAGCTTGCTGTGTTTGGCCAACTTGCTGGGCAAGAAGCCGCTAACTATGCCAGCAATAATCAACATCAAGCTATTGCGCCACTGAAAGCACAAGCTGAAGCGGTGATTAAGCGCATGGACGCTCTGCTGCACAGCGAGGGCACTGAAAAACCGGCTGATATTCGTCAAGAGATGGGCGATTGCATGGAAGAAGGGGTTGGTATTTATCGTACTCAAGAATCGATGCAAAAGACCATTGATAAATTAGCAGAGTTAAAGCTGCGTTATAAAAACGTCAAGGTAGAAGATAAATCTAGCGTGTTCAATACAGACTTCTTATATACCATTGAACTGGGTTATTTACTCGATACTGCAGAAGCGATGGCGCACAGTGCTATTTTACGTCAAGAATCTCGTGGTTCACATCAACGTATTGATGGCTTTGAAGCGCGTGATGATGACAAATTCTTGAAACATTCACTAGCTTACTATCAAGGTGATAAAGCACCAAAAATTGATTATAGCGAAGTTAAGATCACCAAGAGCCAACCTGCAGTCCGTGCCTATGGCGCTGCTGGTGATAAATTAGCGCAGGAGACAAAATAATGACTCAAAAAAATATGAAAATCGATATTCTGCGTTATCGTCCAGAAATGGATGACAAACCGTTTACCCAAACGTTTGAGCTACCTTACAAAGCCGATATGTCAGTGTTAGAAGCGCTGCAATATATTAAGGATCATCTTGATAGCACGATCAGTTTCCGTTGGTCTTGTCGTATGGCGATTTGCGGCAGTTGTGGTTTGATGGTTAATGGTGTACCGAAACTTGGTTGTAAAGCATTCTTACGCGATTATTACCCTAAGACGCTCAGCTTAGAACCATTGGCTAATTTCCCTATTGAGCGAGATTTAGTGGTGGTCATGGATGACTTCATTAAGAAGTTAGAAGAGATAAAACCTTACATCATTCCTGAAAAAACCACATCAAACGAAAAGAAATGTTTATCTGACGGTGCTTATAAACAAACGCCGGAGCAAATGGAGAAATATAAAAAGTTTTCTATGTGTATCAATTGTGGACTGTGTTATTCAGCATGCCCGCAGTATGCGTTAGACAAAAAATTTACCGGTCCAGCTGCACTTGCATTACTGGCACGTTATAACCGTGACAGTCGTGATGCTGGCACTGGAGAGCGGATGAAAATTGTTAATCAGGAAGAGGGCGTTTGGGGCTGTACGTTTGTTGGTTACTGTTCCGTGGTTTGTCCAAAAGATGTTGATCCTGCTGGTGCTATTCAGCTATTGAAAGTTGAGAGCAGCAAAGATTATCTAATTGGCATGTTTAAGCCTGAACCTGAATAGTCGCGGTGAATAGTGAGCAGTACATAGAGAGGAATAGCAATGAGTAAACGTAAACCTTATACAAGAGAACTGCCTACCGACTGGTGGATGAAACAACTGTTTTATACTAAATACATGATCCGCGAAGGCAGTAGTGTGTTTATTACTATTTATAGTTTAATACTGGCGTGGGGCGTATTGCGATTAAGCCAAGGTGAAATCGCTTTTAATGCTTGGATGATGTCATTACAAAGTCCTGTTGCGATTATTGTGCATCTAATCGCATTAGGGTTAGCGCTGTATCATACAATAACCTGGTTTTCTTTAGCGCCTAAAGCCGTTGATTTGTGGATCAAAGGCAAGCGTCTTGATGACAAAGTTATTGTCACGGGACATTACGCAGCCTTTGCTGCCGCGAGTGTTTTTTGTCTATTAGTTATCATGCTGTAAGGAGCGAGTTATGTCTGAGATGAATAAGAAAACCTACGTACGCTCGCATGAACCGGTGTTTTGGGGATTGTTTGGT
>Ga0105359_10003037_pt1 | contig 13816 bp, 10 predicted proteins | sample GOMGulsemesocosm_6_FD_83659 | JGI IMG/M metagenome (GOLD analysis project Ga0105359, IMG submission 83659) | Methane-oxidizing microbial communities from mesocosms in the Gulf of Mexico - GOM8C Gulf of Mexico | ecosystem: Environmental > Aquatic > Marine > Cold seeps | place: Gulf of Mexico... | reverse complement strand
ATTTATTTATGAAGGGTTTTTTTGTGCCTTAAAATGAAATTGATAGAAATTAGAAGGGTAGAGTCCAGAAGATAAAAAACAAAATTAATAGGCTGCCTTTACAGAAATTATAATGTAAGATATTTTAAAGCGAAATAGGGGAGTTATAACTATACTCAAGTAATTAAAAAGTTGTAGCTATAATGTAATTTATTATTCTGTTAGTTTAAGCTTTTGATTGTTCTGGTAGATATACTTATACTATTTAGTTTTATTGCTTTTGAAAAAACTATCTAAGATTGTATTTATACCTTTAAACGCAATAAATACTGCTAATGCACATATTAATATTGCAATTATTAATAGTGGAATGTAGAAATCTTTTTCTTTATTAGTTAATACCAGATATAGTAGTGTAGGACCAACAAACATTAGTAACATTGCTGCAGCCATTTGTTTTACTCCTTTTACAAGAACTTCTTTGTCTGTTGATTTAGTTTCCATAGTTATAGTGATTTATAGCTTTTCTAACGCCTTTATGTTTTTTTAGTAATCTTTCTGCTTCAATATAAGTAATGCTTAATTCTGACATTAACATTTTTATACCTCGATCAACTAACTTATCATTACTTAGTTGCATATCGACCATTTTGTTACCTTTTACTTTACCCAGTTTTATCATAGTTGTGGTAGATATCATGTTTAAGACAAGTTTTTGCGCAGTTCCTGCTTTCATGCGTGAACTACCTGTAACAAATTCTGGCCCTACTATAACTTCTACTGGAAACTTAGATACTTGACTTAATGGACTATTGCTATTAGACGTAATACACCCTGTTAATATTCCTTCTGAATTACATTTTTTTAATGCTGCTATAACATATGGAGTTGTACCTGATGCAGCTATACCAATTACTACGTCTTTTTCTGTTATGTTATGTTGTGTTAAGTCAGTCCAACCTTGAGTTGTTGAATCCTCTGCAAATTCGACTGCTTCTCTAATTGCTTTATCACCTCCAGCTATGAGCCCTATTACACGGTTATATGATACACCAAAGGTTGGTGGGCACTCTGATGCATCTACAACACCTAAACGACCACTAGTACCTGCTCCCATATAAAAAAGTCTTCCGCCTTGTTCCATTTTAATTACAATTTGCTGGACTAATGCTTCAATTTGAGGTATTGCTTTTTGTACCGCTTTTGGTACAGTGTTGTCTTCTATATTAATATTTTTAAGCAAGTCTGTTATTGACATTTTTTCTAAATTATTGTAATTTGAATCTTGCTCTGTTGTTTTTGTAAACTCCATAGTTTATAGCTAGTACTGTTTTGCGTTAGTGATTGAGGCATTTGTTGAAGCTCCTCGCAGAGAGCGACTGCCGAAAGCGCGACCCTTGTGGTAACGCCTAAAAATTATTCTACAATATAAGTAAATTGATAGGCTTGTGAAACTCTGAAATAACCTAAAGGGAAATTATCTGGATTGGTTATATTAATACAGTTACCTCTAACGGTTGCTGGTTGTGTTTGAAATGGTCCACCTCCACCATCTGATGTTTGTTGTAGTAATAAATCCATAAATTGATAAAATTGTTGCGAAATTCCATAATTATTTATGGTAACTAAATTTCCTGCTTCTAAATCTTCTTCTGAGTAAAATGCGAAGATTTGATTGCCATCAGTAAATTCGTCATCATAAACTTCTAGTACTGGTATTTGAGGAATGTCCGAAATAAACTCGAAAAAATAGTAATTGTCTATGTTTGCAGGATCTGTGTAAAAGGCTTTTAGTTCTATATCTTCACCAGAAAAACCACCTTCGTTATTTTGCTCGATGTAATCAATTGGTGTTACTGTAGTTAGTACTTCAGTCCCAATATATGTTTGTTCTTGATAAATTATTGTTAGCGTATACTCTTGGTTTATTTGTGGTATAAAGGTGTTTGTTTTATATATCCCTGTGTTTTCTTCTTCTACAAATTCGAAAATATTATTGTTTGTATCTTCTACTAGGACTGTCGCATTGTTTGCAGGAGGAACTTCTTGGTCAAAGAAAGGAGCTGATAAAGTTAATTTTATTTGTTGCTCTGACCCATCTGTTCCTTCAAACCAATTTAATGATGCTTCGATTACTAATTTTGGGTCTGATGTTGGTACTTTTAAATCTATAACATCTTCACAATTAAAAAGTATAAATGCAATTACTATATATAGTGCTTTTTTCATTTTATTAAAATTTAAAATTATAAGAAATAGAAGGAATAATTCCAAAAATAGACAGTCTTGTTGCTTCATTAGTTCCTGTCATTCTGTTTTCTCCAAAAGTAATTGATGCAGCATTACGACGATTATAAACATTGTAAAGTCCAAATACCCAATAGCTTTGCCATTTTGATGTTTTATCTGGTTTTGGGGTGTAATTAGCTGATAAATCTAAACGATGGTAGGCAGGTAATCTGTCTTCATTTCTGTTACTATAACTAGGTATGTTTATTCCATTGTAGGTATATTGTCCGTTAGGATATGTAGTTGGTTGTCCTGTTTGAAATAGAAAATTTGCATTAAATTTCCATTTTTTATTCCAGTCATAGCTAGTAGTTAGGGATATATCATGTGTTTTATCATAAGCGGTATTATACCAATTACCATTGTTTATACCTGTTTCATTAGCTGTACGACCTGGTGTTTTTTGCTCCGACTTAGATAGTGTATAAGCTAACCAACCTTTAAAACGTCCTTCATTTTTTCTTAAAAGAATTTCTAGTCCATATGCTCTGGCTTCTCCATTTAAAATAACTTGTTCTATTGCATCATTTGCAATTAGGTCTGCACCATCTATATAATCTATTCTGTTTTGAATTTTTTTATAATATGTTTCGACCTCTAAACTATAATTATCGTCATTAAAACTTCTAAAGTATCCTAAAGCAACTTGATCTAATAGTTGTGGTTTTACATATTTACCACTTGGTGTCCATATATCTAAAGGTGTTGGTGATGATGTATTAGATAATAAATGTAAGTATTGAGTCATACGATTATAACTTGCTTTCACAGAAGAATTATCGTTTAGTTGGTAAGCCAAGGATGCTCTAGGCTCTAGGTTAGCAAAACTTTTAATTACATCTCTTTTGTTAAATGATTCTGAGCCTGTAGGATTTGCTTTTTGATAAATTTGAAAATCATTATTAAATACAACTGCTTGATCATCTTGGTAAGTATTTAATTGATTTTGTCCTAATCTTAAAAAAGAACTAATGCGTAGTCCATAACTTAAATTTAGTTTATCTGATAGTTTATGTTCGGCGTCAATATAAACTGCATTTTCAAAAGCGTATTTATCTGTTAATTTAAATGGGTTTATTCCAGAAGTTGGTGTGGATGGTTTTATATCTCCTGGATTAAATTTGTAGTAAATACTATTTAAACCATATTGAAGTTTGAAGCCATCTGTAACGTAATGTTTAAAATCGTATTTAAAATTAAAGTTTTGAATTCCTGAATTCCAATCAAATTCTACAAAATTAAGTTTTAAACCATAGTAATAATCTGAATAGATGACAGACATGTTAGAAAATAATTTGTCAGAGAATAAATGATTCCATCTAAAATTAACAACTGTATTACCATAAGTATTTTCAAAACTATCCGTAATACTAAAAACATCACGACCAAAATATCCAGAAAGATAAATACTATTATTATCGTTTATATCATAACTTAATTTTGTGTTTAAATCATAGAAATAAGCTTTATTATCTATATCAAAAAGCGGTAAAAATAAATGCGCATAACTACTACGACCTCCAAATAGAAAAGACCCTTTGTCTTTTTTTATTGGTCCCTCTGCAAGAATTCTGCTAGACACAATACCAATTCCACCATTCATATGAAACTCTTTACTGTTTCCTTCTTTTTGATAAATATCTAAAACCGAAGAGACACGTCCACCATAACGTGCAGGAATACCACCTTTATATAATTTAATATCTTTAATAGCATCTGGATTAAATACTGAAAAGAAACCAAATAAGTGCGATGAATTAAATACTGTAGCTTCGTCTAACAAAATAAGATTTTGATCCGCTGCTCCACCACGTACATTAAAACCAGAAGAACCTTCTCCTGCATTAGTAACACCTGGTAAAAGTGTTATTGCTTTTATGACATCTGCTTCGCCAAAAACAACTGGTATGTCTTTTATCGTTGCAGAACTTAGCGCATTAACACTCATTTGAGGTTTTTTAATGTTTAGCTTCTCTACATTTTCAGTAATAATAACTTCGTCTAAATTTTCAAAAGATTCTTCTAAGCTAAAATTTTTGGTAATATTACTGTCTAAAGTTATAGTTTCTGTAATGTCAGAAAATCCTAAATAGGAAACTACAATTTTATAAGTTCCTTTTGGAAGAGTGATAGAGTAGAAGCCATACTCATTAGTGACTGCTCCAGTATTTAATTCTGGAACAATTACATTTACACTTATTAAAGTTTCGTTACTAGCACTTTCAACTATTTTACCACTTAAAGTAAATTTATCTTGTGCAAAAATTAGTGTTGTACTAATTAAAAACAAGATTAAAAAACTGTTTTTTATATTATTCATTGGTTGATTTTGATTAGTAAAAATAACGAAAAGCATCTATAGATATTCTGTTACATTGTGTTAAACTTTAACTAAATATGGTATTTACTTTTTTAGTACTTGTTATACTGTATAAAAATTTAATGTTAATTATCTAAAACTAAAAAAGCTCCCAAAAGGGAGCTTTTTATATAATTTAAATAATTATTTAGATACTTTTTAATAAGTCATTAAATAATTGAATTGGTCGCATAGCTTTAGCAGTTAACTCTTCATTTGGAGCGTAATAACCTTCAATATCTACAGCAACACCTTGTATATCACTTAATGCAGATACAATCACTTTTTCTTCGGCTTTAAAAGCTAAAGCAACTGGAGCAAATTGTGCTTTTAAAGCAGCATCTTTATCTTGGTTTGCTAATGCTTCTGCCCAATACATTGCTAAGTAAAAGTGGCTTCCTCTGTTATCAATCTCACCAGATTTTCTAGAAGGTCCTTTTTTATTTTCTAATAATTTTTCTGTAGCATCATCCAACGTATCACCTAAAACTTTAGCTTTAGGATTATTATTTACTTGGCTAAAATGCTCTAAAGATACTGCAAGAGCTAAAAATTCTCCTAAACTATCCCAACGTAAATGATTTTCTTCAACAAATTGTTGTACGTGTTTTGGAGCAGATCCACCTGCACCAGTTTCAAACAAACCTCCACCATTCATTAATGGTACAATAGATAACATTTTTGCAGATGTACCTAATTCTAAAATTGGGAATAAATCTGTTAAGTAATCACGTAAAACGTTTCCAGAAACAGAGATTGTATCTTCTCCAGCTTTTACGCGTTTTAAAGTAAACTGTGTTGCTTTAATTGGAGATAAGATATGAAGTTCTAAACCTTCAGTATCATGATCTTTTAAGTATGTATTTACTTTTTTGATTAATTCTGCATCATGCGCTCTGTTTTCGTCTAACCAGAAAACAGCAGGAGTTTGAGAGGCTCTAGCACGAGTAACTGCTAATTTAACCCAGTCTTGGATTGGTGCATCTTTAACTTGACACATTCTCCAGATATCTCCAGCTTCAACATTGTGAGATATTAATACATTTCCATCAGCATCAATAACGTCTACTTTACCGTCCGCATCAATTTCAAACGTTTTGTCATGAGATCCGTATTCTTCAGCTTTTTGAGCCATTAACCCTACGTTAGGAACTGTTCCCATTGTTGTTGGGTCAAACGCTCCGTGTTCTTTACAAAAATCTATAGTTGCGGTATATATTCCTGCATAACTACTATCAGGAATTACGGCTTTAGTATCTTGAGATTTACCATCTGCATTCCACATTTGACCAGAATTTCTGATCATTGCTGGCATTGAGGCATCAATAATTACATCACTTGGTACGTGTAAGTTTGTAATACCTTTATCACTATCCACCATTGCTAAAGCTGGATTAGCTTTGTAAGCAGCATCAATATCTGCAAGAATAGTATTACGTTCAGTTTCTGATAATTCGTTTAGATTGCTTAATAAGTTTCCAAAGCCATTATTAACATCAACACCAATTTTTTCAAAAGTAGCACTGTGTTTAGCAAATACGTCTTTAAAAAATACACGAACAGCGTGACCAAAAATAATAGGGTCAGAGACCTTCATCATGGTAGCTTTCATGTGTAAAGAGAACAGTACACCTTGGTCCTTAGCATCTTTAATTTGAGCTTCTAAAAATTTAAGTAAAGCTTTTTTACTTAATACTGTTCCATCAATAATTTCACCTTTTAATAACCCTAAGTTATCTTTTAAAATGGTTTCATTACCAGACTTATCTGTGTGTACTATTTTTACAGTTGTAGCATCATTTAATGTTACAGATTTCTCGTTATGTGCAAAATCACCTTCAGTCATAGTTGCGACATGTGATTTTGAATCTTTTGACCAAGCTCCCATTGAGTGTGGGTTTTTCTTAGCATAATTTTTTACAGCTTTTGGCGCACGTCTGTCAGAGTTACCTTCACGTAATACTGGATTTACTGCGCTACCTTTAATTTTGTCGTAACGTTGTTTGGCATCTTTTTCTTTATCATTTGTTACTTCTTCTGGATAATCAGGTATAGCGTAACCTTTTGCTTGTAACTCTTTAATGGCTGCCTTAAGTTGTGGTACAGAAGCACTAATGTTTGGTAATTTAATAATATTTGCTTCTGGAGTTTTAGCTAACTCTCCTAAGTAAGCTAAATCATCAGATACACGTTGATCTTCTGTTAAAAAATCAGGAAATACTGCTAAAATACGTGCTGCTAATGATATGTCTTTAGTTTCTAATCCTATTCCAGAAGAAGCAGTAAATGCTTTAACGATTGGTAAAAATGAACGCGTTGCTAAAGCTGGAGCTTCATCTGTAATGGTATATATAATTTTTGGTGAATTTGACATAAATGTAAATGTGTATTAGTTTAATTTTAAGCGTCACGAAGATACAAAAAATAGGAGGTTTTTTAAAGCGAAAACGTTTACTTAACAACCCATTTAGTTGTAAAGTAAATTGAAGGTGAGTTTATTGCGGATTTAATAATATATGGATAAAATTTTAAGAAATATGAATTTTATAAGCATCTAATAACCCATGAATTTGGTCTTTTGAAAATTTTGCTCCTTTTATTTTGTTATTTCCAGGGTGAATCGTGTAGTTATAAGAGGTTAAAAAGTTAGCTTGCTCTAGGTTAGTATTAAAAAATACAGCATGACTAAAGTCACAATTGTTAAAAATGCATTTTGTTAAATTCGCTTCTGTAAATTCTGTTTTATCAAACTGGCAATTAGTAAATGTGGTACTAATTAATTTAACTTGATAAAACGAAGCAAAATTAAGTTGACATTTATCAAAGGTTATTGACATTAATAATTGGTTACAATCATTAAATAAAACCCCTAATAGTTTACAGTTTTTAAAGATTACATCTTTATAAGTAGTGTCTGATGTTTTACTGTTACTTAGGTCACAATCTATAAATTGACAATCTAAAAAGGTTATACTGGATAAATAACAGGCATTAAAATTACAATTTATAAAAGTACAATTGTCGTATTCTGCTTTTTGCAAGTCAGTGACTGTATAATCTTGATTTTTGTATGTTTTATCTGCGATGTATGATGGGTTCATTTTTACTATTTGTAGTAAATATACTTTAAATGACAGTAAAACAAAAGCCATAACATAATAGACTTAACTATTGTTGCTATGGCTTTTTTGAGATAATATTTTGCCGACTTATCTAACTTTCACTAGATCAATCCAAAACTTTCGTTTTACATTTTTTCAGTTCAAGCTAATATTAAATCAATAGTACATTATAAGAGTAACTTTCAAAATGTATTGACCTGTTACTAAATGTACTTAGTAATTGTTTTTCTTGATGTTTACCTTTTAATTAGTTATTTAAAAACTAACTAAGATTAATAAACATTGTTTTGTTCAAGTAGTTTTACTTTCGCTGTATTACTTTACTTAAAACTTTCAACTTTACTTTTTAAATCCTGTCAAACAAAACTTATAGGCTAAAGTATCATGATTTTTTAGTTGCACGACTACACCTGCAATTTTCAAAACCTCAAAAAACAAATAAAACTAAATCAAATTCAACATTTAATTGAAACCAATATTACTATTGTTATTAATTGTTTCACTAAATTAAATAATATCTATGGTTATAACAAGTAAATAAGATATTAGATATCAACTAGTTATGAACCGTAGTTATTAACAAAAGTTAATAACAACAAAAGCCTAACTTAAATAAGTTAGGCTTTTTAATATAACTAAGGTTGAAGAAATTATTTTCTTCTTGCTTCTTTAATTCTAGCTTTCTTACCAGTAAGACCTCTAAAGTAAAAGATTCTAGCACGACGTACTTTACCTTTTTTATTGATTTCAATTTTTTGTAATGCAGGTAAGTTGATTGGGAAGATACGCTCTACACCAATAGTTCCTGACATTTTTCTAATTGTAAACGTCTCAGAAGATCCGCTACCTCTTTTTTGAATTACTACTCCTCTAAAAAACTGAGTACGTACTTTTTCTCCTTCTCTAATTTCATAGTACACAGTAATTGTGTCTCCAGCTGAAAATTCAGGAAAGTCCTTTGTTGTTACAAACTCGTCTTGAACAAATTTTATTAAAGATTCCATCTTTATTTAATTTTAAAATGATTAATTCAGAGCAACATTCACGTATCTCGCCAGAGGTTAATCCGAAATTGGGTGCAAATATAGTTAAAAACTAAAAAACAGAAAGTAAAAATGTAAAAAGTTTATCTATTTTTTTGGATACTTTAAAAACACGTCGTCTATTTATCTAATAAATCTGGTCGTCTGTCTTTAGTACGTTGGTAGGCTTGGTCTTCTCTCCATCTTTCAATATTAGCTGCATGACCACTTAATAAAACTTCTGGCACTTCTAAACCTTTATAATTTCTTGGTTTAGTATAAATTGGTGGCGCTAATAAATTATCCTGAAAACTGTCTGTCAATGCAGAGGTTTCATTACCTAAAACACCAGGAATTAATCTTATTACTGCATCACATAAAACTGCTGCACCTAATTCTCCTCCAGATAGGACATAATCTCCTATAGATATTTCTTTAGTGATAAATAAATCTCTTACACGTTGGTCAACACCTTTATAATGTCCGCAAAGTATAATTATGTTTTCTTTTAAAGAAACTTGGTTAGCTATGCTTTGGTTTAAGGTTTCGCCATCAGGCGTCATATATATAACCTCGTCATAATTACGCGCTTCTTTTAATTTAGAAATGCATTTGTCTATAGGCTCAACCATTATGACCATACCTGCTCCACCTCCAAATTGGGTGTCATCAATGGACTTGTAATTATCTGTGGTGTAGTCTCTTAAATTATGAAAATGTACTTCAACCAAATTAGCCTCAATCGCACGCTTTAAAATAGAAGCTTCAAATGGACTTTTAAGTAATTCTGGTAAGACAGTTATAATATCAATTCTCATGGTTTTGCTTTATTGAATGCAAAGATAGATGAAATTCTTTAACTTAAATCTTACTTGATTAACATGAATAAGGTGTTTTGTTATGGTTGTAGTTTTAGTAATTAAGCAATTCCTAACAAAAAACTATAATTATTAATTACAGACTAAGCCCTTTTTATATCAGGCGTTTTAAATAAAGATTGAATAATAAAGGCAATGACCATAATTATAGCACAACCAACAAAGTTTAACCATAAAAAAGGTAGATTAATTATTTCATATTCATTTAAAAAGAATAAACCAATCACTAGAACCTGTGTAATTAAAGCAGCTACAAAAACAGCATTAGCTTTAATTTGCTTAAAGAAAAACGCTAATAAAAATATACCAAGGACATTACCATAAAATATGGAGCCAATAATATTAACTAATTGTATTAGGTTTTCTGCTAGATTGGCGACGCAAGCGACACCAATTGCCATGATTCCCCAAAGTAATGTAAAACCTCTAGAGGCCTTAACCATTTCTTGATCAGTCTTAGGTCCAACTCTGTGTTTATATAAATCAATAGTTGTTGTGCTAGCTAGCGCATTAAGCTCTGATGCTGTACTAGACATAGCTGCACTTAAAATAACTGCTAACAATAATCCAATTAAGCCTTTTGGTAAATTATTAAGTATAAAATGTATAAAAACATAATCCTTGTCATTACTTTCAACTTTTAAACCTTCGGCTTCTCCAGCTTTTTTAATTAAATCTCTAGCATGCGCTCTTATGGTATCACTTTTAGCGTTATAACTTGCGATAAGGTCCTGATTAACTTTTCCATCGGTATTTGCAAACTCAGTAATTGTTGCTTTTTTTAGATCAAAAATTTCTTTCTGCTCTAATTGCAACTCAGCATATTCATCTGCATATTTTGAATTTAATACAACTTCTGTTGCAGTAGGATTAAAATTTATAGGAGCGTCGTTAAATTGGTAAAACACAAATACCATTACACCTACCAACAATATAAAAAATTGCATTGGTACCTTTAGTAATCCGTTAAATATTAATCCTAAACGCATTTCTTTTACAGATTTACCAGACAAATAACGCTGCACTTGACTTTGGTCTGTACCAAAATACGATAGCATTAAAAACGTACCACCAATTAATCCACTCCAGACCGTATATCTATTATTTAAATCGAAAGAAAAATCTAACACCTCCATTTTACCGCTTGCTCCAGCAATATCTAGTGCTTTTTTAAAAGTGATATCATCAGGTAATTGGTTTAATATTAAAATGAAAGCAATAACCATTCCTGTAAAAATCACCACCATTTGGTGTTTTTGAGTAACATTTACTGCTTTTGTACCTCCAGAAACCGTATAGATTATAACTAATACTCCTATAATAATATTTAGTAAAAGTAGATTCCATCCTAACACTGCAGATAAGATAATAGCAGGAGCAAAAATGGTTATTCCTGCTGCTAGACCACGTTGTATTAAAAATAATACAGCTGTAAGCGTACGTGTTTTACGGTCAAAACGGTTTTCTAAAAACTCGTAAGCAGTGTATACTTTTAGTCTGTGATATAAAGGAATAAAGACCATGCAGATTACAATCATGGCTATTGGTAATCCAAAATAAAACTGCACAAATCCCATTCCAGAGTGAAATGCTTGTCCAGGCGTACTTAAAAAGGTTATAGCACTAGCCTGTGTAGCCATAACAGATAATCCTATGGTCCACCATTTACTGGTACTACCACCTTTTAAATAATCCTGTACGTTTTTACTACCTCTGGTTTGATACGTTCCGTAAATAACAATGGTTAACAGTGTCCCAATTAAGACAATCCAATCTAAAGTTTGCATAATTTAAAACAGTTTAGTTATTAAGTAAAATGCAATAATGTATAGCGCATTTGCAACTAAAAGAATTGTATATAACGGTTTCCATTGGTATTTAGGTTGGTCTTGCATGATTTAGTTTTTTATTCCATTATCATTAGTAATATCTTGTTTACCTATACTTAGCATGTTTGCAAATAATCTGTAAGCACCAGAAACACCGACAGGAAATTCTCTAAAAAAGCTTAATCCAGTATAGATATAGTATCCTTTTCCATGTTTTGCGACTAAAAGACTTCCTGTTTTAGCAGTTTCGTCTTTATCATGCATGGATAGGATAGGAGTGAAGTCTGATGACCATTGGTCAGGAAAATACAATCCACGTTCTTGCGTCCAGCCTTCAAAATCTTTAGTAGTTATTTTGTTAGGAAAATTAAGGACCTCGTGATTTGGAGCTAATAAGGTTACTTCTGCATTTTCATCTGTAACTCTATCTCGTGATAATAGTAAATCAAAAGGCGCAATATTATCTACTTTAATACCACGATTGGTATTATATTGCACAACCATGTTTCCTCCTTTGTCTACAAAATCAAATAAGATCTCTTGTTTAAATTTAAGTGCTTCAACAATATTATAAGCTCTAATACCAACCACTACTGCATCAAAAGCACTTAGACGTTCTGGTGTGATGTCTTCAGGTTTTAAAATCATAACGTTGTAGCCAATTTGTTGTAAGCTTTCTGGTACTACGTCTCCAGCTCCTTCAATATATGCTATATTTTCGCCACGTTTTTTAATATCTAATCGTACTATTTTACTTTCACTAGGAAGTAATACCGTTTGAAACGGAATATGCTCGTAGTTGATTTCAACTAATTCTTTGGTGTACGTTTTGTCTCCAATGGTAACTATAGGACTAATTAAACCTTCGCTTTGGTTTTTAGGCGGAATGATTGTAAAAATAAAAGTTTGTTCTTGTCCTTTATTAGCAATAGCTATTTTTTGCTTTTCAGGAAAAACAGACCAACCATTAGGATGCGCAATGGTAATATAACCTTCTAAATTATCTTTTCCAGCTTGAACTGTTACAGGTATTTCTTTTTGTTGGTCATTATCAAAAATGATAACCTTTTGATTGATTTTTGCCGAAGCTTCAGGAATAATTTCAAATGGTCTATACAATTCACCTTTATCAGGTTTTGAGTAACGATATACTAAATCTTTAGTGACCGTAAACGGAAATCCATTGATATTAAGATGAAAATCTATAGTAATAGCGCGTGGTGTTTCCGGTTTACCAATTAGATTTTTGTCTTCAACTTTATACATGCCTAAGCTACCTTTTTGATTTAACCAATATGGTCCTGTAGGTTGTAATGAGTTAGCAATTGTAATTTTTTCTTTTAGTACTTGCTTATCATTTGCTTTTAATATTTTACCATAATTACTATTAATATAATTGTTTGATATGGTGTAACTATCTAATTTAACCGTCGCATTACTTCGGTTTAAGGCTTCAATATCTATATCAATAATTTGACCTGTTGATGCAGTTGGTGTGTTGGCTGAAGCTTCTAAATATAAACCAGCACAAGCTTCTATAATTTTATTAATTTCTTTAATTTTTTGATCTTTCCATTGTGGACTATCAATCGCTAAAATTAATTGTCTAGCTTGTAATAATTGATCTAAATGTGCTGCAGGATTTTCAAAATTAAAATTAGTTTCTACATTTTTTAGAATAGTTTCAATCTGTTCTCCACCTTTTACTCTTGTCCAAGTCGTATTAATACCATCAAAAATATTGGATTTGTCTTTAGGTAAATCGCCTTTTATTAATTCTATATATTCCGTTTGACTACCTCTTTGGGATAAACGACCAAAACCTTGACATAAATGTTGGCTACTAGCAAGTGCAGCAATTTCGTTGTTAGATACACCTAAAGCAGGATAATAAACACCAATATCAAAGTTTAATAGATTGGTTTTGTCCGCTTCTTCAAATTTTTCTTCGCTACCATAAAACCACCAAGAGGTATTAAAAAACTCGCGTTTTGGTTGCCATGTTCCGTATTGTTTAACTTGTTCAGGATATGCATTTTTATCGTTAGCCAGATCAAAAGCTTCAACACTTAACATCGCAGAACTTGTGTGATGACCATGAGTTGTACCTGGACTTCTGTGGTCAAAACGGTTTATTATAATATCTGGTTTAAATTGTCTGATAGCTAAAACTACATCACTAAGGACTTCGTTTTTATTCCAAATCGCTAATGTTTCGTCTGGATGTTTAGAGTATCCAAAGTCATTAGCTCTTGTAAAACGTTGCTCGCCACCATCTGTACGTCTTGCAGCAAGTAACTCTTGCGTACGGATGACACCTAAAAGTTCTCTTAGCTCT
>Ga0105359_10003036_pt1 | contig 13816 bp, 8 predicted proteins | sample GOMGulsemesocosm_6_FD_83659 | JGI IMG/M metagenome (GOLD analysis project Ga0105359, IMG submission 83659) | Methane-oxidizing microbial communities from mesocosms in the Gulf of Mexico - GOM8C Gulf of Mexico | ecosystem: Environmental > Aquatic > Marine > Cold seeps | place: Gulf of Mexico... | reverse complement strand
GGTAAAATTCAGGACTGGCGCGCTCAGGGCTCTGAACGTCGTAGCGAACTTGTTCATCGGTGATATTTTTGGCATAAAGTTCCAGCCACCAGTCACCCGCGAGCGCTTCCAGCTTGAGCGCAGCACCCCACAGCCAGTACGCGGGCTGCCTGTCTATATCGGCGGCAGCGCCATTAGGGTCGGCAATCCAAAGCCCAGTGCGGTTATCCAATAATTGCCCGGGACGATCGACGCGGTTCTCCTCATTAAAAAAGACTTCATCGGAGTAACGTACATCCAGCCTAGGCGTCAGGGTAAAGCCGTCTTGCAGCTTTAATCGATGACTGTAGTTGAGCCCTAGGCTGACCTTCGGCGCCTGTTTAAGCTGGTTGCCACTGAAATCCATCAGGTCTGGGATGTTCGGGTCGTTGGCGCTGGGGTTCCAAGTTTGCCCATAACTTGGAAAGTCGTTATCCACCCCGAGGAATTTGTCGTAGTGGGCATCCAAGAGAGAGATAAAGCCACTCACACGGCCCTGACGACTGCTGGCCCAATTCAGCTCAAGCTCTAAGCCCCGAATAGTAGCGCTGGCCGCGTTGGTACTGCTCACAGTCTCAACGCCGTCAGAATTCACCGCAACACCTGACACTTGCAGGTCAAGGTAGCGGGTATAGAACAGCGCGCCGTTAAGGGTCATGCGGCTATCTAGTAAATCAAGCTTGAAACCAAGCTCAAGATTCTGACTGGTTTCAGGCTCCACGTAAGCCTGGATAGGCCCATCACTGCCGTTATTCTTAGTGATAAGTTCGCTCAGCGCGCCTTGAAAAGCTGGGTCATTGGCGCCGGAGAAAACGCCACTTAACGCCCGACCATCCTCAATAATGCCCGGTTTAAAACCCTCGGCGTAGAGTAGATACAGCAGCACATCGCTCACCGGCCGATACTCAACGCGGGCCATGTAAGTGGTGCTCTGCCAGCTCTGCGAAACATCGTTGTAGTTACTGACGTAACACTGCCCCGGCGTCGCCGATGCTTTGTTAACCGCCACGGGGCCGATCGACCCATTTCGGTCCGCCTGAATTAAGTCCGGGCAACCAATGTTGCGCCCCCCCTCATCATAGCGACGGTCACGTCCCGTGCGCGCACCGGCCGACAGCGTCCACTGATCACTCAAGTCGACATCCAGCTGCCCATATAGGGCTTGAAACTCAGAGCCTCGATTCGGCTGCTGAAAGCTGTGGGAAGGTGCACCGCCCCAGCCGCTACCCAGCTCGTTCTGGTGTTCTAGATCGAAACGTATTCCATTTTTCTCGGAGAAGTCGAAATAGGCCAGCAACCAGCGAACAGCGTGGTCATCACTGTTCTTAATCTGCAGCTCATGTTGGTACGAGCGATGCTCGGACCATACGGTGTTATTACTTTGGTGGTATTCAAGGGTGTTTGTTTCACTGCCCACCGCCCCTGTGCGGTCACCGTCCCAATCTTGATTGCGACTCATATGGCTGTAACCAGCAATATAACTGAACTGTAGGGCGGGGCTGAGGCTCCAATCAAACTGACTGCGCACACTGCTTTGGTGCAGCCCAGTCTTCCCAGGCGTATCAATTAATACCGGCGTGTCGTAGTCCACCACCGGTAAACTGCCATTGCCCGAGTCTTCGAAACGCTCATAGCTGAGCCACCAATTGCTATCATCGCTGACCTGCCAATCAGAACTCAGGCGGTAACCGAACAACTCAGTATTGTTGTAACGCTTATCCGCATCGACCGTCGCAGAACCCGAGGCAAAATTGGTATAACCCTGCGCCTGATCAGACGCCACCGCGGCACGTAGAGCCCAGCGCTCATTGACCGGCAGGTTCAACATGCCGTCAAACTTGCGACGCTGGTAATTGCCCAGGGTGAAGTTAACCCGCGCCTCCAGCTGGTTGCTCGGCCGAGCGGTGTGATAGTTAATAACACCGCCGGTAGAGTTTCGACCAAAAAGCGTGCCCTGCGGACCCCGAAGCACCTCAATGCGCTCCAGGTCGTAGAGCATCACCGCACTGCCCTGGCTGCGACTGCTGTAGATACCATCCACATGCGTCGCAACACCCGAATCGCCCGCCTCGGTATAGTTATCCGAGCCTACGCCTCGCAGGTACAACATCGAGGCACTGTGATCACCATTGCGTGCCACCTGCAAACTGGGGACATACTGCACCAACTTTGAGACACCATTAATCTGCTGTTCACTGATCGTGTGACCACTGATGGCCGTTAGGGTCAAAGGAGAGTCCTGCAGGTTAGTCGCTCGCTTACTGGCGATGACAACCACCTCCTCCAATAATGGTTTTAGAGTGGGGAGCGCCTTTTGCGGCGTGTCGGCTGCGCTCTGTACAGGCACAATCACTAAACCCTGGCCGAGGACAGACTTATAGGTAAGCCCCGAGCCTTCCAGCAATTTTGATAACGCCGACATGCTGGGCATCTGGCCGGCCAAGGCAATCGATTGCTGGGAAAGCGTGATCGGCGATGCCAATAAAATGGCCAAACCCGATTGCTCAGAAAAGGTAAGCAGCGCTTGAGCCAAGGGTTGCGCGGGGATATCAAAGAGCGTCTCAGCTGACGCCACAGACTCTACGACCGGCGCCAAATTTTGGTCGGCATTGACGGCGCAGGAGAGTATCAGCGGCAGCGCGACCATCATTGATTTGACAAACGCAGAGAGCATCGGAGTCCTCGATATTTGGCCTGCCTTGCTTAGCCGGTCTATCTTGACCTACCAAGGCACGCCAGATAAATCTGGAATAATATCGATAGATTTCAATCCTTTGAAAGCTGCGCCAACATTATTTTTATTCTGTCCCCATACTACGCAGGCGCCATATCCGATACAAGCCAGCTGCGTCACACGCAGCTCAGAGGTTTAACCCCAGGGCAAGTCGCCGCGAGGCGGGCAGCTGTCGGCGCACGAAATCAGCCAGCGCACGGCTGCCCACGGCCACATCGAGTTCAGCCGGCAGCTCGGTGACCCGCCAGAGCACCTGCCAACTTAACGCCTCCCCCGCTTTTAACACCTGAGCAGCACCCTGTACCTCCAGCTCCATGTAAGGCGCAACACCACTCAAATAAATTTCAACGTCGCCTTCGCCTTGAGCCTGAAGATGACGCGGGACCGGCTCAAAGACTTTCAAGTAAAGTCTGCGATCAAGCACCCAAGCCAACCAGCCTTCGCGACCATTCGCGTTAACCTTTCCCTCAGGCGGCGCAGGGTTTGCATCCAGATCGAGCCAGACCAAATCATTGGCATCCACACTGTATTGCACCCTGCCCATGACAACCTCAACCGAGTCCTCAGTGATGGGGTAAAACACCAGCCCCGCCATCGGTACTCGCGTCACCTCCCAGGGGGCCACCTCGGTAAAGTCGTGTGTCGCTAAGATCTCGTAATCCAGCTGCACTTCGCGATCTTGGGACAAAGACACTCGCTTGGTAATAGAAGCTTCAGCTGAAGGCGCGCTTTGCAACACCACCGAATCCTCCTCGAAGGAGAGCACTTGATAAGGGTTACTATCGTGCGCTTCAATCGGTGGCCAACCCCACAGACTTTGCGGGCTCAACCAAAAAGTAGAGCCCCAGTTATTGCTCTTCTGCGCATGCCCCTGCGAAAACAAAACTTCCTGCCCCTGAAAGCGCAGTGAGGCAATGCGCCCCCCCACCGCTGGGTCGACCGTCAGGGTTAAGTCGCCACGCCCTAACTGTAAACTGTCCAAGGTTACAAAAGCGTCACCGCTTGCAGTAGACTCAACAGCGTGAGCGATCAACGCCAACAAACAAGCCAAACCGGCCAGTTTTTTCATACGGCTACCCCTCACAGTTCAATGAGAAGACATCATCTGCCGTAGACTGACCGGCTTTGCCAGCCAGTAATTTCACATCGGCAATGGACACATCGAAACCACCCGCGGTGGACAGGGAGAAAGGTACCTGCACAGCCGTGAAGTCCATGCCTTTATCTGAGAAACACCGCAGGGGCACGGATAAGGTCTGCCATTGAGCGGCTGGAATTTTTGTTAAATAATCACCCAGTGGCAATTCAACCTGACAATCATCTCCGCACGCCATGCCGAGGAAGACAGGTTCAAGTGGCGCTTGATTCACTTTAATGGCTAATTCTAAACGGCCCTCACGCTCCAGGTAATCGGACATATCCTGAGGTGCTCGCGCTTGTAAATAAGCACTTGCAGACTCAACACCAGCCCAACGAATTTTACGTGCATCCTGCTGCGACACCTTGTCAACAGCCAACACTTTTAAGTTACCGTTTATGCCTGCAACCTGTTCGTTGCCATCCATGACCAAAGGTTCGCCGTCGCCACTGCCGACAAACAAATCCCAGGGCGCCATCGTGCGCGAGACAAACAGCCATGCGTCATCCAGTTTGCCGTCCTTTGGAATTTCACTCTTTTCATTGAGCTCGCCCAACGCGACGACGGGAGATTGATAGTTAAGGCCATAACCAAACGGAAACAGAGGCGCGTAGTTGTCATCGCTTAAATTCAGTACCGTTTGATAACTAAATTCAGGCCAAGAGAACGACAGCTTGCCGGTAAATTCATACGCAACTTGATCTTTTTCATCACGCAGTAAAACATCTGTAACTCCAGCGCCCTCCGAGCCTGGCAGCCAAGCCGCAACAAACGCATCCGACGCATTAATTTCTTTGTTTACCCACAGCGGACGTCCCGATAAAAACACCGTAACGACGGGAATACCGTCAGCCTTTAAGCGCTGCAGCAATTTTAAATCGTCCTTCACGCCGTACTGGTATTCAATCGAGCTTATGTCGCCATGCCACTCGGCGTAAGGTTTTTCGCCGATAACCACCACCGCCACATCAGGCTTGACCTCATAGGTTCCCGCCTCACTGAGTATTGCGCTACCCCCTGCGGCACTCACCGACGCATTGAGCGCATCATAAATAGACGTAGCACCTGGGAAGTCTGAATCCGTGTTACCGGTACCCTGCCATGAAAGCGTCCAGCCACCGCTCTGCTGGCCAATGTTATCGGCCCCAGAACCCGCCACAAGAATCGTTTGCTTGAGTGACAACGGCAACAACGCATTATCATTCTTCAACAACACCAGTGACTTGCGCACAGCCTCGCGCGCCAGCGCCCGATGCTCATCACCACCCATCACCCCCGGCTTAGCCGCAAACGGCCGGCCAGAAACAATGCCTTTATCCATTAAACCTGCACGCACCTTCACCCGCACAATACGTGTCACCGCGTCGTCCAAGCGAGCTAAGTTAAGCTCACCGCTGCGCGCTTGCTCGAGCGTATTTTCATACAAGAGTCGCCAGTCACTGGGCACCATAAACATGTCCAAGCCCGCATTAATGGCAGCAGCGCAACGGATCACCGTACAACCCGGTACCTGGCGGTGGCCATTCCAATCCCCGACCACAAAACCATCAAAGCCCATAGTTTCTTTCAAGACCTGCGTTAACAGGTAGGCATTGCCATGCATCTTGACGTCGTTCCAACTGTTGAACGACGCCATCACCGTTTGCACACCGGACTCCAGTGCGGCAATGAACCCAGCCGCGTGAATGTCCATCAACTCTTGCTCGGTCACCGCCGTATCTCCGCGGTCGATTCCGCGCGTCGTACCGCCATCGCCTAAAAAGTGTTTCGCCGTGGCAACCACATGTCGACCAGCAAACAATTGCGCATCAACGCCCTGCACACCCTCAACCATGGCGCTGGCGTACTCACGCACGACACTCGGGTCTTCCGAATAGCTCTCGTACGTGCGCCCCCAGCGATCATCCCGCACCACCGCTACGGTAGGTGCAAACGTCCAGTCGATACCGGTCACCGCCACTTCAGCCGCTGTTGCCGCGCCAATTTTTTTGATCAAGGCTGGATCTCGCGCAGCACCGAGGCCAATGTTATGGGGGAAGAGAGTCGCACCCACTACATTATTATGCCCGTGTACGGCATCGCTGCCCCAGATCAAAGGAATGCCCGAACCATTGCTTGCCACAGAGGCGTTGTAGTAGGCATCCGCCAGCTTCACCCACTCAGTGACCGGTGCAAACTTGTCGTTGTTCGGAGAAGTTCCGCCACCATTCAGTACAGAACCTATGTGAAATTCCAGCACCTGTTCGGGGGTAATGAATTTAATCTCAGGCTGGATAATCTGACCAACCTTCTCCTCCAAGCTCAGCCCTGCAACCAACCCCGCAACCCGCGCTTCAAGTACGGGATCGTGCGCCACAACTGATGTCACCGCAGGCCAGCCAACAAAATCCTGCGCCTTTGATACCGGCTCACTCACACTGAGTTCACTGACACCTTCATTCAGGTTACACCCTTGCAATAACGCAACCGACAAACACCCACCAATGACACATCCCAGCACTTTCATCTCTTGCACCTTTTAAAACATTTACAACATGGCTTTTCCATAAGACGCGCCACCATCTAAATCCACCCCTACCAAGGGATAAATGGTCGCTGTGACTGCCTATACGATTAGCGATACAACGCAATAATAGATAGGCCGCGCAGGGGCGGGATGCCACACCTAAAACGTCTCACCTCTATTGAGAAGACAATTACTGTGCCTTCTTAAAATAATAATGGGAGTGAACAATGAATGATTTAGTAGCAGAACCGTCGATGGAACTCAGTGTCGAGCCGTCGAAACACACCTTTGCATTGGTATCGCTGACCAGTCTATTTTTTATGTGGGGTTTCATAACCTGCCTGAACGATATTTTGATCCCACACCTGAAGGCCGCATTCGACCTAAACTACACTCAGGCCATGCTGATTCAATTTTGCTTCTTTGGCGCCTACTTTATTGTTTCAATTCCAGCGGGACAGCTGATCAATAAAATCGGTTATCAAAAAGGCATTGTCTGCGGACTCATGGTAGCGAGCCTTGGTTGCCTAGGTTTTATTCCGGCAGCCAGTTTAAACGCTTACCCCATGTTTCTACTTGCGCTCTTTGTGCTGGCTTCAGGCATTACTATTTTGCAGGTTTCAGCCAACCCCTTTGTAACGGTTTTGGGCAGCGCCAAAACAGCGTCCAGCCGTCTAACCATGACCCAAGCGTTCAACTCGCTCGGCACTACGATAGCGCCTTGGTTCGGTGCGGTACTGATTTTGTCCGCGGCCAGCAGCAGCGGCGCTGAAAGTGTACAGGGGCCTTACTTATTTCTGTCCCTAACCCTAGCGGCACTGGCGATCATTTTCTACAAGCTAAAACTGCCCCAGGTTGACGCCACCAACCCCAATGGTGATGTTATCGACCAACATCAAGATTCCGCGTGGGATCACAAACACCTGCTCTTAGGCGCCGTCGGTATTTTTGTCTACGTGGGCGCCGAGGTTTCGATTGGAAGCTTTTTGGTCAGCTTTCTTGGTGAAAGCAATATCGCCGCACTGGAAGAAGCCGAAGCCGCCAAATACATTACCTACTACTGGGCCGGCGCCATGATCGGCCGCTTCGTTGGTGCCGCTGCCATGCGTCACATAGCAGCGGGCAAAGCCCTCGCATTTAACGCCACCATGGTATTACTGCTGCTGGGTGTCGCCATTGCTACTGACGGCAAGCTGGCGATGTGGAGTCTATTGGCCATAGGGTTGTTTAACTCCATCATGTACCCCGTTATTTTTAGTTTGGCCCTCAACAAGCTGGGCAGCGCAACGGGGCAAGGGTCTGGCATTCTCTGTTCGGCCATTGTCGGTGGTGCGATCATCCCACTGCTGCACGGTGTGCTGGCCGATATGATCGGCTTGCAAATCTCGTTCATCCTGCCACTGGTGTGCTACATCTTTATTGTCTACTACGGACTTAAGGGCAGCCAGCCAAGTTCAATCGCTCGCTAACAGAGCATCCAAATCAACGATTGAAGATCCATGATCAATATGAAAAAAACATGACGTCATTTAAAAACCACCACCCCATTATCATCTTTGGGGTGGCCGGCTGTGGTAAGTCCACCATTGCACAGCAGGTTTCAACGGCATCTGAAAATACCGTACTGCTTTTAGATGCCGATGACTTTCACTCGGCTGAAAGCATTGAAAAAATGGCGTCGGGTTTTCCTTTGGATGATCATGACAGGATCCCGTGGTTACGCAGACTGAACAGTGAACTCACCTCAAATTTTTCTTGCGGCAAAAAAGTCGTGCTCGCGTGCTCTGCACTACGAGAGTCACATCGAGAACGATTAGGCGAAGGGCTCAACCCGCTCTGGTGTCACTTAAATCTTGAATTGAGCCAAGCATTCCTACGTGCGGCCGCGCGACAGAATCACTTCTTTTCTGCTGACATGGTTCGCTCGCAGTTTCAGGTGTTACAAGTACCCGACTATGGATTACAGCTTGATGCATTGGTCAGTCAGGATGAACTCGCTAATACAATACTCACTGCCGATCTACAGCGATCAGCACTCGCATTAACAAGTTGATTTCAAAGCGTGGAGAACGCGTTGGACACTCAACAACCCAAAACGACTTAAAGCACTTACGCTCAGGCCTTATGCCGCCTTCATTCGCCTGACGTTAACGTCGGCGCATCAAGAGCGCCACTGAGCACCGCCTCAAGGTAGTCAGCGGAAAGTAAGTGACAGTACTGCACGCCTTTAAAATTGGCAGGCAGTGGTGCCCAGGACTCACTTGACACAAACATCTCTTTGGCGCGAACGTGCAGTTCATCCGCCTGCTGATAGAGCGTTTGAAAAGGCCAAGGGTCGACATACTGAGTACCACGCGTCGCCTGCATGTCTTTATCAAATATTAGATTCCACGAAGATGTTTTACCCTCAAGTGCCAATTTACCCAATACTTTATTGGTAATTGATTGATTAATTTCACCGCAGGTTTTTGAGTGTAACTCCCGCCCGAATGATTTTGACAAACTCTCCGCCGATTTAAACTTACACGACAGGCCGACGGGCACGGCGATACCTTCTTGGCGCACGGTATATTGATGAAAAACCAACGGTTCCAGCGATACCTTTGACTTCACATAACTGGCAAAACTTTGATGCACACGGTTCTCTGCCGGCAATACCTCACCAAACATGGTCTCTGCAATATCCACACAAGCGCCATCGGTGCCCAGTATCGAGTCGTCAATCGCTGGGCCACAGCCAGTCACCACCAATCCCATTGCAGCGATGAATGTCCATTGCATGGATTTTATTGTTGTTGTCATGTCGCTCCTCCCGTCGATTTATAGTCTCGGCCAACACTGTATTCAGCGTTGGCCATACACGGCCAAACCAGCCCCCGCGTCATTAACCCACGCCGCATCCAGACGCCGCTCGCCTTTTAACTGCCAATCTAAAAACGCCACACTGACGCTATTTATAACACGCAGCGCCTCTTGCTGTGGCGGCTGATCACGTTCTGGCCGACAAATTAAATTACCCAAATAATGGTCGGCGCCGTCAACCACCAGCGAATGGTTATGACCGAGTCTGGCGGTTTCATAGGACATCAAATGCAAGCGCCAATCGGGCCAAAACTTTTCGTTTACATCCGCCGTACCGGTCGTCACCAACATCGGTTTATCGACCTGTCGCCAGCTGTGCTCGGTAATAGTGCTAAACATCGGCCCCGGCGGCGATATAGCCACCACGGCTTTTACTCGCTCGTCGCGGGCGTAGTGCCAGCGTTCGGCGCCCTCATCAAACGCCCCAGCACCAATCATTTGCTGCGCGGTATAGGCGCCAAACGAGTGGCCCGCCACAGCGATGTTATGCACCTGCATACGCGCCGCCAGCGCGGGGGATTGCTGCGCGAGCTCTGGCAGGGCGTCCATAACCCAGTGGATGTCACGGCTGCGTTCAGCAATCAAACCCAACTGGCCATAGCGCAGCGCATTAAAGATACCCCGCACCATGCCGCCGCCATCCAAGTGATACGGCATGACCACCACGTAACCATGCCCTGCCCAGTACCTCACCAATGCATCGTACTTGGTATTGTCTGACCAGTTACCGTGGGAAAAAATCACCAGCGGATAACGCCCTATCTTATGTGGATAGAGTACACGCAGGGAGCGCTCAGCGCCGCGATCATCGATTAGATCAAGTCTGCTAATCATCACCTCGTAGGGCGTCTGAGCCTGGGCAGAAACGGCCTCGTCACTTAAGTCAGCGTTGCTGATAACCCCTGTGTTTTTGATGTCAGTGTTATCAACGCCTGCCAACACCATGAACGGCAGTAAACACAGACAACATATCTTTATGATTTTCATCATCGGTGGCTGACTCCATAACTTTGGAAAGATACGATCATCGCTGCGCTCCAGCAGGTACAAGAGCACTCAAAGAAGCAGTCACAGCGGCCTTCTTTTGATCGGCATCAGCCCGTAAAAATAGCAGCGCATCGCGCACACCTTGAGCGGGAATTTCCAGCGGAATAACGTGACCTACGCCCTCATATACATTCACCTGCACCTGCGGGCTCTGGGTCAGCGCCTGCTGAAACTCGCCCGCCAGCGCATGGGGCAACTGGGGGTTTTTACGGCCCCACAGCAGCAGCACGGGCGCCTTTATCTTTGCGAGATCGCCCGCCGTGTCGCCGCGAACAAAACCGCGAATACGCTGCATTTCCGCCGAGCGATTGCCCTCGCGGCGCCAGCTGTTATGAAATTCTTCAATAAGCGCTTCACTCACCAGCGTGTCATCGACCATCATCCACTTCAGGAAATACTCAAACGCAAAGCGCGGCAGCAAGTAAAGCACCGCATCAACCCAGCCCGGCACGCGGCCGGAGCGATTGCCGCTGTGCTTAAGGCCGCCTGAGTTGATCAGTATCAGCCGTTCAACCCTGTGCGGGTTATTGGCCGCAAAGGTAAATGCCATGTTGCCACCCAACGACGACCCCACGAGCGATACGCGATCTACCTGTAGGTGCGCCAGTAAACCGTCCAGTAATTGCTGCGAGCGCGCCATGGAGTAATCACCGGATGGGTCTGCACCCGTGAGCCCGTGGCTGGTCATATCAAAGCGAATAACGCGAAAATATCGCGACAGGGGGGTCACCCAGTCGTCCCACATGGTCATGGAGAAATAATGGGAATGCAGCAGCAGCAATGCGGGCCCCTGCCCCTGTTCCATATAACGCAGCGACACGCCATCGATGTTCACCACCGACACCGCATCTGGGTAATAACGTTGCTGCACGGTTTCAACCGGCAGGTCCCTGTAAGCCCAGGCAGCAGCCCCGCAATAGAGAAGCAGCGCCAATCCCAGTAGCAGCAATAAAACACCACAGCCAGCGATGATGACACGCAGATTTTTTCTATAATCCGATCCCCGCATGGTCGGTGGTTACCCCGCTTAACCCTATAAAGTGAATGACTCATTAAACGATTGAATCTTTAGCGTCCATTAGCGGTTACACACGTATATTTGATTTTTCTCAAAAAACAATTAAAAACCACTGCCGCTCACCCGAGCTAACAATTCACCCTCTATAAACGTACGTGCCAGACGGTTCGAACGGCCATCAGTTAAAGCGTTTATTGACAATAATCATGCACCGAGCGGCAAGCCTTTTGACCGCGTTTTATAGAAATGTAGACTGTTTACTCTTTGGTTTTTCGTGGTTTCGGGAACGACAAATGTCTCACGCACAGCAGCTCAGACAATTACTGGCAGACGACCAAGTGCTGCAAGCGCCGGGGGTTTATGACGGCCTGTCGGCACTGCTGGTTGAACAACAAAATTTTTCTGCCGCCTTTTTATCCGGTGCCTGTATTGCTTTTTCTCGCTTTGGCCGCCCAGACATGGGGCTCATCAGCGCCAGTGAAGTGTGCGATACCGTGGCGGTCATCCGCGAGCGTACCGAGCTGCCGTTGATTGTTGATATGGATACGGGCTTTGGCAACGCCCTCAATGTACAGCGCACCGTGCGCACCTTTGAGCGCGCCGGTGCTTCTGCCCTGCAGATGGAAGATCAGGTGATGCCCAAACGCTGTGGGCACATGGCGGGCAAGCAGGTCATCAGCAGCGCAGAAATGGTCGGTAAAATTAAATCCGCCGTGGACGCTCGGGCCAACCCCGACACCGTCATTATCGCGCGCACCGACGCTCTGGGTGTTAACGGCTTTGATGATGCCTTAGAGCGCGCTCAACAATACCAAGAAGCAGGTGCCGACGCGTTGTTTATTGAAGCGCCAAATTCCATCGAACAGATGCAGAAAATTGGTAAAGCGCTGGGACAACAGATTCCGCTGGTGCACAACCTGGTAGAGGGCGGCAACAGTCCGGTGCCCAGCTCGAACGAACTCGCTGACCTTCATTACAAAATCGCGCTCTACCCAGCTGCGCTGCTGCACGCATTTATACCGCAGGCACAATCATTACTGGCCCACATACAACAGCAGGGACAAACTCAAAATTGGTCCGGAAAAATGGTCGACCTCAGTTACATCAATGAGTTGGTCGGCGCTCCAGAACTGCTCGCAAAAGGTAAGCACTACCAGCATGACTCATAACCTCGACAACAACCAAACGCTGCCAGAGCTGAGCAATTATATTGATGGGCGCTTTACCCAGCCAAGTATTGATCGCCACAGCCATATCTGCGACGCCAATAGCGCCGAGCCACTGCAACGCCAACTCAGTTGCAGCCCAGAGCAGACAGAGCAAGCGCTGTGCAGCGTCGACAATGCTTATCAGCGGGGCGAATGGGAGTTCACCCCAGCCAAAGAGCGCGCTGACATTCTTGAAAAAATAGGCGATGAGCTGAGCAAACCTGAATACCGCCAGGCCATGGCCGAAGCGGACGCCATCACCACCGGCGCTATCATACGCTCCACGCAAAAAATGGCCGACCTAGTGCCGCTGGTATTTAAAGGCGCTGCAAACCATATCCGCTCCGGCGCGCTGGATAAAAAAATTGACGGTCCCGTTCAACCGGTTGACTACCTGCGCAGCCCTTGGGGCCCAGCGCTGTTAATCTCGCCCTGGAATGGCCCCACCGCCATTGGCTCGCACAAGGTGGCCAGCGCGTTAGCCGCCGGCGCCCCCTGTGTATTAAAACCTTCGGAGTGGGCCCCGCACTCGGCCATATTAATGGCCAAGGCCATCGATACAGTCGGCCTGCCACAGGGCACCTTTCAACTCACCTGCGGCAATCGCACCATTGGCAGTCAGATGGTAGAAGATGCACGCATCAAAGCGGTGTCGTTTACTGGCGGGCTTGCCGGTGGCCGCGCCATAGCGGCGGCGTGCAGTCAGGATTTTCGACCCACGCAATTAGAACTTGGGGGCAATAACCAACTCGTTGTGCTCGAAGACGCCGACCTCGACAAAGCTGCCATCGGCATTGCCTTTGGTTTGAGTAATCTCAACGCCCAGTGGTGTCGCGCACTGGGCCGCATTATTGTGCACCAGCGTCATAAAAGCGCCCTGCTCGACAAGGTGTTGACGCTGCTCAGCCAACTAAAACTCGGCCACTCGCTCTCCACCGAGTCCGACATGGGACCCATGGTACACAAAGGTCAGTACGACACGGTTTTGGATGCCATCGTACAACTTAAAGCGAAGGGTGGAACCTGCCACAGCGCCACGACTCTGCCCGATCTGGACGGTTACTTTATTGCGCCCACCTTAATCGACGGCTGCTCAGCCGACGACACCCGCGACGAAATTTTTGGCCCCGTGGCGACACTGCACACCTATCAAACCCAAGCCGAAGCACTGGCATTGGCAAATGGCACAGAGCTGGGGTTAGCCGGTTACGTCTACGGCGGCAACGTCGATAATGCTCGCCAATTTGCCCGCAAGATGCGCACCGGTGGTGTAAAAATTAATGGC
>Ga0105359_10003034_pt1 | contig 13817 bp, 11 predicted proteins | sample GOMGulsemesocosm_6_FD_83659 | JGI IMG/M metagenome (GOLD analysis project Ga0105359, IMG submission 83659) | Methane-oxidizing microbial communities from mesocosms in the Gulf of Mexico - GOM8C Gulf of Mexico | ecosystem: Environmental > Aquatic > Marine > Cold seeps | place: Gulf of Mexico... | reverse complement strand
GTACAACCAACTAAAAACAGAAATATTAATATGTAGTATATATTTTTCATTTGTATTAAACCTAACACGCATATATCCACAATAGAAACCACAAACTTGATGTTATTTCTACTATAGCTATAGTATTTGGAGTCTTTTTAAAAATAAAAGCTCACTTCCAAAAGTACATAAAATTAGGTTATATGCGAATTTTTAAAGTCTTTTATTTTAGGTGATTAATAGTAAATATCATTTGTGTTGTTTTAAAAAATAAGTAGGGGCACTTGTTAATATGCAATACGTTGTAAAAAAACATTACCAGTAGTTCATGTCTTTTGTGCAAACTGTTTATTTGTGGTTATATTTGTGCTTTAAATGGATAGAGCATATGGCACAAGAAATAGAACGTAAGTTTTTAGTAGTGGGAGATTATAAGTCGCTGGCAAGTTCACAGATTAGGATTACGCAAGGGTATTTGTCTTCGGTAGCCGAAAGGACGGTACGTGTACGTATCTCGGAAGATCAGGGTTCTATAACTATTAAAGGAATTGGGAGTAATTCTGGACTTACGCGCTACGAATGGGAACGAGAAATTCCATTGCAAGAAGCAGAAGAGTTACTCTTATTATGCGAAGAAGGTATGATAGATAAAACGCGTTTTTTAGTACCTGAAGCAAGTGGATTGACCTTTGAAGTAGATGAGTTTTATGGAGTGAATCAAGGCTTGGTAGTGGCGGAAATAGAGTTGCCATCGGAAGATCATCCTTTTGAAAAACCGGCGTGGTTAGGAAAAGAAGTAACCGGAGACGTTAAGTATTACAATGCATGTTTAATGACGCACCCTTTTGAAAAATGGTAGTTTTTAGAAAATAGAATTCATAAAAAAAAGGCGTTGATTTTTAAAATCAACGCCTTTTTTAGGAGATATAAAAGTAATTATACTTTCATAATTTCAACTTCTTTTTCAGAAGCTAAGGTATCTATCTTTTCAGTAAATGTTTTCACTAATTTTTCAATATCAACTTCAGCATTCGATTTTTCATCATCAGAAACATCGGTATTTTTAATGTCTTGCATGGCTTCTCTACGATCGTTACGCAAGCTTACTTTTGCTTTTTCAGCTTCTGCTTTGGCTTGTTTTGCCAATTCTTTACGTCTGTCTTCCGTAAGAGGTGGTACAGCAATGATAATGATATCACCATTGTTCATTGGATTGAAACCTAAGTTTGCAAACATAATTCCACGTTCTATTTCCTGAAGCATGTTTTTTTCCCATGGTTGCACCGTAATTGTGTGGGCATCCATTGTACTAACATTTGCTATTTGGCTCAGTGGTGTTTGCGTACCATAATAATCTACCATTACACTTGTTAGCATTGCAGGAGTTGCTTTTCCGGCTCTAATGCGTCTAAATTCTTTTTCCAAATGTACAATAGAACCACTCATGGATTCTTTTGCGCTGTCTATAATGAATTTTAAATCTTCGTTCATGCTTGTAAATATAGTAATACGGTTTTATTTATTAACGATTGTTCCAATTTTTTCTCCTGAAACTACTTTTTCAAGATTTCCGTCGGTATTCATATCAAAAACCACTATTTGTAATTCGTTTTCTTGACTTAGTGTAAAGGCGGTCATATCCATCACTCTTAAGTCCTTTTGTATCACATCTTTGTAAGAGATGGTGTCGTATTTGGTAGCGGTAGCATCTTTTTCAGGATCTGCTGTGTAAATACCATCTACACGTGTTCCTTTTAAAATAACTTCAGCTCCAATTTCTATGGCTCTCAATACAGCCGCAGTATCTGTGGTAAAATAAGGGTTTCCGGTTCCTCCTGCAAAAATAACAACACGTCCTTTTTCTAAGTGACGCACTGCTTTTCTCTTGATAAAAGGTTCTGCTACTTGTTCCATTTTAATGGCCGTTTGCAAACGGGTTTGTACATCCGCATCTTCTAAAGCACTTTGTAAGGCTAATCCGTTAATGGCTGTTGCCAACATTCCCATATAGTCTCCTTGTACGCGATCCATTCCATTACTGGCTCCTGCAACACCTCTAAATATATTACCTCCTCCAATTACAATGGCTACTTCAGTTCCCATTGCTACGATTGCTTTTATTTGTGCTGCATATTCTGCAAGACGTTTTGGATCTATTCCATATTGACGTTCGCCCATTAAAGCCTCGCCACTTAATTTTAATAAAATTCTCTTATAGCTCATAATAATATAAAAAGTTATGCAAATATATAAAATACTTAGCTTGTACCACCTTTTGATAAGCGCCTTATTAAAAAATGTTTGTTTTTTTAAATTGAATGTAGGGTTGCTCTTCTCTTAACGTCAATCATGCTATTTGTTTTTACGTTGCATACCGTTGGTTAAAAAAAAATGCAGTAACCGAGATTACTGCATTTAAAAAACTGCTTGGTCATTGAATTAGTGATTTTATTGCAGTAGTTTTTCGAAAGAACGTATTAGTGTTAATTCTACATCCTGAATGTCCTTGGCGGCAGTTGTAAGTAGTTGTTGGATCTTGTGTTGATCCACTGCTTTACCAGTCAGTTTGTGTTGGGTGATTTCTGAAAGTGCTGCTAAATTTTCAGAAAGGGGTAGTAGGTTATTAAGTAAGGGGTTTTTGGGTAGTTTTTTTAATGCTAGGTGATTGTCTTGCCATTTTTGTAGCCAATTAAGAATTGTTTCCTTGTTTTTGTCAGTGGGATTTTTTAGGTACATTTCTACATCGCCTTGAAACAAAAGTCCATCCTTGGCGTCTGGGGTACAGGCATCAGCAAATAGAGTAAAAGGGGAGTAGGTTTGGTATTCGGTACCTCCTTTATTTCTGGTGTATATTTTTAATGGTTCACAAACACGACTGAGCACTTGTAATGGAAGGATGTTTTCCGATGCTGTAATATTTCTAAAAATTACATTTTTATAGGATTCATGTGTCAGTCCTAATTGTTCTAGTTGTTTACTGATGTAGGGCAGGCGTTCTTGTAAATGCTGTAGGTCTTGTTTGTCTTCAGCAGACCAGAAACGTTCTGCAATAGCGGCTGTTCTTGGCCATATACGGGAATCAATGGTGAGTGGTGTTGCGAGTTCACTCCACATGGTGGCTTCTGCTCCTAACACTCTTTTTCGCTCTTCGGAAGTCAAATCTAAATGACTAGGCAAAGGATTTACGGCATAGTGTTCTTGTACAGGCTGCATCAAATCGATATAAAAGCCGTTTGATAATACGGTTTGATATCCTTTTTTAGCAGCTTCAATTAACGAGCCTAAAGGTTTTTTCCCTTCATTTACCCCTTTCCATGAGTGGATTAGGGCAGAAGTAGGCATGGTAGGCGTCATAATTTCTTCCCATCCCATGACTTTTTTACCGTATTTAGCCAGTATCTTTTCTATTTTAATATTGAAATAGGTCTGTAAATCGTGATTTGTATCTATACCGTTTTTTTGTTTAAATTCTTGAATGAGTTTGTTTTCATCCCAGTGTTTCCCTTCGTTTTCATCACCTCCAATATGAAAGTATTTTCCTGTAAAAAGAGGGGCTATTTCGCTAAACAAGCCATCCAGGACTTCATAAGTTTTTGGGTTTATTGGATTTAAAGTAGGGTCAAAAATACCTGAATTTCTTTCAATGCTATAGTCTTGCTTTTTGCTGGCTAATTCTGGGTAAGCGGTTAGGAAAGCGGTGGCATGTCCAGGAATGTCTATTTCTGGAATTACTAGGATTCCTAAATTGTCTGCGTAGCTAACAATGTCTTTTATTTGTGCTTGGGTATAGTATAAGCCATCGGAACCTAAGGTGTGTAGTTTTGGATATAATTTGGATTCAATTCTAAATCCTTGATCGTCGGTTAGGTGCCAGTGAAAAACATTCATTTTTACCGATGCCATTCCTCTCAAGTTTCTTTTAATAACTCCTACTGGTTGAAAATGACGTGCAACGTCTAGCATCAATCCTCGCCATGTAAACCGTGGCTGATCTTTTATAGTAGCTGCTTGAAAATAAAAATAGTCCGTGTTATTATTTACTAATTGCAGAAGTGTTTCTAGCGCGTGAAGAGCGCCTAAATCCGTAGTAGCTTGTACATTAATCTGTTTGTTTTGAAAACTGATTTCGTAGGATTCATCCTCGTAAATTTCAAGTTTTCCAATCCTTTTATACTGAATAACAATACGGGAGTTCGTTGTATTTGTGTTGTTTAAAGGAAAGCCGTTTTTTATGAATACGCCTGTTTTATTGGTTAAATTTCTTAAAAACTGAGTCGCTGCATGTTGTACCCTGTCAGAACTGTTCTCTGGGATTACAATGTGTAGGTCTTTGTCAATTTTCAGGTGGCCTTTTGCTATTTCTATAGTTTGAGGCCAGGGCATAAGATGGACAGACGGTGTGTTTTGAGCGAAGGAAAACCCGCTAAAAAGCACCATCACAAAAAACGTTTGGATTGCTTTCATTTATAAAATTATTGGTTAATAATAATGTCGTTTAAAGGCTTCGATCGCTTCGTAATCAGCCAGGCCTAGTTTGTGATATTCATTGGCTGTTTCTGTGTTGCGCTCTTCGGCACGTACCCAAAATTCTCGGGTATCATCGCCTTGAAACATCACACCATCTTTTTGTGTTTGATGGAAAAATATAGCACGACGCTTTTTTAATACTTGATCTGGACTCATAGGAACCGCCATGTCTATTTGGTGTGTATCCCACTCATGCCATGCACCACGGTATAACCAAACCCAACAATCCTTCATGAAATCTAAAGGTTTTAGTATTTTTAAAGCTTCAAAAATGGCATCTAAACAGGTTTTATGGGTACCATGTGGATCGGCTAGATCTCCGGCAGCATATATTTGATGAGGTGCTATTTCTTTAATTAAGTCTATGATAATTTCTATGTCTTTTGCGCCAATTGGATTCTTTTTAATCGTCCCAGTTTCATAAAAAGGAAGGTTTAAAAAATGGACATTGGCATCGGGTACATCTAAGTATCGAGTAGCTCCTAAAGATTCAGATTTTCTAATCTCACCTTTTAAGTTTCTCACCGTTGGATGATCTACGGTATTGCTTTCTTGGTTTTTTAATTGGTTTACTAAACTAAGTACGTCTTGGTTTTTTGGAGCAATATTTTGAAAAACTTCAGCAAACTTTAAGGCATCGGTATCACTTACAGCAATGTTTCCAGAGGTTTGATAGGCTACATGTACTTCGTGTCCTTGTTGCACCAAGCGGTCAAAAGTTCCTCCCATAGAAATCACATCGTCATCCATATGTGGACTGAAAATTAGAATTTTCTTTTTGGCTGGCAACGCTCTTTCAGGTCGTTTTGCATCATCAGAATTTGGTTTTCCTCCAGGCCATCCTGTGATAGTATGTTGTAATTTATTAAACATGGTTATGTTTAAATCGTAGGCATTACTTCCGCTGTTGGTAAGTAAGCTAGACATTCCATGTTCGTTATAATCTTTATCGGTAAGTTTTAAAATAGATTTATTGGTCAAATCACTCAGCCATACAATCGCTTTACTTGTGAGTTGGCTACTCCAAATACAAGGACCTACAAGCCATGGTGTTTTTATTCTGGTTAAATCTTCTGCAGCTTCTTGGTTTAATATAAAGGTGGTGTTTGGGTGATTTTGTAAATAAGTAGCAGGAATATCTGAACTAATTTCACCTTCAATTGTCTTTTTAACAATGGATGCCTTGTTGTCTCCCCAAGCCAATAGTACAATACGTTTGGCATGTTTAACAGTTCCAATTCCCATGGTAATTGCTTTTTTGGGAACATTGTTAATGCTTAAAAAACTCGGAGCGGCATCTGCTCTTGTCATATGGTCTAAGGTAATGCTTCGCGTACTAGAATTATAGTGAGACCCAGGTTCGTTAAAACCAATATGTCCCGTTCTACCAATTCCTAATAATTGGAAATCCAAACCTCCGTATTCTTTAATTTTTAATTCGTAATCTATACACGACTGATGTAACTCCTCGGCAGGTACTTGTCCGTCTGGAATGTTAATGTTTTCCGGTTTTAAATCGATATGATTGAACAAGTGTTCGTGCATAAAATAATAGTAACTATGCACACTTTCCTTGGTCATTGGGTAGTATTCGTCCAAATTAAAAGTAACTACGTTTTTAAAACTCAGCCCTTCTTCCGTATGTAAACGCACCAATTCTTCATACACTTTTATAGGAGATGATCCTGTGGCGAGTCCTAAAACACAGGGTTGTTGTAGTGCTTCTTTATCTTTAATTAGTTGGGCTATTTCATGAGCTACCGCAATAGATCCAGCAACGGAATCTGTGGCTATAATATTATGAATCTTCTCGAATCTTGTTTCTTCGAACTGACCAGCCGGTGCGTGTTTTATGTCTAGATTATTCATTGTTAAGTTGGTTTATTTGATTGGTTGGAAATAAATTTAATCGTATAATTTTTGGTTTTGAATTTATTTCGACAAATAACACTTATGAAATGACGTAAAACAATAATTGGAATCTCAAGATGATTCAATTTGTTGGACGTTATTTATAGTTTTTTTATTATTAATTCTCTCGAGTTACAGTTTTTATGCAGCCAGATGTGTTTCATTATTTTGAATAATAAATTTATGTTTCGAGTTGTTAAAAAAAAAGAAAAACAGCTATACGACACAAAACAACTTATAGAATGCAGCATATTAAGGATAACTACTGTGTTGGATTGCCTGTAATGAAATCGAAAGGTAAAATGTTTTGTGTTGCGTGAAAAATAGCTTACTTTTTCAAAAATATTCAATCGAATAATTCAATTTTATTGTAGAATGATAAAAGTTTTAAAAGTAACAAACGCAATTATCGCACGGAAATATCATGTTATTTTCTGGTTGGGATATTTTACGTTTAACTTCATCAGATGGGGAAGTTATTTTGATGATTACTGGTATTCTCTAAAGTCAAATTTAGTAGAATTTCCTATTCATATGACGGTTGTTTATCTACATATTTATATACTGATACCTAAACTGATTGTCAATAAAAAATACAAAGAGTATTTTGTAGCAATGTTACTGTTATTTGCTGCTGTATATGTCATAAGGACGGGTTTAAACTATATGTTGGTCACTCAGAATATATGGCCAGAGGTCGATGGCTTCCAACAAGCTTTTACTTTTAATCATATTGTAGCAGTGGTTTTAGGAGAGTTGTATGTAGTGGGATTGGTAAGTGCTATAAAGCTAGTGTATGATTGGTTATTTGAATTAAATAGAACAAAAGACTTAAAAAAAGTCCAATTACAAATGGAGTTGGATTTATTGAAATCTCAAATTCAACCTCATTTTTTTTTCAATACCCTTAATAATTTATATGCCTTAACACTTACAAAATCAGATGTAGCTCCTAGTGTGGTGTTAAAACTATCGGATATAATGCAATATGTATTGTACGAAGTAAAAGAGCCGTTTATACGATTGTATAAGGAAATAAAATATGTTCAAAATTATTTGGATTTGGAACAGCTGAGGTATGGTGACAGGATTGATTGCTCTATTGAAATTGATGGTAGTATAGATGATGTAAGAGTGCCGCCTTTATTGTTCTTGCCTTTTATAGAAAATTGTTTTAAGCATGGAAGTTTTGGAGATGTTCCTATGGAAGTGCGAATTTCATTTAAAAACGATACCAAGGGAATGCTTATTTTTTGCGTAGAAAATTCTTATTGCGAAAAAATAATAGAGGACAGTGTACATGGGATTGGGATTCGTAATGTTACACGTAGATTGGAATTGTTGTTTGGCGATGAGTTTGAGTTGACAAAAATGTTGGTCAATAATCAATACCGTGTCCAGTTAAAAATCCCAATTAATAAAGGGTAAGTTTGTAAAATCATGCGCGTATTCGTAGTATAAAACGTATTTTTGTTGATGACCGCATAAAAGTTTAAGAGAATGGATATTAGATGTATTATTATTGATGACGAGCCGCTAGCATGTACTGTTATTGAAAGTTACTTAAAAGACATTACTAATATAGAATTGGTAGGAACTTACACGAATGCTATTGAAGCCATTTCTTTATTAGAAGAAGGAAGTATAGATTTGGTGTTTTTAGATATAAATTTGCCTAAAATGTCTGGCCTTGAATTTTTGAAAACATGGAATGTAAAACCATTGGTGGTTATTACGACCGCGTATAGAGAATATGCTGTGGATAGTTTTAGTTTAGACGTGTTGGATTATTTAGTAAAACCAATTCCCTTAAATCGATTTTTGAAGTCGATAAATAAAGTCACTGCGGCACTTAAAAATGTAAGGAGTTTGCCTGGTGATGGACAACATTTTGCAAAGTCTCATGTGTTTTTAAAGGTGGAGAAGAAACTGATGAAATTCAGGATGAACGAAATCTTGTTTATTGAGAGCTTAAAGGATTATGTAAAAGTGACTACCCAAACAGGAGACTATCTCGTGCATCGTTCTATGACCAGTATATTAGAAGAACTTCCTGAAGAACATTTTATTCGTGTGCATAGATCTTTTGCTATTGCTTTGAATAAGGTGAATAGTTTGGAAGGAAATACCATAGAAATATCCAACAAGCGAATTCCTATAGGTAGAAATTATCAAATAGAAGCCAAGCAACGGATTTTGGACTTTTCAACGTTTGAAGTTTAAGTAATAATTAACGATTATAATGTGGTTAATACTGTGAAAATTACTGTTAAGCTGCCCTATATTGTTATTTATAGAAATTTATTATTTTAATCTATTAAATGTAGTACTTTAGAGACTGAATTTTTTTTTATTGAAAAAATAAATAATCTTAAACTAAAACGTACTATATGTCAACTTCTTCAAGTAAATCCCCTATTAATACTACGGTCCCAATTATCATTATTGCAGGATTGTTTTTTATCTTCGGTTTTGTAACCTGGATAAATGGAGCATTAATTCCTTTTATGAAAACCATTAATGAGCTTACCGATGCGCAATCTTATTTAGTAGCTTCTGCTTCTTATATCTCTTTTGTGGTGATGGCACTTCCAGCTTCTTTTATCTTAGGAAAAATAGGCTATAGAAAAGGAATGTCTTTAGGACTTTTTGTGATGGCAATAGGTGCTTTAATTTTTATTCCTGCAGCGGAAGCTAGAACCTACTGGTTGTTTTTAGTCGCTATTTTTATTCAAGGAGTAGGGATGACATTGTTGCAAACAGCGTCTAATCCATACATCACTATTTTAGGCCCTATTAAAAGTGCTGCTAAACGAATTGCTATTATGGGAATTGCCAACAAAGTGGCAGGAGCTTTAGGGTCGTTTATTTTTGGTGCTATTTTATTGTCTGGAATAGATGAGGTGAGAGAACAATTGAACGTAGTGTCTGTTGAAGAAAAAAACACCATTTTAAATACGATGGCTGATAGTGTGGTCACTCCATACTTAGTGATGGCTGCTGTATTGGCAGTGTTAGCTGTTTTAATTTTACGTGCTCCATTACCTCATGTGGAAGCGGAGCCTATAGAAGAAGCAAAAGACGGAGCTTCTGCAAAAACAAGTATTTTCCAATTTCCTCATTTATGGTTGGGAGTCTTGGCTTTGTTCTTATATGTAGGAGTAGAGGTAGTAGCAGGAGATACTATTATTGCCTACGGAATCTCTTTAGGGTTCCCTGCATCTGTGGCAAAAGGATATACGGCGTATACCTTAATGGCTATGGTAGCGATGTATGCTTTAGGAGTTTTTGCAATTCCTAGATATGTGAGTCAATCTTTAGCGTTAAAAATATCGGCTGTTTTAGGTATCGTGTTTACTTTTTGTATTGTGTTTACCACTGGATTTACATCGGTATTGTTTGTGGCAGCTTTAGGATTGGCAAATGCATTGGTTTGGCCTGCAATTTGGCCTTTGACACTAGAGGGCTTAGGGAAATTTACAAAAACGGCTTCGGCATTATTAATTATGGCCATTGCAGGTGGAGCAATTATTCCTCCAGCATATGGAAAACTAGTTGATATAAATAAAGCAAGTCTTGTGGCAGAAGGAATGACAGAAGCGGCAGCTACTATTCAAGCTTCAACAGGTGGATATTGGATTTTATTACCTTGTTACTTGTTTATCTTGTACTATGCTATTTCTGGTCACAAAATGGGCTTAAAAAAATAAAACCATGGCTGTAAAACGTTTGATGGCATTGGATGTATTACGAGGATTAACCATTGCGTTAATGATCCTCGTAAATACACCTGGAAGTTGGAGCTATGTATACCCACCATTATTACATGCAAAATGGCATGGGTGTACACCTACGGATCTTGTATTTCCTTTCTTTTTATTTATTGTGGGTGTATCCATGTGGTATGCCTTTAAAAAATTTGATAAAGGAATTACCAAACCTGTATTATTAAAAGTATTAAAGCGATTCTCTATCATGTTTTTGTTAGGATTGTTTTTAAATGCATTTCCAAAATTTGATTTCGAAAGTCTTCGTGTTATGGGAGTTTTACAGCGTATTGCAGTGGCTTATTTAATAGGAGCATTGTTTTGTCTACAGTTTAGTTTTAAACAGCTCGGATTTATATTTGTAGGATTGCTGCTAGGATATTGGGGGCTTTTACAAATAAATGATGCCACGGATGTTTATAGCTTATCGGATAATCTTGTAAGGCAAATAGATGTGTATTTATTGGGGGAAAACCATGTGTACAAAGGATTTGGAATTCCATTTGATCCTGAAGGACTATTGTCTTGTATTCCATCGGTAGCCACGGTGCTACTTGGTTATTTTTCAGGACGATTGATCACAAGTGTTTCCAATGTGATGGGGGCCATAAAATCGTTGGTTATTTACGGTTCGTTGGCAGTTGCTATTGGTACAGTATGGAGTTATTGGTTCCCTATAAACAAAGCTTTATGGACAAGTACTTATGTGTTGTATACCGGAGGTTTGGCCATGTTGTTTTTAGCGTTTTTGTTATTTCTTATTGATGTAAAAGGCGTAAAGAAATGGGCAACTCCAGCGGTACATTTTGGGACGAATCCCTTATTTATTTTTGTGTTTTCTGGCTTGTTTGCTCAAACATTAATTTTTCTAATTTCCTTTACAAATGATATGGGAGTTAAGGAATCTGGATATGCTTATCTTTACAATCATGTCTTTGTACCTATTGCAGGAAATATGAATGGTTCACTGCTGTTTGCTATTTCTCATATAATAGTGTATTGGTTTATTACCTATGTGATGTATAAACGGAAAATATTTATTAAAATATAGTAAAAAAAACAGGGCTAACTTCTTAAAAAGTTAGCCCTGTTTTTTTTTAGTTAAAAGTGGTAAGCAGTAGGTTATAAGTTGCTCACTGTTGTCTACAATTTTGTGTAGTTAAAGTGGTTTGATAGTTTTGATTCTCATAGTCACCAGTCACCAGTCACCAGTCCCAAGTCACTAGTCTCACTATTCAAAATTCTGAAAAGTTTCCAACTCACCTTTTTCATTATTAAATATTAAAAACACTTTTAGTTCGGGGTGTTCTGTTAAGAATGTCTTTGTTTTCTCTAATCCCATAGCCATAAATGCGGTGGCATAAGCATCGGTATCTGCACAGTTAATTGCTCCAAAAACAGAAGCACTCAGTAGATTACTGGCTGTTGCAAAACCGGTTTTAGGGTTGATGGTGTGTACAAAGCGATGACCATTTTCGTCCAATTTAAATTTTCTGTAGTTTCCAGAAGAGGCAATAGATTCATTCTTAAGCTGAATGGTTACGGCGATAGATCTAGAGCCATCAAAATTTGGGTTTTCAATAGCAATGGTCCATGGTTTTTCTTTTCCATTATGACCTCTAGCTCTTATTTCTCCTCCAATTTCCACCATATAGTTTTCAATGTTTTTAGTTTCAAAATAGTTGCTAATTACATCTACTAAATATCCTTTTCCTACAGCGTTAAAATCAAATGTTATGGAAGGATGTTTTTTGATGATATGACCATCTATTAAGGTTACTTTTTTAAAACCTACAAATTTAAGCAGTTCCTTTATAGTAGTACTATCTGGAATTGTGCTTGTTTTCTTAGGGCCAAATCCCCAAGTGTTTACTAATATACCAACGGTAGGATCAAAAAAACCATCCGTTTCTTTTGAAATGCGTTTTGAAGTTAAAAAAACATCTTCAAAATAATGGTCTATTGTGAGTGTAGAATCACCAGCATTAATTTTTGAAATATCGGAAGTTGGGATGTATTGTGAAGTAGATCTATTCACTGCTTTTATCAAACTATCGATGGCTTTTTCTGCAGCAATATTTTTATTGCTTAAAAATTTAATAGAGTAGGTAGTGCCAATGGCATTTCCTTGTAAGGTGTATGTGCGTAAAGCTTTAGATTTGGAATGGTCAGCACATGAAAAAAGGCTAACGAAAACGATAAAAATCAGTAAATTTCTCATAAAATGTTGAAAGATTGTAAGTGAATGCAAAGATAATGTAAAAAAGGTAAAAAAAACATTTTAAAAACCTGCGTTTTACTACTGTTGTGGTACGCTTTTTGTATATTTGTGACATTCGTTAAAAAACGAATTTTTTAAAACCTGTAAAATTATTATAATGAAAAAATTCCTCGTAGTGGCTATTATGTCATCTGTAGTTCTAAGTTCTTGTGTATCAAAAAAACAATACACTGAATTAGAAGGTAAGTTTGGAAAAAGCAAACAAGAATTGGTAGATATTAAAGCCGATTTGATGAAATGTGAAATTGAAAAAGACAAAAACAATACGCTTGTTTCTACTTTAGAAGGACAAGTTATTGATTTGAAAAAAGATAAAGAAAAAACATTAGAATTTGTTGGAGATTTGACTGTTTTATCTAAGTCTGCTTCAGAAAATATTACTGAAACTTTAGCTCAATTATCTAAAAAAGATGAGTTCATTCACCATATTCAAAATGCAATGAATGCTAAAGATTCTTTAAACTTAGCTATTGGATTTAAATTGAAAAGCGTGTTGAAAGACGGGTTAAACGATGAGGACATCCAAGTAAATGTTGAAAAAACTGTAGTATATATTTCTATTGCTGATAAATTATTATTCAGAAGTGGATCTGCTGTAATTTCTAACAAAGCGACTGCTGTTTTAGCTAAAGTTGCTGCTGTTGTAAATGCTCAACCAGAAGATATGGAAGTAATGGTAGAAGGATATACTGATAATATCTCTATCAGCACTGCTGGAATTAAAGATAACTGGGATTTAAGTGTAAAAAGAGCAACTTCTGTTGTACGTATTTTACAAAATAAATTTGAGGTAGCTCCTTCTAGATTAGTTGCTGCTGGTCGTGGAGAATACACTCCAATTGATAGCAATGACACTGTTGAAGGTCGTGCTAAAAACAGAAGAACAAGAATCGTTTTAATGCCTAAATTAGATCAATTCTTTGATATTTTAGATACTAAAGTAGGAGAGTAATTTCCAAACAATATAGTTGAAAAAGAGCTGCCATTGGCAGCTCTTTTTTTGTTTCTTAACTTTAGTGGAAGGTAATTATTTGCACTAGAGGTTTGTTGTTATTAAAATATTTAGAGCACAATAGGAGTTTTTAAACATAGCTGCATACTTTAGATATTGGCTGTAAGAGGAGCTTTTTAGTTTTATAGTTGGTATATGAAACCTAGCGCATAAAGTTGTTTTTAAATGTATTTAAAGCTGTTAGATCTGTGATATCAAATACGTTTTTAGGAAACTAATTAAGTGTGTTTATTTCTGATGTGTTATTTTGTCTTGGAAGCTTATTTGGTTTAGGAAATAAAAATTTTATAAAAATATCAGATACGTTTTAGTATATAAAAAGACCGCGAATTAACGCGGT
>Ga0105359_10003033_pt1 | contig 13822 bp, 6 predicted proteins | sample GOMGulsemesocosm_6_FD_83659 | JGI IMG/M metagenome (GOLD analysis project Ga0105359, IMG submission 83659) | Methane-oxidizing microbial communities from mesocosms in the Gulf of Mexico - GOM8C Gulf of Mexico | ecosystem: Environmental > Aquatic > Marine > Cold seeps | place: Gulf of Mexico... | reverse complement strand
GTAATGGTTGCTACATCTAGATTTTCTAAATAATTAGTAGTGGCTGTTTCTGTATCTATGGTATAAGCCATAGGAATATCCAACACGGTTACAGTAAATGCTTTTTCATTTACAATCATTCCATTCACGTTAGCAACACCAACATTTACAGTATAACTTTCATTTACTTTTAAAAATCCATTGGTATTATCTACTGTAATCACTCCATTTTCAGGGTCAATTTCAAAATTACCACCACCCTCTTCTAATTTTTGATCATGCAATTGCACTTCCAAAATAGAAAAAGCATACACAGAATTACTCATGGTATAACTAGGTTGTTCACTAGTCATGACTATTTCAAACGGGTACGTTTCCATTTGTTGATACGTCAAAGCGATATCCGTATCTAAGATATTTGGATTGCTATACACTTCATTTTCTTCATCACAAGCTACAAAGGCCATCATCATAAAAAGACCAGAAACAACTTGCAATAACATTGTTTTTATATTTATTTTTTTCATTTGTCTATTGTTAAGATTAATACCCAGGATTTTGATCACTTGGTCCAATTAATTGATTTGAATTGATTTCGTCACTAGGGATTGGCATCAACATTATTCTGTCATTATCTGGATACACGATGTCGAAATTTTTCTCGTTACGTGCATTGTGCACCTCTATAATATTGGTTTTAAAATAGTCATATCCTCTACGACGATTGTTAAACCAATCTTGTCCTTCACCAATCAATTCATATTGGTATTCTCTCATAACAGCCGTTCTAAAATCGTCCTGACTTAGCACAGTCCAATCAGCAGGTTCCACTGTTCCCCCTGTATTTCTAGCTCTAGACAATACTTCGTTTACACGGGTAGTTGCGGTAGCTGTTTGTCCTAGTTCATTTTCAATTTCTGCCAACATCAATAATAAATCTGCATATCTAAAATGCACGTAGTTAAAATTGGTCGCATCAATCAATGCTTCTCTATCTTTCATAAAGAATTTATATAAAAACGGGAATCCCTTTCCAAAATTTGTACGTGATACTTCGGGATGTGTTTTTACATCGGTTCCTTTATCATAATGTACATACTTGGTTACATAAGTCAAATTGATTCTTGGATCTCCAGGGTATTTGGTCATATGCATGTCTATCGTTTCTGGATTTGCTTTGATACGTTGCCATCCTTTTCCTGCAAAAGCTGTACTTGGTGTAAATAAACGTCCTAATTTAGACGGAGCTTCTTCACTAAATTGAATTTCGAAAATAGACTCTGAATTATTGTTTGCTGTACTTTCTGTATCCCATAATTCGGCATAACTATCTACAAGACTATACTGTCCGTGCATAACAATAGCTTCGTCATAGGCTTTTTGCCAATAATCACTTGCATTATCATTTCCTGCCAAGGTCATATATACTTTAGCTAAAATCATATTTGCTGCTAAATCTGAAGGACGTCCTACAGTTTGTACATCTTTAGTAGCCAACAATGATTTTGCTTTAATAGCATCCGCAATAATTAAATCATATACGTCACTTATTGGTGATTTTGCAACGTGAATAGTTTCCGTTGTCACCAATTTCGTACGGATAGGAATTTCCCCATACATACGTACCAAGTTAAAGTATAAATGCGCACGTAAAAAATAGGCTTGTCCTAAAATATTATTCATGCCATCGTTTTCAGAAACTTCGATATTTCCGATCACATCATTGGCTCTTGAAATGGCTTTATAGCTTTGTTTCCAAAAATTATTTACATATTTTTTAGAAGCCTGTGGGTTCATCGCTGCGATATTAGATCTATCAGCTGTGATACCAGAAGTAAAAAATCCACTTGTAAAATTAGTGATATGATGAAAATCGGCACCATATAAAAAGTGATCTGTAAAAGTACTATAAGCACCATTTAAAGCTGTATTTGCACCTTCTTCCGTTGTAAACACATTTTCAGGTGCTAAAAAAGGAGGTGTTTCTTCTAACTGACATCCTAAAAAAGCAGTCACACTTATTATGATAGCAATAAGAATTTTTGATATATTTTTCATAATTCTTTATCTTTTAAAATTTAACATTTATACCGAATACAAAACTTCTTGTATTTGGTGTTCCTAACCAATCCACTCCAACAACAGTTCCATCATATAAGAAACTTGTCAATTCAGGATCGTAACCGCTATAATCTGTAATCGTAAACACGTTATTAGCTGCTCCGTATAATTTGATACTATTGATAAAAGAACCTTCTTTTAAATCTAAAGTGTATCCTAAGGTTACATTACTCAATTTTAAGTAGCTTCCGTCTTCAATTAATCTATCCGAAGGAACTATCGAAGCAGATTGTGCTCCAATTGCAGAGTAATTAGCATTGGTGTTTTCAGGTGTCCAAGCATCTAAATAAGCGTCTGGTCTGATGTTGTTATTATTTCCTGCGGCATTATTTTCGACTAATAAATTCCCGTTCAAAATATCATTCCCTTCCGAACCTGTGAATAACAAGCTCAAATCAAAGTTTTTATATTGCAGGTTGGCATTGAATCCATAAGTAAAGTCGGCGTTTGGATTACCAATATTGGTTTTATCTGCATCGTTTACATTTCCATCACCATTTAAATCAACAAATACAACTTCTCCAACTTTGTTCGCAGCTCCTTGGTTGGTAGGTCCTGCAGCAGCGTCTTCCGCAGTTGCGTAGACTCCATTAGTTTGATACCCCCAGTGCAATCCAATTTCCTGACCTTCTATAAATACATTGGCAGGAGATTTAAAATTATTTCCAGAAGAAATATTATTTCCTAAATAATAAGAAGCTTTTACCGGAGCTCCATCAATGTATAAATCGGCTTGAGGTAAAGCACTTAAATCAGTAATTTTACTTTTATTAAAAGAGATATTCCCTCCTAAAGAGAATTTAAAATCTTCTGTATCTACTATATAAGCATCAAACGAAACGTCTAAACCTTTGTTTTCTACTCCTCCTTGATTTACCAATACATTCGAATATCCTGTAGATATAGGCGTAGGTAAACTGATTAATAAATCGGTAGTTTTCTTTTGATAGGCATCCACATTGAATGACAAACGATCGTCAAATAAAGCAACATCTGCTCCCACATTCAACTGTGTCGTAGTTTCCCAGGTCAAATCTTTATTGGCAATATTTAAAGCCGCAACTCCAAGAATAGTGGAGTTATTAGCATCCGAATACAATAAAGGTCCGTAGTTACTAAAAGTTTGATAAGGATTGATTCCTTGGTTTCCTACTTGTCCCCAACTCGCTCTTAATTTAAAATTATTAACGATGTCCGATTTTCTTAAGAACTTTTCTCTAGAAACGATCCACGCTAAAGAAGCAGATGGAAAGTATCCTGTTTGATTGTCTTCACTAAATTTAGAAGAGTTATCTACACGGAAAGATCCATTGATAATATATTTGTTATTGTGGGTATAGCTTACACGTCCTAAATAAGAAAAAATCTGATCTTTCACATTTTCAGAACTAAATGGGTCCAAAATTAAGTTCCCGTATTGCGGTCCTTTTTCTTTCAAGGTTTTTACAGGAAAATCAGCTACATTGTACGTTGTTAATATGGCATCTGAACCATCGTAAGTAACACCTGCAACCGCATTAATTCTACTTTTATTATCAAACTTCTTAGAGTACATCAACAAATTATCAATCGTATAGGTGATTTTTCTTAAGGTTGACAAGGATAAATTTCCATTTACCAAGCCTCCTTTAAACGTTTCTGTTCCATACCATCTAGACCTAGATTTATCTCTATAGTTTGTTCCAGCTCGTAATTGATATTTAAAATCGTCTGTTAATTTGTAAGTGAAATCTATAGAAGCATTTACACGTTTCTCGTTGATTTTCTCTTCATAACCCGATAAAAATGCATACGGGCTTGTCACCTCTACATCATCGCTATCCAACTCCCCATCCACTAAAGGATTGTAACTAATTAACTGACGCATAAAACTACGTTGTCCACCGGCACTAGAAGCTCCTTGAGACATATTTCCACGTCCTAAGTAAAAACTCACACGAGAGTCCAATTTCATTTTATCAGAAAGGTGGCTTGTATAGTTAATTCTAAAATTACTACTATTTAAAAACGTATTCGGTACTACACCCTTCATCTCGTTAATATCTCCCGAGATATAATAATTAGAAGTTTCAGATGCTCCACTTGCATTTAAACCAGCATTGCTAGCATACCCCAATTGAAAAATTTCGTCTTGCCAGTTCACTTGTTTTAAAGGCCCCGATTCTACCACGCCATTATTCAACAAATACACATTATTACCATCCACTTTATAAGGAATGTTGTTTCCTTCTAATAAAGCAGCATGATTACGGTATTGCGCATAAGTCACAGGATCCAACACATCTATAGTATTGGATACTTTTGAAACCGTTGAAGAAGCATAGGCATTAAACTGTGCTTTCCCTTGTTTTCCTCTTTTGGTTGTAATTAACACCACTCCATTTGCCCCTCTAGAACCATAAATAGCGGTAGCTGCAGCATCTTTTAATATTTGCATGCTAGCAATATCTCTAGGGTTTAACCCTGTTAATCCATTTTGAGTTTGTTGACGCTCGTTACTATCGTTTGTTGCATTTAACACATCCTCTCCTGCAGAATTAATAATCACACCATCGATGACATACAATGGTTCATTATTTCCTCTTAAACTGTTTGTTCCACGAATACGAACACTTACAGGTGCTCCAGGTGAACCAGTGTTAGAAGTTACATGTACCCCAGAAGTACGTCCTTGAATTAAAGAACTCACACTAGAATACTGCCCAGCAACCTCAGCATTTTCTTTTACTTTGGTAAAAGATCCTGTCAAGTCTTTTCGTTGCGCAGTACCATATCCAATGATAACCACTTCCTCTAAAGAATTGGCTTCAATATCTAGCTGAACAACATAGTTAATTGCACTTGTTAACGCAATCGTTTTAGATTTATACCCCATATAAGAAATTACTAATGTATTTCCTGTATCGGTAACATCTATCGAAAAATTTCCATCAAAATCCGAAGTAACCCCGGTATTTGTGTTTTTTAGAATGATACTCGCCCCCGGTAAAGGACCTTTATTTTCATCTAACACTGTTCCTGTGATTTTTCTGCTCTGAGCAAAAAGGAACATTGGAAAGATTAATAATAAATAAAGAATTTTAATTTTTTTCATATTATTAAAAGTTTAGTAATGATTGTTATCTTCCACAACATTACGGCTATATACTACAACGTTTAAGGTGCTATGGTTTTAAAAGGGGGTGATATGATTCCTAGTTAAAATAAGACAACTAACTACCTAGTAATTAAGCTACTAAAAGCACATGTGTCACCTCGAAAAACTGTTAAAAAACCAACATACAACGATGTAGTTGATCAAAAAAACCAGATTACAAACAATCATTCACGCAAATATACTATTCTAATTCAATTTAATTTGAGATCAAATTTAATAGCAAAAGCAATCCCAAACACCCCATATAAATAGCTACCCAATCAAGTTGAGTTTATACGTTTTGCGTTTTCTCGTTGTTAAAAAATAGAATAATAACACCTGTTTTCTAGAGTTTATCCATTAAAAATAAAACATAATCTTATCCTAAGCTAAGAAAATTGACTTCTTTATAAAGTGATAATCTCCGATACAACACAAATTTGTACACGTATTATCCTTTCTTGTACCCTCCAAAACACATTAAAACTCATCTATCCCTTTCAAAAAACCATTGCCCCCTAGTACTCTTACAAAAACTATGTAATATTGTTATTGAAAAATATTTTAAATAACTCGTATTAATATAATGAATACAATATTAAAAAGTCTAGTTTCAATCATACTCTTTGTTTTTAGTTCCGTTTGGCTTTCAAACGCACAAAACAATCAAAAAAACATCGTATGGATTGTTTGCGAGGACATAAGCCCTACCTTATCCATGTATGGAGACAACACCGCAAAAACACCAAATTTGGATGCCCTCGCCAAGGAAAGTATGGTGTACCAAAATGCCTTTGCCCCAGTCGGTGTTTGTGCACCAACACGGTCTTCCATAATTACAGGAATGTACCCCACCAGTATCGGCACCATGCACATGAGAGCAGGAAAAGATGTACACGCCTGGGGAAAGCGAGTGTACGAAAGAAATATCCCCATTAACGATATAGAAGGAAATCCTATTCGGCAATATAGCACTGTAATTCCTAATGATATAAAGTGTTTCCCCGAATACTTAAGAGCTGCAGGATATTACTGTACAAATAATAAAAAAACAGATTACCAATTTGCCGCTCCGATAACTGCTTGGGACGAAAACAGTGGTAAAGCACATTGGAGAAATAGGCCAAAAGACAGTCCTTTCTTTGCAGTGTTTAACTTTGGATCTACCCACGAGAGTCGCTTGTGGAAGAACAAAGACTTACCATTAACAGTGCATCCCGAAGATGTTACTGTGCCTCCATATTTACCAGACACCGCCATCTCAAGAATAGATGTAGCTAGGCATTATAGCAACATAGAAATAATGGATAGCGAAATAGCAGTGATCATAAATCAACTAAAAGAAGATGGTTTATATGAAAACACTACTATCTTTTTTTACAGTGATCATGGCGGACCTTTACCAAGAGAAAAACGAGAAATATACGATTCGGGGTTAAAAGTTCCCTTTATGATAAAACACCCAAATGCTTCTTTGACAGGAAATAGTAATAGGCTTATTTCTTTTGTAGACTTGGCGCCTACCCTACTGAGTTTGGCAAATATCAAACCACCAAAACATATACAAGGAAAAGCCTTTTTAGGTGCCTATGAGAAAAAATCACGTTCCTATGTTTTTGGAAGTTCCGATCGTTTTGATGAACAAACTGACCGAATTAGATCTGTAAGAGATGATCGCTTTTTATACCTAAAAAACTACTACCCAAAAAAGTCTAAATACAAAGACATCGGCTATCGAAAAAACATTGCAATGATGCAGGAAATGCTAGTAATAAAAGATAAAAAACAATTGACAGAGGCCCAAGAATTATGGTTTGACACAAAAACCGAAGATGAATTATATGATTGTAAGACAGACCCTCACAATCTCGTGAATTTAGCTACAGACCCAATCTATAATACACAATTGGCTCGTTTAAAAAAAGCACTCAGAAAACATCAAAAAAAACATATCGATCTTGCAGAAACTCCTGAGGCAACACTTATAAAAAACATGTGGCCAAATAACGTACAACCACAAACAACGATTCCTAGCTACACATTAAAAAACAATAAAGTAAGACTTAAACCCACTACAAAAGGTGCGTCAATTGCCTATTTACTAGTAAACAAACCTGTAAAAAAACTGAATTACGACAGTAAATGGCAATTATACACAAAACCAATACCTGTAAAAAAGGGGCAAATAGTATACTATATCTCCGAACGCATCGGCTTTAAAGAAAGTATAATTACAAAAAAAACAATCGATTAATTTAAATATATTATTACATGAGTCAATCATCAAACAAAAAAATAAATATCTACTTTGTAACCATAGTAATTACTCTTGGAGGATTACTTTTTGGATATGATACTGGAGTTATCAACGGAACTCAGTTCTACTTCTCAAAATATTTTGAGCTCACTGGAGCCTTAAAAGGATTTATTGTGAGCAGTGCTTTACTTGGAGCTTTAGCAGGAGCCGCATTTTCTGGAATCTTAAGCAACGCTATAGGACGTAAAAAATCCTTAATTATTGCTGCAGTATTATTCAGTATTTCCGCCTGGGGATCAGGATTACCTAGTTTTTTACCGGAATCAATATCACTGATGGTTATTTTTAGAATACTTGGAGGTATTGCTATTGGAATTGCCTCTATGAATGCTCCCATGTATATTGCAGAAATAGCTCCTGCTGAGAAACGAGGTACGCTGGTTACCTTTTATCAACTAGCCATTGTGATCGGATTTTTCGTTGTCTTTTTAGTGACTTATTATATAGGAAACGGAGCCACAGAAGCAGAAAACATTGCTCAAGGATGGCGTACGATGTTCTGGTCAGAATTAATTCCTGCCGGTTTCTTTTTAGGTTTGTTATTTTTTGTTCCCCAAAGTCCAAGGTGGTTAATGACCAAAGGAAGAGAAGCTGAAGCTAAGACCATTTTAACTCAAATCCATGGTGTTGAAATTGCAAGCACAGAAATAGATGCTATTAGAAATTCTATTCAACAAGAAAACAACAAACAAAAAGTTTCCATCTTTACAAAGCCATTAATTGGAATAGTTGTGATAGGAACAATCCTGTCTGTTTTACAACAATTCACAGGGATCAATGCCGTACTCTATTACGGAGCCGACATTTTTGAACAAGCTTTAGGTTTTGGAAAAGAAGACGTTTTAAAGCAACAAATTCTACTGGCTTCTGTAAATTTAATTTTCACTTTTATAGCCATGTTTACCGTGGATAAATTAGGTAGAAAACCATTATTAACCATCGGTGGAATAGGAATGCTTATTGGTTTTTTAATGATGGGATTCACCCTGTATTTTAGTGATTATTCACAATTAAACAGTGCTGGACTTCCTACAATATCGCCAAACGAAGGCTTAATTTGTTTAACAGGAATCTTAATATTTATCGCTTCCTTTGCCATGTCTATGGGACCAGTGGTATGGGTTATTTTATCAGAAATATTCCCAAACAGCATCAGAAGTACCGCCATGGCTATTGCAGTTGCAGGACAGTGGTTGGCTAACTATTTAGTGTCACAGTCCTTTCCAATGCTAGTAGATAGCGAGGTAAACAAACTACAATTAGACGGAGGATTCTGGAACAATTCACTTCCTTATTTTGTATTCTCAGGATTTATAGTATTCATCATCTTTTTTGTGATGAAATACATTCCTGAAACCAAAGGAAAAACATTGGAGGAAATGGAATCTTTATTTGAGAAATAGTAGTGCGAATAGTTGAGGCGAATTGGAATGGGCAAATTGCAATTCGCCCCAACACTTATCCCAACAAAAAATGCAAGCCAACAGGCTTGCATTTTTTATATCCATAAAAACCAGTAGTTTTAAAAAACTACATGTGGTTTTAGTTCTTTATTAAACTGAATGATATTCACTCCTTTGTTTTGGTACCCGTTCATGAACTTTTTATGATAACTAAACGCTGTACTTAAACGAGACGACTTACCAGCTGTTAAACCTTCGTTTAAACTTTCAGCACATGCTAAACGCATCAACACATCATAAGTCACATCAAAACCTCTCATTGCAAACTTTGAAGGTGCAACATGATTCTGTGCACGGTATTTCCTAACAAAATCATTCGTATTTGCAGTTACAATATCTATATACTCATTGGCAGCAAAGGTAAAAGATAATTTACCTAAGGCATTGTTGTCAACACTATCATACCCTTTATTCTTTGAAATTGCAAAAAGGCGTACTTCAGGTTCCTCTTCATCTTCTTCAACAGGAATTGCTGCTACTGTATTTACAGCATCTCCCAAGGTAAGGTACTCATCTCCTAACAAAACGATCCAGTTCTTTTTAGTTTTAGAAACAAAATTTAAAATCTTCTCTTTCTTTATATACCCTTCTACTTCCGGACGTACAACATTAACCGTTCCTACATTTTCTATCGTTTTTAACTCCTTAACCACTCTCCATATAGTACTTTGAGTCTTTCCAGAATTATCTCCAATTACAATGATGTTTTCGCCATTATAATGCTGTTTTATATAGTAAACCAAGGCTTCTTCTAGCATTTGTTTATCTGAAGCCGCTTTAATTAAATTAGAAGCATTTAAGGTTTTCTGATATTTAGTAGAGTACATTGGAGCTACGACGGGTGCACTAATTCTTTTTGCTAAACCATGAGCATTCGATAAAAACAAAGGTCCTATTACTACATCTGTTTCGTCAAAATCATGTTGCTCAGCTATTTGCTGGATTTTAGAAATTGAGTTCTCTGTATCAAAAACATTCAAACTAACAAAAATGCCCTTCTTACGTAAAGAATCGATGGCTATTTTAGCCCCCATATAATAATCCGTGGCAATATTTAAAATTCTACTCGACTTCCCTTTTCCATCAAATGATATCTCTTGATTCACTTTAAAAGGAAGCATTAATGCCACATTTAAATGATTTTTAAGAACATTAGACTCATTAAAAAAGACATTCGTAATTTCCGAAAGTGCTCTAATTTTAAGTTCCATCCCTAATTTTAAACCTTCAGATAAGGTTGGATTTAAACCTAATAATTCATCCTCACTTACAGAGTAACGTTGTTTTAAATTAAAAACAGTATCACCTTTTACAACGGTGTGCATTAAAAAGCCTTCTACATCCTCCACAATAGGGTCGACCATGTTACCTTTTTCACCAACGATTATCTGTAATCCCAATTTAACACCTTCTTCCAAAGATGGATTTAAAGATATTAACTGCGCTTTAGTCAAGCCAAAACGCTGTTCTAAATTAAAAAAGTTATCCCCTTTAACAATGGTGTATACTTCATATACATCGGTATCTATATCAGAGGTCGTTTTTACAGCTTCATCTACCGCTATCGTACGTTTTATATATTTAATCGCTTGCCCTATTTTTAGTCCATTCTTCAAATAAGGGTTCATTCGCAACAATTCGTTTTCAGAATTAGCGTACAACTTACTTATAGAATACAAGGTCTCTTTTGGTTTAGACACATGGTAGCCAAAATCTGCAACTGAAGAAATTACGGAACTCCCTTTTTTATAGTTTAAATTAGGAACAATAATCACTGTGGACATTACAGGCCTACGCCCTACATCCGGATTTAACTTCTTTAAATCTCGTTTTTTAATTTTAAACTTTTTAGCAATGCTTTTTAATGTTTCCCCTTGTTGAATGGTATAGGAAACATATTTTTTTTCCTGAGCAACAAGTACTACAGAAAACAACATACAAACGATTACTAAAAACGATAGCCTTTTCTTAAACATATATAATTACTATTTATTTTATTCCCACTCTATTGTTGCAGGCGGTTTAGAACTAATGTCATACACTACTCTATTAACGCCTTTTACGTTATTTATTATTTTATTCGAGATTTTTTGTAAAAACTCATAAGGTAGATTCACCCAATCCGCAGTCATACCATCGGTAGATTCCACAGCTCTTAAGGCAACTACTTTTTCATAAGTACGCTCATCCCCCATAACTCCTACAGAGTTTACTGGTAATAACATGGCACCTGCTTGCCATACTTTATCGTACAAACCATCTTCTCTCAATCCATTGATAAAAATGGCATCTACTTCTTGTAAAATACGTACTTTCTCTGGAGTAATATCTCCTAAAATACGAATGGCCAATCCTGGTCCAGGAAATGGATGACGTCCTAATAACTCGGCATCAATTCCCATTGATTTTCCAACTCTACGTACTTCATCTTTGAAAATCATACGTAATGGCTCTACAATTTGCAACTTCATAAAATCAGGTAATCCCCCTACATTATGATGAGACTTAATTGTTGCTGAAGGGCCACCTGTTACAGAAACTGATTCAATAACATCTGGATAAATAGTCCCTTGTGCCAACCATTTTACGTTTTCTATTAAATGCGATTCATCATCAAAAACTTCGATAAATACTCGTCCTATAATCTTACGTTTTGCTTCTGGGTCACCTTCTCCTGCCAGCTCATCCAAAAAGCGTGCCGAAGCATCTACTCCTTTTACGTTTAAGCCCATTCCTTCGTATTGTTTCAATACGCTATCAAACTCATTTTTACGTAATAAACCGTTGTTTACAAACACACAGTGTAAGTTTTTCCCAATGGCTTTATCCAATAAAACAGCCGCTACGGTAGAATCTACTCCACCAGAAAGACCTAAAATCACTTTATCGTTTCCTACTTTAGCTTTAATGGCTGCTACAGTTTCGTCTACAAAAGAATCAGGTGTCCAATCTTGGCTAACATTTGCGATACCCACTAAAAAGTTTTCTAATAATTGTGTTCCATCTGTAGAATGAAATACTTCTGGATGGAATTGGATAGCATATGTTTGCTCACCTTCAATTGTATAGGCGGCATTTTTAACATCGTGTGTACTTGCGATCAGTTTGTATTCCTCAGGCATTTCAAGAATAGTATCACTATGACTCATCCATACTTGACTACCTTCATTGATCCCTTTGAATAAATCACTTGAGTTATCAATGTATGATAAATTTGCTCTTCCGTATTCTCTTGTATTTGAAGCACCTACTTTTCCTCCAAAAAAATGCGCCAAGTATTGGGCACCATAACAAACTCCCAATAATGGTTTTTTGCCTTTTATTTTGGATAAATCTGGTTGGGGAGCATCCTCTCCTCTAACAGAATAAGGGCTTCCTGATAAAATTACCGCGTTATAATCATCTACATCAAACTTTTCACTGTTAAAAGGATGTATTTCGCAATATATATTGAGTTCTCTAACTCTACGCGCGATCAACTGCGTAAATTGCGATCCGAAATCTAAAATAAGTACTTTGTGTTGCATGCGCAAAAATAATACTAAAATTTTTATAGGCTTATTATTTTTTGTTTTTTTTTATGATGTTTATCATCTTGTACTTCTAGAGCTCTTTTTAAGCAGAAAACAGTCATTTCCCAATTTCAAAATCGCCTATTTAAGACATTCTTATAGATTTTCAAATCACCATCAGAACTCAAAGAGGCCAAATGGCTGAAAAACCATTTTAAGCTGTTTTAAGCGTTGTTTTAGACTTTATAGTATTTTTCATTATTTCATTCAATCCACTAGTAAAATGAATTCAATTCTATATATTTGTTGGAACAGTTAAATCCAAAATAAATATGAGCGAAGAAGCTAAAAAACACGATTATTCTGCCGATAGTATCCAAGCATTAGAAGGAATGGAGCATGTAAGAATGCGTCCATCTATGTATATTGGAGATGTTGGAACACGTGGTTTACACCATTTAGTATATGAAGTTGTAGATAACTCCATAGATGAAGCAATGGCAGGTCATTGTGATACTATTAGTGTCATCATAAATGAAGACAATTCTGTATCTGTAAAAGATAACGGACGTGGAATCCCTGTAGGAATACATAAAAAAGAAGGAATTTCTGCATTAGAGGTTGTTATGACCAAAATTGGAGCTGGTGGTAAATTTGATAAAGATTCTTATAAAGTATCTGGAGGACTGCACGGAGTTGGAGTTTCCTGTGTAAACGCATTATCAGAGAACCTTAGAGCTACTGTTTACAGAGACGGAAAAATATATGAACAGGAATATGAAATGGGTAAAAGCATGTACCCTGTAAAAGAAATAGGAACTTCTGACGAAAGGGGAACCTTGGTTACTTTTATTCCGGATAAAACTATTTTTGTTCAAACTACCGAGTACAGTTATGAAACGCTTTCAACGCGTCTTAGAGAATTATCATACCTTAATAAAGGATTGAGAATCTCCATTACGGATAAGCGTAATACAGACGATGAAGGGAATTTTATTTTTGAAGAATTTCACAGTGAAATTGGACTTTCTGAATTTGTACACTATCTAGATGCCACTCGCGAGCAATTAATTTCTGATGTGATATCCATTGAAGGTGAGAAAAATGGAGTACCTGTGGAAGTTGCCATGGTATACAACACTTCTTACACGGAAAATTTACACTCCTATGTAAACAATATTAACACACATGAAGGAGGTACTCATTTAGCCGGTTTTAGACGTGGATTAACAAATACACTAAAAAAATACGCAGAAGCATCTGGAATGTTGGACAAATTAAAGTTTGACATTGC
>Ga0105359_10003031_pt1 | contig 13823 bp, 10 predicted proteins | sample GOMGulsemesocosm_6_FD_83659 | JGI IMG/M metagenome (GOLD analysis project Ga0105359, IMG submission 83659) | Methane-oxidizing microbial communities from mesocosms in the Gulf of Mexico - GOM8C Gulf of Mexico | ecosystem: Environmental > Aquatic > Marine > Cold seeps | place: Gulf of Mexico... | reverse complement strand
TATGGAAAAGGAATAGAGCCTTCTATATGTGCGGTTTGCCAAACAGAAGTCACCCGTGTATCAAGCAGAACCATTTTATTTTTTGCCAATAACGCGGCATTTAAATCTTGTGATGATACATACATGCCATCTTGCAAAGTAAAATTGGGGTCATCGCCATTTTTGTTTATAACGTATTGCTCAGGTGTAGGTAGTGCTTTAAGTATGGTTCTTTCTTCTTTCCACCCCAGCGCTTTACTTCGTAAAAAAGCGGTAATATTGTTGATGTCTTGAGTTGATAACTTATCTTTAAAGGCCTGCATTGGCGTATCTTGGCGACCATTTTGTATGGCATGACGAATAAATTCATCTGTGTTGTGGGCAAGTGCTGATTGATTGCCCAGTGCAGGAGCGGTTATCCCTTCTCCCTTAACCCCATGACAACTTGTACAATTCTCTAAGTAAACCTGTTCACCGCGTTTAATATCACCGTGGACAGGGTTGGTTGATAGTTTTAATCGTTCAACTCCGGCTTGTTCAAATAACCAATAAGTTAAGTCCCATGTTTCATCTAACGTCATAGGTCCGCCTACTTCATCAAGATAACCGCCCATGGCTGTGCCTCTTCTACCATAGGACATGGGTCTTAAAATAGCGTGAGGAACACCTGATTCAAATAAACTTTTGCTGCGCAGGGAAGGGGCGTGATCATTAACATGACCTTGTCGGTCTTCGCCATGGCATAAAGAACAATATTTTTGATAGTTTGCTGAGGCAACCTTTGCTTGAGATATCGTTAGTTTTCTTGGTGGCGGTAACGTGCCTAATTCATTACCTTGAGCGAATAATTCAATGGGCGTAATAAGACTTAACAAGCAGGCAAATTGTACCGCTCTTTGTAAATATAAGGAATTCATGTTTATGTTCATTTTTAAGATTTTTTATTTATATTTATATTTATATTATCAGGATAACCTAATACATTAACGATCATAAGGATAAGAAGCAATGCCTAGCTTGATGCTGCAAAGTTTCGTAACATATTTTAGGGGCTTGTTAGAAATAAAAAGATGGTTATACCAAAATAAAGCTCGAGTTAAATATCAATAATTAAGTAAAGGGGAAGTAGAAGCGGGAATTAACCGCCGTGAATGGCTAAATAAGGTCACGTTTTAGCTTTAGCCATTGTTCGCTTGTTACGCTATTTATAATGCTTTCATCAGTATCGATTAACTCAATACGGCTATCTTTTGAAAGAGTGATTTTGCTACAACTCAATTCACTACCTACTTTATTGAAACAGTAACTTCCTTTTTCGGTAAGTACGACGCCTTTAGCACGCGCCACCTTCAATGAAGTTATTAATGCCATCATTTGTTGGTGATCAAAAATATATTTACCTGAAAAAATCCAACCTTTACTAAAGTAACTCTCACCTTGATTGTTTAGTTCAATAAAGCCATTTTCTGCCAATCTAGCTTGTAGGGTTTGGTTTACTTTAAGTTCATTTTCATATTCGAGCGCCATTTTGTCTGAAACTTTGTCTGAAATATCGTCTAAATAGTGAGGTGAAATTCCAATGACAGCTTTGTCCTTTATATTAGTGATGGCGTTATTACATTCTTGCGCTAACCAATTAGGAGCAAAGTTCCCCTGTTGTATTCGGTACATTTTTTTTGCTGTTAGATTATTCTCTTCAATAAATAGGGATAAATTTTCTTCATCTTGCGCTGAATATTTATCTACTTTTGCCGCTAGAATGATATCCGCCACCCTAAGTTGTTGTAAAAATGATGGGTGCTCTGTATAGCGCTTATCGTTAAAGTTTCTGGCATCGACTAAACAAAATATTGATTGTAACGAGATTAACTCTCGGTATTTTCCACTCGTTAGTACAGCCACTACTTCTTTGGGATGACCCAAACCCGTTGGTTCTATTATTAACCTATCAGGTTTCGCTTTAACGATAAGTTGATTTAATGCGACCTGCATAGGTACGCCAGAAGCACAGCACATGCAACCACCGGGTACCTCACGAATAAAAACCCCTTTTTCATTAGTATTGCCTGCGAGTAATGCTGAATCAATGCCGACTTCACCAAACTCATTGACGAGTACCGCCCAGTTTTCATTTTTTGGTTTATTGGCAAGTAATTTTAATATTGCAGTGGTTTTTCCGACACCTAAAAAACCGGTAATAAGGTTAGTGGGAATCGCTGAAATTTTTGGAGATAGTGAGGCGAACATGTGAAAGGTACTCGGCTTAATACAAAGATCAGCAAAGAAAACATTAACGAGCAAAGTTAATGTTGATTTATGCTAATAAAAAGTTAGTCCAAGTTTACCACTTCTTAATAAAAGCTAGTGTAATTATTACTCGTTACCTTGGGAGATATAGCCACTAAGCTTCAATATTCGCTATTACATGGGGTTAAATTAGACAACCACCACACAATTACGCTTTTCTTTAGCCATATAGAGTGCTTTATCTGCTTCGATATATAGCTTATTTTCATCAAGTATTAAGTCAGGATTAACAACACAAGCACCGAATGACATAGTTACAAATTTATTAACCGTGCTTTGACTATGCAAAATCTTTAATGATTCAATACCTTGCCGTATTTCATTTAAATACCGCTCTGCCATATCTTTATCTAAATTAGAAAAAATAATGGCAAATTCTTCACCACCAATACGAAAAGCATAATCATTTGGCCTATTAATATAACTTAATATTTTTTCAGCAATGCTTTGTAGTACTATATCCCCTTGTGGGTGACCATATTGGTCATTATATTTCTTGAAAAAATCTACGTCTAAAATAGCTAAGCAAAAATTATGGCCATTGCGTTTAGCAATACGCATTTCATGGATAATAGATTCATCGTAACGGCGACGATTTAACATTGACGTTAGCTTATCAACTCCTGCTAATTTTTTATTCGTAATACTCACTAGAATATTCGTAAATTCTTTTATGTTTAAGTTTTTATCATAGCTTGGCAGTATTGTTGAGTTTGCCCACTTAATATTGCCTTGATGATCAAAATGTTTTATTTCGCCTTGCCATTTTTTACCTGCTTGAATAGTGCATAAAATATCAAATTCAAATTGCTGATAATCATTTGAATTGTCAAAGAAATGACTTGGTTTGCCAATTAAATCCTCTTTTTTTCTACCAAGAAATCTACATAAGGCACTACTTATATCTGTTATGACTGCCGCTTTATCTAAAGTAGCAATCATTATATTCTGGTCAATCAACTGAGTTCTATAACTTATATCTTTACGTGCGTGTGCTAAATTTTTTCTAATATAAAGTGCAAACACGAAGACGAAAATTAAAACAAAAAAAGAAAAAATAATGTTAGTCAGCATAGCTTGCTGTTTATTTATTAATGAGCGGGAATGAAATTCTTTTGCTTTTTTAAATGCAAAATCAACCAATTCAGCCACTAGTCCATTTAAATTAGTGACATGTTTAGCTCCTTTGCCTTTTGTAATGGCAATAGCTAGTGTGTTCTCTTTTGTGCGGACTAACTTAATAACTTCACTTCGAATTTCTCGCCAATCAATAAACGTTTGAAAGGTTCTATTTAATTGAGATTTATCCCCCAGAAAACGTTCGAAAATTGTATCGAATTCTTTCAATGCTTGTTCTTCATGCAGAGTAACTTGCTCTACGGCATAGCTAAGTTCTTCATTGTTATTAGCCAATACCACGTCTTTCATATATCTGTGCATTGAGACTAGATGAAAATTAATATTATTTGCCGCATTGGAAACAGCAAAAGGATGTTGATAAAGGTTATCAGTATCTTGCGAAATTTTTGATAATTGCCACTGAGAATTCAACCCCAAGCAAATAACAACAATAATAATTAGACTAAAACCAAGTGAAAATCTTTTACTTTCTGACATAGTGATTACTTCTTTATTTATTACCTTACTACTTCCTGATATCCTTATTATTTGTCCTTAAACACTTTAAGTAGTGTATTAATAATACCAAGCCTAATGTTACAAACCTTGTATTAAATCAACAATTATTTTAAAAAAATCACTTAATTGTTCATTAAAATTAATTAATTCTAAATATTAAAAAACTACTTAAATTGAAATTATTAGGCGTCTAAAATAACGTGATTATTTAATTTAAACTGTGCGGGCTACTAGGGTTAAAATTCAAGCAGAGCGTTCATTCACTATGTAGGTAAACAGCTGATGAGGAAGTCCATCAAGTCGCTAAATAGTTAGGTTTGGTTCTATAACTGTACTTAAATATTTATTAGGTTATTTGGATCATGCATCTTTACGTCATTTGAGTATATAATGATGCTCGCTCTCAACAAGGCTTGTGATACACCGCGTATAATTTTTATTATAGGGTGCTTGCGTTGTGAGGGAATTTTAACGTAGAGTTCATTGGTTATCGATCGTAATAAAGACCGCTAACAATACCAATACCACATTCAAGCCCGAGTAGTATGGCATGCAGATATTAGAAAAAGATTATCAGATTAACAGCGTCAGTAAAGCTATTGGCGCAGGTGAAAACTCCATTATCGCACTACCTACCGGTGGTGGTAAAAGTATCTGTATTCTCAAATTATGCCAAGCAATGTCCGATAAAAAAGTCGTGATAAGCCTACGTAATGCTGCATTGGTTCCACAATTATTAAATACGCTTACCATTAATGGTCTGACGGTTAGTGTTGTTAAATCTGGCTATCAGTATATAGCTGGCGGTGATGTGACATTAATTATGGAACAGTCATTTGCCCGTCGAAAGCACCTAAATATCCAGTGTGATGTATTGCTACGCGATGAATATCATGTTGGTTGCATGGGCGGCGTTTATATTGCTATGCGTGAAGAGCTAGAACCTGATCTGATTATCGGTCTTACTGCGACCCCAATTGATAGATTAGGTGTTTATATTGATCAGTCTATGAAATTGATTGAAGAAACCACGACTAAGGATTTGATTGAATTAGGTGAATTAGCCAAACCTGTATATAAAGTACCTAGCCTCTCTCAAGAGATAGATTACAGTTCGGTTAAGATGTACCGAGGTGATTTTAGTGTCTCGGGTTTAGATTGTATATTACTAGAACACTGCTCCTTAGTTGCGCAGCAGACAATTGATGACGCACTCTCTCATGGCCGCAAGGTTATGCTGTTTGCTAACTCCATCAAACATGTAGAGTCATTATCTGAAGCATTTGATTTACTCGGTGTTAGTCATGAAATAGTTCACTCGCAGCGCCCGGCCAGTGATAATGATGAAAGCATACGTAGGTACAAGTCAAACGAGGTCAGGTTAATCATCAATATGTCTATGTTGACTATTGGTTTTGATGATCCTACCACTGATTGCGTGGTATTAGCACGACCGACCAAAATTTTAAGATTGTATTTACAGATTATCGGCCGATGTTTACGCGCCTCAAAAGGCAAGGATAATGCGTTAATACTGGATTTAGCCCAGTGTATATCGACTCATGGTTTTGCTGAGGATTATAGAGACTTTACGCGTAAAACGGCTAAGTCTGCAGCAATTATGTCTGAGAGATTGAGCGTGACCAATATAGCTCAGTTTGTCGATGGAGAGTTCAGCTTCAATGAGTCAATAGAGCGCAAGGTTGTCAAAAGAAAGGCACCGAGTACACGTAAAAAAATTCAAAATACGTTAGTTGCCAGTAAAGAGCTTGTTGATAGGGCTGCGAGCAATAGAGCTACCGCGTTACTCAGGCTTAATCCAAGAATGGAAAAATTCGTCAGCACTATTGAGTTGGTTAATATTGTTTATGAAGGGCAAGACGAAAGTACCAAGATGCTTGATGAGGTCGCTATGGTTAAAATTGTTGCACTGATTGGCTTCGCTTACAGTGACGCATTAGTTGATAGTTGTACTACGTTAGTTGAGACGATGCACGCCCAAAATCAGTCTATTAGAGGTTTACTGGCTAAGGTTAGTAATCTAATCACGGCAATAGCGATGCAAGACCTGGCTGTTAAAGAGGTTGTTGTTAAAGCATAAATAACTAAGGTCAAAATTCTCAGGTCTACATAACAACGAGTTTGATCTTTCTAAGTGAATTGTTAGTCTAGTCACAAAGTAAATAGCGAAAAACACAACCAAAGCAAATACAGCAAAATATAGCGAAGCAGAGCATCATATAACCCACCTCTAAGCACTTAAATTCCCAACGAAAGATTAACTTCACAGGTTTGTGATAGCCCCTATATTGCCGTTTTTATATCGAAATAGGCAATAACTTGCCTATTTTACTATAAAAAAATATCGAAAATCAGAGTTAACTGGCATCGAGAATAAATATTAATGGCTTAAAACTTGCTATTAATTATCTAGGGGAAAATGAGAGATTAAGGACAATCCAATGGTAAATTCAATCAGCCCGCAAAATTATCTTGTACAACAAACAACTATCAATACTCAAAAAGCAGAGTATATCGAAGAGCCATCTTTTAAATCAGCTGAAAGTATTAAGAATATTGATACACGCAACAATGCTGTTAATCAAGAGAAAACGCCCATTTTCAGAGGCTAGCTAATGGGCAAAGCGACAAAGGTATTTTAATGAGCATTGCACAAATGCAAGATGAAGAATCAGATTTATATAAAATGTCCATATATTGGGCATTAAAGGACTTAGCTCACTAGAAAGTTATGAAAAATAGGTTGGATTAACCGCTAATTATATAAATTATTAGGCTTAAAGTACGCCACAAAATATAGCAAATTATTTTTTTGTTTATTAAAACGTAATTAAATCAATATATATTCAGTATCGAGGATAAAATGGAAGTAATTAAAAGCACTTTTCAAGGTCATTCACAAAATGTACAACACTCGAATAAACCAAAAGAAAACAATACTTTTTCTGAAATATTCGCTGCTTATCAAGAGAAACATACTGTTGTGGAGGTAGAAAAGCCAAGCGCGAAGGCAGTATTTACAATGAATACAAGTCAAGGCGATCAACAAGAAATCAATCTAGATGAGTATCTTACACCTGGACCACAATCAGGCTCAGTGAATCTAGGTGATATACCATTGTTACTCCCTACTGCCCATAATATTGATACTTTATCCAAATACTCCGAAAAAGAGTTTAACGCATTGTTAGAAAAATATGGCATACCATCACCACCAGCAACGATTGAATTTGATAATAATGGGCAATTAGTTCTGCCTGTAGATTATGCTCACTCGGCAGAGTTAAAACAGGCTTTTACAGAAAACCCCAAAGTTGAAAATTCCCTAAGAACAACGGCGGCTATAGCAAGCCATTATGCTGGTATTATGGAAGGACAACCTTTTCGTGATGAAATGTCGACAGCAAGAAATCAAGCAGACAGAAGTAGAATAGCTGAAAAATACAGCTACCTTTTCGATGATAATCGCCCAGATAAACAGATTATCTTAACCTTTTTGAACGATGGCAGTATGTTGTTAGGTGAAAAAATTAATAAAATGACTACTTGATAAGTTATAGGTCAATTGGTCGTGTGATCCCTGTTTAGTGAGATAGCTATTTGAACCCGTGTGTTGCATCGAATAGCTGAACTCACACCTTTAAAAATGTGTAATCACGCCGACAAAAGCACCTTTAAATTCAAGGTCGGTATATAAATGGTCTAAATCTTCAAACTTCATTTTCACGACTCGATACCCTAAGGTCAGATTAAAATCCATCATCCGGTTATCAACTAGGTCGTAACTTACGCCAACTTGATAGTCATAATGTGAATGGTCATCTATCAATAAAAAATCACCTTGGGCAAATACACTTAAGTTAGTTAACGGCAAACTAATATTAGTAGCAACATACAACATAGGTACAACTTCGTTTGTCTTTATTTTACCCGTAGTCACAGTCTTTGTTGTTTCTGTAACAATATGACCATGTTCCGGGTGCTCTTCTGCATCCAAACCACCGTCATTACTTGTAGTAACAGTCGTTTTTGTCTCCGTTTCAGTGACAGCACCATCAAAGTCTCTAGCGGTTAAACCAAAATCAAATGAAAGTATGCCGTTATCAAATAATTGATAATATAAGGTGTAATCGACATAACTGATGTTAAAACTGGCATCAATATCCACACCCACATCCACATGAAAGGTTTCATCGTCGTAGCTAAATGACTCTTGCCTTGAAGTAGTTTTACCTGTGGTAGCAAGCGTGGTACTTGAAATGCGTACATTCGGGAGCAAAGGAAAAGGGTGTTCAACGGCAACAAAGTAGTTACTTTGCTGCTCTTTTTTTAAATCAGCGTCAATTAGAATATGTTTCTCACCAAAACTACCACTTGCTTCACTTTGCCAAATTTGGCCGCCCAGATATAAACCAACTGTTTCTGCTTGTAGGTTAGCAGTAAAAAGTGCAACGAGAGTTGCTGCAAAAACTGTTTTCTTCATCTAGTTATGACCTTGTTTACGAATGGGCATGTTCCATGTTTTATCTACTCGCCATCACCTTTATAACCACAAGAGATTATAAAAATAGCTATTAATACAATAATCTATTGTAAGTCATACACAGGTTCAAGTTAATAAAAACCTAACCGTATATTATGGATAAATCTCAGTAACATGCTAATTAATTAGCATGATTTTCAGATGGTTAATGAGATTTCTTACGGGTAAATTTGTGTTACGAACACCTATCAGTAACATGACACGAAATTTATTAGAAATATATGGAAAAATTTTTAATTCTAATGTCTTTAAAGCGCACTTTAAAGTTATGCCAATACCAATACGTGAATAACTGCTTTGGTGGTGCAGGAGGCTGTCAGGGTGAAGAGCAATCAGAGTTGTACGTCTATGTTTTCTGCAAGCTCATTATGCCGTTGGAAGTTAATCTAAGAACGCTAGCTGATGCCACATTGAAGACATTAATTAATTGAGCTGAAGTTGTAGTTCGGATTAGGTTTGCTAACTGTAGCGTCATATTTAGCGGAATATAATTGTTGGCTTTAATGAAAAATGACATAAAAGTCAGCCAACAATTATAAGTTAGATCTTAACTCGGATGTTAGTTCAGTCTTATCGTCTATTTAATCTTTCCATAAATATGTTCTAAGGTATCTTCGATTGAGGCACTCAGAATATTATTATGGTGAACCATGTACCATTCATGATGGATATTTAAACCGGGAATAGCGAATTGTTCCAAGTTTTCTATAAAATCCATTACCACCAAATGATTGCCTAATGGAAATGCAGAGGCTAAATAAAGGTTAGAGTTAATACGATTCTCTATTTGTAACCGTTTTTCAATTAAGTCCTGCATTAACTTTGGTTTGTCCCAGTATGGAGTATCGTAAGCTATGTAGTTTTGAAATAATGGCTGATGATGATCATCTAAGAATAATAAGGCGGTAGCAATAATGCCCGAAAAAGAAACACCGTTAAAGCTTCGGTTATTCGCATCAATACGATAAGTCGATTCGATCAATGGCAAAAATTCTTGTTTGAAAAATTCTAAATAATTCATTGCTCCGGGCAAACGATAATCTATGCTTCGGCGATCACTTCCTTCAGGACCTTCTTCAATTGCAACTACGATAACATCTCTATTTTTACCATCAATATTATTCACAAAGGTTTTAAAATTCCACTGGCCATCTAGTACGTAGATAATGGGGTAGTTCTTATCAATATTTTTCTGATAAGAAGCAGGTAGATAAATATGATAAGGATAAGTAACCCCCGTTATTTTAGATTTTAATATGGATTTCCCTACATATTTCCCCTTAAGCGAACTTCCCCATACAGCCTCATCCACTTCATTTTTATTCTGAAGATGACCACACCCAAGTAGTGAAATCACAAACAATATTAATGTAATTACTTTCAATTCATTGCCTTTTACTTTGTTTATTAATGATTTATTCAGACAGAAGGTGAGTCGAAAAGTTCATGTCACTGTTCAATAAAACTTTTAATAATATATCGTTCATTTATCGAAGCGATTAGCACTAAGTTAATTAGTAACATGGCTAAATTTTATTAACGAATTTCGTCCGTTCTGGTGGCGAAGCAGACTATTGGCTGTGATAAATTCATATCTAGATTAGGTCAACAAAGTGGCATTAGAGCTCATGCTATAGGTTAATCTCAAAGATCAGGCACTGTCATAAAAGGTAGTTCATAGGTTAAATATCCTCATCCAGTGACGAGTTTCTTATTATTCGTGAAGTTCCACAAACTCTCTATCAAACCTTGTCATATAAGTGACATTTAAGTGTCATGAAAGTGTCATGTAAATCACAACTAAGTAAGGTATATTTCCTGAAATTTTATAAATAAATTTTAAAATTGAGCTATGCCTCTGTAAGTAAGGATAGAATTATAAGTCCGGAGTGACGCTTGGGTGTTGTGCAACTTGACACTTTTGAAAATAATAATTGTGCGTATCTCTATGGTCATATCCGACAAAAACTACATTGAGGTCTCCAATAAAATAGTGAATAATTTTACAGTTAAACTCAAACTCTATGCGCTCGCCATTGTTATTTCGGCTTGTTTAGTCGTATTACTTTTGACAACCATGAGCTCATTCGAAGAAACGAAAAAGTTAAATGAAACTCTAGTGTTAGTACAAAACAGTAAAGCAGGAGTACTAACACTGCGTAGAAATGAAAAAGACTTTTTAGCGCGCTTGGATACTAAATACCAACAAAAATTTGAAAAGAATTTCACCCAGTTAATGGAAGATATTAACAGCTTAAATAATAATATTGAGTTAATAGGTTTAGATTCTAAAAAATCACAAAAAGATCTCAAGGATCAGCTACATAAATATAAAGAAGACTTTACTGAAATTGTAAACATTCATCAGTCAATTGGCTTTATCCATAGTACAGGGTTACGAGGAAAGTTACGCGCATCAGTACATGAAGCAGAAGAGCAATTAATGCAGTTGAACTCTATTCAACTATTGGTTGACATGTTAACCCTAAGACGTAATGAAAAAGATTTCATGTTACGAAAAAATAACAAATATCTTGATAAATTTGAACGAAATTACATTCAGTTTAATCAGCACTTAGCTCAGTCAGGCCTTTCTTCTTCAATACAGCAAAACATTAGCTATAAAGTGGCGGCCTATCGGTTAATGTTTATCGAGTTAACTAATAGTTATCAAGAGCTAGGATTAAGCCCTAAACTAGGTTTACATGGTAAAATGCGCAGTACAGTACACAAAACAGAGGATATATTTAAAGCCCTCAATAAGGAATTGTCGCAGAGTATCACAGTGCAAAGTAGCAAGGTTTATAATACCTTGTTATACATTATTGGATTTTCTATTATGCTAATTGTTGGGGCATTATTTTCTATCTCTTATAACATCAATAAACGTCTAAATAACCTGACAAACCATCTTAGTGACGTTTCATTAAAAGGTGACTTGTCTGCCACTTTACAAATAATTGGTAAAGATGAAATTACCGCGATTAGCCAATTGTTTAATACGTTTGTAATGAGCCTAAGACAAACTTTTACCAAAATACCCTCGTTCTCAGAAAACCTACAAATTGTATCTAAAGAAAACTCAATCGTCTCTCAAAGTACTAATACCTTAGCTATTGAACAGCAATCTGAATCAGAGCAGTTAGTACTCGCTATTCAGCAGATGTTATCTGCTACTGAAGAAATCACCCGTAATATTCATGTTGCAGTCGATTGTGCCTCAGAAGCGAGTGAATCGGTTTTAAAAGGCAATATAACCATTGAAAATGTTAGCTCCTCGATTAACGCGTTGTCTGAAAAGTTACGACTTTCAGCAGAAGCGACAAAAGACTTAGAAGATAATAGCCATAACATTAGTTCAGTTTTAAATGTGATCAGTAGTATCGCAGATCAAACAAATTTACTGGCATTGAATGCTGCAATTGAAGCTGCTAGAGCCGGTGATAGTGGTCGCGGATTTGCAGTCGTTGCCGATGAAGTTCGAGCTCTAGCTAAACGAACACAAGATTCAACTATAGAAATAAAAGCTTTGATAGAAAGCTTTCAGGCCAATGTTAAAAGTACTATTGGCTCTATGCAAGAAGGCGCTAACGAAGCTTCTGATACGGCTAAAGAAACACGCGATGCTAATGAAACGTTCAATATTGTCAGTAGTGCAGTTAACCGAATGTTTGATCTTAACAGCAATATTGCCGTAGCCTCAGAAGAACAAGAAGCAATTTCTAGTGATATTACCCAAAATATACATCGTATCAATGAAATGGCGAAAGAAACTGCACAGAAGTCTAGTTTAACCAGTCAATCAAGTTCGCAAATTGAAGGTATTGCCTCGAGCTTACAGTCATTAGTTTCTATCTATCGGTTTTAGTCAATAACTCCCTGGCATAAGTGCGTTGGGGAGTTATTATTCCAACAGACTATTATGATCTTAAGGTTAATGTCACCAAGACAATACCATGGTCTGTACTTTCACCATCTCGGTCGAAAATAGGGTTAATTAAGTGTCGGTCGTAAGTCTCATAATTACTGAGTTGATAAAGACTGTCGTGATAACTGGCATCAAATTCACATGACAATAAAATGTAATCGAGTACCGAGCTACCTGCGCCAAAATAATGTGTTGGGGTGCGAGGTGCTTTTATTTCTTTAGTTAACTCGCGAGTCATTCCTAGGCTCTTTTCTACAGAACTTTCATTGGTATCATTCGTTTTATTAATTTCGTTTGAAAGCACTGTTTGATATAAATCCCATGAGTCGTTTAAGCAATACTTAGCAAGATAGGCATCACGATCGATGGACGATACAAAACGCAAAGTATTAGTCAGTAAATGACTTAATACACCATCGTCTAAGGTATTATTAAAATCACCCATAAGCACCATAGGATGACCAGTAGTCTCACGCCTGTCAATCATATCAATCATTAATAAGGTGGCTTCACTGCCACGCTTTATCGTTGAACCCCAACTACCCGCCACTTGTACTTTTAGACTTTCAATAATCGTTTTTTCTGGTGAGCGACTTTTATCTTTTTCATCGAGTTCAATCATGGAACGTTTAGATTTTAAGTGCACTACATAACAATCACAGTGACCTATATGAGGTGCGTCAATCGTTGCTCTAAGTACTTTTCTGCTAAAAGAAAAATCATCAGCTAAACCTAAGGTCTGCGCAAGTTCAATGTTTGGAGCTACCGCTTGGGCATTAATAATTGGATAACGTGAAGCAATAGCGACAACAGGGCGTTTATAAATGAAATCATCAATGACTTGAGGTTGATCAACCACTTCAAAATGACTATAACCTTGAGAGGCGACTAATTCTTTTAACGACTCAGCACTAAATACTTCTTGAAAACCAATAATATCAGGCTGATATTCCCGTAAATAATCAGTAATCCATGTTTGTTTTTTTTGCCATTGCTCAGCGCTATATATGCGTTCAAATTCATAATAAGCATTGGGTGGCTCAAGGTAATTAAACAAATTGAAGGTAGCAATTTTAAGTTGTGTATTTGCTACTGTCTCATTTGATACAGCGATAGAGGGCAGTATCTGATTTGTTACTTTATTAGTTATGTTATCACTATGATTGATGATGTCAGCTCTCATAAACGATGAAGGGTAATTATACCTCATCGTTTATAAAAGGTATAAACGTTATCAAATTAAAATAAAGCAAATGCAGAGTAAAAAGGAGCCCGCAGCTAGCCAATTTACCACCTTTATTTAGATTGCAGTAAATATCTATATGAATCAATTTAATGTAAAGTTTACAGCAGATCAGTAAAGTAAAAACTAGCCGTAAGTTAAGCCGTAAGTTAAGCCGTAAGTTA
>Ga0105359_10003029_pt1 | contig 13827 bp, 11 predicted proteins | sample GOMGulsemesocosm_6_FD_83659 | JGI IMG/M metagenome (GOLD analysis project Ga0105359, IMG submission 83659) | Methane-oxidizing microbial communities from mesocosms in the Gulf of Mexico - GOM8C Gulf of Mexico | ecosystem: Environmental > Aquatic > Marine > Cold seeps | place: Gulf of Mexico... | reverse complement strand
TTATCTTGATGAATCGATAACGTTTGAGACTTAGCTAATGCTCTAATACTCATCTGCTTAGTTATCTGATCAGTTATCTGATCAGTTATCTGGTCAGTGACCTTGATGAATCGATAACGTTTGAGACTTAGCTAATGCTCTAATACTCATCTGCTTAGTTATCTGATCAGTTATCTGATTAGTTATCTTGATGAGGCGATAGAGTTTGAGACTTAGCTAATGCTCTAGGAAAGCGAAAGATCTCAAACGCAAAGAGCATACCGACGCAGACAATCATTAATCCCACCAATTCAACCCATGTCAGACCTTCATCAAGTAAAAATGATGCTAACAAAAGTGATAGTGGCGGTAGCAATACAGAGAAAATAGCGCCTTTTGCAGCACCCAAAATCGAAACAGCTTTTGAATACAGATACAAGGCTCCGATGGATGCAAATAGCCCTTGGTACAGCCCTTGTATAAGCAGGGTATCAGAAGCAACGTCAAACACTTGAGTCCCATAATTATAAAGATAAAAGGGCAAATATAAACAGGCTGATATCATAGAAACAAGGATAGTGGCATCCCAAGGGTTAATCTTCCAATACTTAGCAAGTAAGGTATAAATTGCCCATAAAAAACCACAACCTAAAAACATTAAATCGCCGATAAAGGTATCTTGCATAGACAAGTTTACCAAGCTATTACCACCAACAAACAGCACCCCTGAAATGATGAAGCCAATTCCAAGAATACGGCCTAACGTTAACTTATCCCCTAACCAGATAACACTACCAATAGTAGTAAATAGCAGCATTGATGTTGGCATGATAATGCTAAAATGCGAAGTTGGCGCATACGCTAAACCAGAAGTACCTAGTAAAACATATGGCGCCCCTGCGCCTATCGCAAGCACCACGCCTTTAAGCGCAATAGCTCTTAATCTTGCCCAACGTATAATGCACAGAGGCAAGAGCGCTAGACCTGAGATGGTGAACCTCAACACAGTAATATCATAAGGTTGAAGCTGATTGTTGGTGGCGATTTTAGATAACACAGGCCAACCTGCCCAAATAACAGTGGCACTTATGCCAAAGATAATACCGATAATTTGATTACGATCTAGTTGACCCATAACCCTTCCTCCATTAAATCGCCAAATGGCTTTTTTACAATAAATACAATGGACAAAGCTTAAAAGAAGAAAGAAAACGTTGCGCACAAAAGAACACTCAAATATGATTTTATTATGCGTTAATTAAGAAATATCGAGGAAAATAGACCCATGGATAACTTTGACCATCAAATTCTAAGAATAATGCAAAATAATTGCCGTACGAGTACAGAACAAATTGGCGCCGAAATAGGCCTGTCAGCGACCGCCTGCCAAAGGCGGATTAAAAAACTAAGAGAGCTTGGCATCATAGAAAAAGAAGTAGCAATAGTTGAAAGTAAAGCCCTAGGTGGCTATGTCACCATTTTGGTGGAAGTCATAGTGAAACGTGGTGGTAGTGATGAAATAGAAAGTTTTAAGCAAGCCATGTTAAATCACGAAGAAGTTCAGCAATGTTATTACGTTACTGGCAATGCTGATTTTATCTTAATTATTACCGCCCAAAATATGCATGAGTATGAAGCAATTACTCAAAGGTTATTTTTCAGTAACGATAACATCCAAAAATTTCATTCCAACGTGGTCATGGATAATGTCAAAGTAGGATTAAATATTCCGATTAAGGCGCTTCCCTATTAGCGCTTTTTTGTTGAGGTAACCAAATACACCCCAAACACAGTTAACAGCATGGCACCTAAGGCCGCTGGTACCAAGGTTTCATCAAAGAGAATCCAAGCATTTAAACTTGCAACGGGAGGCACCAAATAAAAATAACTGGCGACTTGCGACGCTTCCCCCTCTCTTATCAAATAAAGCAGTAAAAAAGTCGCCATGATAGACAAAACAAATATTAACCAGGTTAAGGCTAAAATTAACGTCCAAGACCATTCAATTTTCTGGCTTTCGAAGCTAAAGGACAAAAAGCTAACGAGTAAAAGACTGCCCATGTACTGCCAAAAATTAGCGGCTATTAATTCTACTTTTGAGCCAAAGTGCTTTTGATAAAGGCTACCTATGGTAATCGCTAATAAGGCGATCACAGCATACAAAACAGCCCATAATGAGACACTAAAATCAGACACTCCCTTGGTTAATAAAACGGTGGCTATGACCCCAACAAGCCCAAACAGAAAACCTAAGGTTTGACGATTACTAAGGCGATGCTTAAAGAGGAACCAGCTCAAAACAACCGTTAATATAGGCTGACCGCCTACAATAATAGCGGTAATACCCGCGGGTAATCCTACCTTAATGGCTGCAAATACACCGGATAAATACACGCCATGTATCAAAAAACCAGCGACCATTTGATGGCCAACTTCTTTTTTGGAAGGCCATTTTTTCACCCAAAATAAAGACATAATCCCTAACAATATAAGGGTTATCACCATACGAACCATTAATAAAGTAAAGGGCTCTATATAATCCAAGGCATATTTTGCCCCGATAAACCCTGTACTCCAGAGAAAAACAAACAGGAAAGGAACCAAGAAAAGAAAACGAGATAGCAAAACGACATCCTTGTTAATAAGCAAACTTTTAGAGTGCTCTAGGGAAGCTGCGAATAAATTATCCCGCCTCAGGGGATGGATAAAATGCCTGAAATTTAAGGCTAGCAGCGCAACTTAATAGTGATTCTATTGATCAAGTCCTCAACTTAGAGATAAGGCTTTTGGGTCACGCCTTTAGGTCTCAGAAAAATGTCACCCTATGTTGACCCTTCCCGATAGGTGGCTCTTACCTCAAATAAGATGTACATCAAAGTGACGCCTTGTTTGACGTTTTTTTCTGATAAGACTGATAAGAGGTTACTTAACCGCAGGTTCCCTAGTGCGAAAGAAGCTAGTTTGACTGGCTTTTATAGGGAGTGGAAGACCCCTACTCAAAAGAAGGTAAAAAAAGGAAAAAGAAAACTTAAAAGCCGCTGATTACAGCGACTCTAAATAACCATCTAGCTTAGTAATATTTAAGTCTTATGCGAATCATTTGTACTCTCTTCCGTTTAGGGCGTTTCCCCATTGACCATACGTTGATCAATTTCAGCTAAAATAGCGGGTAAATCCGCAATAGTATCTATCTGATAATGGGCACCAGAGCCCTTAAACGCTGTGGTAGCTTTGGCTCTTGCTTGCGCTAGCTCGTTTTCACTTGCGCTCTCATATTGAGCTTGAGTCAAGCCGGCCTCATTGCCCGATAATAATAATGCCACTGTCCACATGCTGGCATTGAGGCCTTCCGTTATACCGGGAACTGAATCATCCACTTTGACGCAAGCTTTAACATCTGTCACAGCTAATTCAATAACATTTTGCAGCACCATATAGGGACTAGGGCGGCCACCAGGGGCCAAATCATCGGTTGCCACAACACAATCTGGATTAATGCCATTAGCCTTGGCTGCAGGTAATAATTCATCGACAACACAACGTGGATATCCCGTGCAAGAGCCTATCTTTAAGCCTTGCTCTTTTAATAGTTTAAGAACATTTGTCGCACCGGGAATGGGATCTGCATGTTGCGCTACTTTAGCTATTTGCAGAGGCATAAAAACTTGATAAATTTCATCGATATTTTTATTACTCATCGATTCGTCAAATTGAGCCTTCCAGCGAGCATCGACTTGTTCTAAACGACCCACAGCTTGGATATGATCCCACTTTCCCAGCCCCATAGGCACTCGCGCTTCAGCCAGGGATATATCAAAATCGTAACCTCGTTTAAAGGCCTCAACAAAAATAGTGGTAGGTGCAAAAGAGCCAAAATCAACCAAGGTACCTGCCCAATCAAAAATAACTGCCTGTAATTTTTTCATCTCATTTCCTTTTAAATCTAGTTAATTTTGTATTTTTATAACGCTTTCATAGTATTTGAAACGGCTCTAATTAAGCCTTCAATATTACTCTTGTGAACATCACCAATATTGCCAATTCTAAAGCAGTCAGCATTAGACACTTTACCCGGATAAATAACGTACCCTTGTTTTTTCAATGCTTTGTAAAAGGTATTGAACTTGTAATTGTTATGCTCAGGAGAATAAAACGCGGTAATGATGGGAGAATGTAAGGAATCATCTAATAAGGGTGTAAAACCCAGCCCCTGCATGCCTTCAACTAGGGTTCTCTGATTCTGCTTATAACGCTGAAAGCGAGCCCCTACTCCTCCTTCTTGCTCCAATTCTTGCAACGCTTGATAAAAAGCACGTACCGTATGGGTTGGCGACGTAAAGCGCCATTTTCCTGTGTTTTTTTCCATGCAAAACCACTGACTGTAGAGGTCCAATGACAATGATCTAGCACGACCTTGACAGGTCTCAAGTAGGCTTCTTCTGGCGATGATAAAGCCAAAACCTGGTACCCCCTGAATACACTTATTAGCCGAGCTAATCATAAAATCTATCCCTAATTCATCCATATCTATAGGGATTCCTCCAAAGCTCGACATAGCATCAAGAATCATGACCTTGCCATGTTTTTTTACAGTCTGACAAATACCCTTAATCGGGTTTAGCATGCCTGTTGTTGTTTCACAGTGCACCATGGCAACATGACTAATACTCGTATCCTGTGTTAGTACTTCATCTACCATGCTAGCACTCGGCGGCGTCAGTTCACCTAGCTCAATAACATGACATTCTATGTTTAAATAATCAGCTATCTCAGCCATTCTGGCACCATAAGCGCCATTATTAATCACCAGTAATTTACCATTTTTAGGAATTACACTGCCTATCGTCGCCTCCACAGACGCCGTTCCACTACCTTGCATCAAGGTAGCTGTATAACAATCTTCATCTGCATTAGGGGCGGCTATATTGACCAATTTTGACCGTATCACCTGCACTATGTCTAAATTGTAATCATCATCCCAGGTACACCAGTCCTTTAGCATGGCCTCACGTACTGTACGTGTGGTTGTCAGAGGGCCTGGGGTTAATAATAAGTATTGGTTTTCATTACTTTTCATTTAAAACTCCAAATTGGTCTATACCAGATTTGAGTTACTATACTTTTCACTTTAGTTTCTTGTAAAGCCTGAAATACTTTTTTTTTGAAATCGGTTTCTATTTCGTTAATTTTAGCCTTTTAATCGCCTCGCTTTTGCAAAGAGAAAAGCTTTGTTATGATCTCAAAAACACTCAGTGAGTTTTTAACGATAGGAGTATTTTTTGCAGTATCTCAAAATAATGGAAGCCATCAATGAGCAGATTGAAGCAGGATTACTGGTTGGCGGCGCTAAGTTTCCTGCAGAAAGAAAACTGGCTGAAAGCTTTAATACCAGTCGAGTAACATTGAGAGAAGCACTATCCTTATTAGAGTCTGATGGTAAGATATTTCGTGAAGATAGGCGTGGTTGGTTTGTCTCTCCTAAGCCCCTGGTTTATGACCCAACTAATACGGATAACTTTAAAACCATGGCGCTTAAGGCCAAACGTCAGCCTAGATCTATTCTGTTAAATGCGATACTAATGCCTTGCCCAAGAGATGCCGCTAAATTGCTGTCACTTGAACCTGATACCCAAGTATATCGCTTAGAACGGTTACGCTTTTTGGATGAAAGGCCGGTTGCCGTCACAATTAACTATGTGATTGCAGATTATTTTCCACAATTACTGGCTAAAGCCTTTACTGAATCTCTGACTAGTACCTATAAAGAGGCATACGACACCTTATACTGTCGCACCCGATATCATATTCGTACCACCTCTTTACGAGGTGAGATTGCACTCGCCTTAAGAGCAACCTCTGGCAGTCCTGCCATGTTAGTAGAAAGGGTGAATTATGATCAAAATGGACGATTAATCGATTGTGATTTAGAGTTCTGGCGACATGATGCTATTAATATTCAATCAGTGGCGACCCTAGTTAGTTAAAAAATAGGGCTCATACATGCCTATAAAATACTAAAGGTTATGTGCAAAGCTTGATTTCTCACTTCAATAGATTGCAAGGTTGATTTCGCTATCTGATGTTTAATATCTTCCTCTTTTAAAACATAAACAGGCCTTTTTGACAGGCTTCGAGTTAAGCTAGATTGCGCAGCTTTTTTAATCTCAGGTAGAATATCTGGCGGTATGCCATTCATGGTTAACTCAAGTAAACGTGCATTTTTAAAATAAAAGGCACCTTGCGCCTGGTTATATTCAAGCTTGCCAACAATATGAGCTCGACCATCTCCCTTCATACCGCCGGGCGCACTCACATTAATATCGGATCTAAGACCCAACTCATTAGAGCCTTCAATTAAGTGGATTTTTGGATTCGATAAGGTCATTGTTAAAAAGTATTTCTGCTTAACAATCGGCATCACTTTTTCGATTTCTTGCTGTAATTCAGCCTCGCTCAAACTATGCGTATAAGAAAAGGCATTGGCAAAGCTTGCCATTGATACAATTATTAAACTAATCAGTAATTTCATTAAGATATCCAAGTTAATTTTGTTTATATGCTAATTGCTTTAGCTTAACTGAACCTTAAGGCAGTTAGGTAAAAAGATGAGATTAAAGAGCTTAAGGTATCTGTCACTTTGTCATTATTAATATGCTCATCAGATAGTTATAAACATGTTTAGTTCAACCATAAATAGGAAAATCATGTTGAATTAAAAAACAAAAAGCCTGTCATAATTCTCATTACAACAGGCTTTAAATAGTCTCTTTTTACAAAAGGTGAAACGCGAGATCCTATTATGCTATTTTAAATTTACTCACAATGCCTCTCAATGATTCAGAAATTTCAGCCAGTTCATTGCTCGATTCCACACTGGTATCCGCATCCGATGCACTCTTCTCAGAAATGTCTTTTACTGTCACCACATTCTGGTTAATACTTTCGGCCGTTTCTCTTTGTTGCTCAGAAGAACTGGCAATCTGTGCATTCATATCATTAATTTTATCAATCGCAAGAGAAATGCTATCAAGCACCTGACCTGAACGTTCTGCTTCTTTTACACTGGATTCTACAAAAGTCCGACTTTTATCCATGGTAACAACGGCTTCACCCGTACCTTTTTGTAAACGTTCAATCAGATCCTGTATTTCTTCTGTCGACTCTTGAGAGCGTTTAGCCAGCCCCCTTACTTCATCGGCAACCACAGCAAAACCACGACCTTGTTCTCCTGCACGCGCGGCTTCAATTGCTGCATTTAATGCCAACAGATTGGTTTGGTCTGCAATACCTCGAATAACTTCTAAAATGCCACCTATATTATTAGCTTCATCTGCAAGTGTTGTTAACTTGGTGGATGTCAGGGTTATTTCCCCCTCCAACCCCCGAATAGCCGTTATCGTATTTTGTGATACTTCAATGCCTGTTTTAGCTTCAATATTTGCCTCATTTGCAGACTCCGCTGCCAAGCCTGCACTACGTGCAACCTCTTGCACTGTGGTTGACATTTCATGCATTGCAGTGGCGACCAGATCCGTCATTTGTAACTGCTCTCGTGCCCCTAAACTGGTATTTTGCGTCACACTTGATAAATGACCCGATGCACCACCGAGTCGTGTACTCGCATCAGAAATATTCCCCATAATAGTTTTTAAGCTAGTCACGGTTAGTTGTAATGCGCACAGTAGTTTTCCGACCTCATCCTTACCACTCGTATCTACCTCTACGGTCAAATCGCCGCTCGCGATTTGATTCGCCATTTCAACAGCACGACCAATAGGGTTAGTAATGCTGTTTGAAATAATAATGCCTATGGTTAACGATACGACGACAGCAATAATACCACCCAAAATAATGGCATAAATGACCAAGCTAGAGGCATCTTGAGCAGCCCCCTTACGCAGACTCATTAAGCTTTGCTCCTCTTGAACAATGACACTTACCTTGGCCCTCAAGCCATCCATAAATGCTTTACCTTGTTTCTTAGAGAACTCAGAATATAAGCCCTGCATCACTGGAAACTGGTTTGCTTTTCGCACAAGTTCAATCGCTTTTTGCGCATAATCATTCACCCACCCCTGGGCATTGGCTGCAAGTTTTGTCCCCCTGATGCTAGGTAGGATGCTTTTCATTGTTGCTTGGCCCGCTAGATAAGGCTCTAAAAAAGCTTCATCACGATTAAGCATAAAACCCCTCAGGCCGGTTTCCATATTAACCATAGCGCCTAAGAGCAGATCCCCTTTCTCAGCAAAATCCCCCTTATTAATATCAGCCCTTAAACCATCCATTTTTTGTTTGCCAATTCCAGAGTCTATTAACTCTCTCAAGGCTTGGTTGGTATACTCTCCATCAGAGATATTTTTACGAAGAGCAATCATAGTCTCTGCATAAGCCTGCCAATTAGCGGCATCCTTTGCGACTTGATCAAATCGTTGCTGCTGTGTTGGGTTATCACTGGTGAGGTATTTTGCCTGCTCAAGAAAAGCAGTGAAACTTTTTTTGCCCGCATAATAAGGTTCCAAATAGTCAACTTGCCCACCCACTGCAAAACCTCGTAAACCCGTTTCTTGGTCAACCATAGAGTTAACTAAGCCATTAGACTGATCTATGACTTCATAGGTGTGCTCGACCATTTTCGCGGTATTGTTAAGGGCATTTATCGCATTCCATACAAACGAGCAAAGAATGACCAAAATTGAAACGGTAACAGCGTTGCCTATCAATAATCTGGCACGAATAGAAAAATCAGAGGACTTCATATCAATTCCCTATATTTCGTATAAAACAACACCTTAGACTTAGTTAGTCTAAATCTACCTAGTGTTACTAATTACTAAATATAGAAAATAAAAAGTGCTAACGCCATAGATATATTTTTACTTTTACCTGCTCTGACTTCAGTCAATTTCAATCAATTAAACAAGCCCCACAATAGCGACACTATTGCACCTCATGACAAGCTTGATTTATGTCACATTTAGAACAAAAATTAACGCTAGCGTTATATATCCTATGAAATACAAACGAAATTCAACAAATAGATACCTATTTAAGATATAAACTAAGACATAAGTAAGGAAAAATTTGCATGGATAACTCACATTAGCTGTAAATGACTTACCGAGAAGATTATGAGAAAGAATGAGCCTGTTACAGGTAAAGAGCAGACCTACCCTAAAGATTTTAATATCTTATCTATCGTAACGCCTTCAAGTCATATTACCCATGTTAGTAAAGACTTTATAACCTTGTCTGGGTATACAGAAGAAGAGTTACTTGGCCAACCACACAACATTGTACGACACCCAGATATGCCACCAGCAGCATTTCAAGATCTATGGAGTACGATTAAAACTCAAAAACCCTGGATGGGTTTAGTTAAAAATCGCTGTAAAAATGGTGATCATTATTGGGTTGATGCTTTCGCTTCCCCTATTATTGAAAAGGGTAAAACGACTGAATACCAATCTGTTCGTTTACAACCTAGTCGAGAGCATGTTGAGAGTGCTGAAAAGATTTATGCTCAGATTAACGCAGGAAAAACGCCTTTCCAATTAAAACTACCTAGAACACGTTTATGGCAGCGATGCACTCTTTCCGTTTTACCTTTTTTTGTCGCATCACTATTTGTACAGAGTTTTTCACCTATTGCCGCATTGTCTTTAGTCTTTTTAGGCATGATATTAAGCACTTATATATTAACTCGTCCACTTGAGGCACTCTCCAAAGATGCTCGAAAAGTGTATGACAGCCCTTTAATGGAGCTGATTTATAATAAGAAAATAAATGACTTTTCTGAAATTAAATTAGCCATGAAAATGCAGCAGTTTGAAGTTAATGCGATTGTCGGCCGTATTCAAGACTCTAACACTCAACTAAAAACAAATGCTGAAAACACCGCTTCAAATGGTGAGAAAACGGCACAAAATCTCGATGAACAAACTCAAGAAACAGAGTTAGTAGCAACTGCTATTAGTCAGATGAACTCAACAGCTAATAATATTTCAGAAGATGCAAAAGACGCCTCAGAGTCGGCAAGGCATGCTAACACGGCTGCCGATGATGGACTTGAAGCGGTAAAAGAAACCGTTAACTCAATTCAAAGCCTTTCACAACAATTAAATAATGCGTCTGAGGTCATTGGCCAACTAGAAGAGCATGGTAAAACAATTAATACTGTGCTGGCCGTGATTGAAGGTGTCGCAGAGCAAACCAATTTATTGGCTCTTAATGCAGCAATTGAAGCGGCTCGAGCAGGGGAGCAAGGTAGAGGTTTTGCCGTGGTTGCGGATGAAGTTCGAGCACTTGCAAAACGAAGCCAAGAGTCAACAAAAGAGATTCAAGGTATCATTTCTCAAATTCAATCTGCTACTAACAATGCTGTTTCCGCCATGAGTGAAGGTAATAAACAAGCTGAAATTTGTGTTGAAAGTGCAGAGTTAACGGGGAATAAGCTGCAAATGTCATCCAGTCAAATTCAAGACATAACAACTAAGAGTGATCAAATTGCCAGCGCAATAGAAGAACTTGCACAAGTATCAAGTGATATGAATAACAATATTCAAGCGATTACTGATAGCAGTAGTCGCTCATCAGATATAGCAAAAACAACCGTAATAGATGCTCAAGGGTTAACTCAAAGCTTAATATCACAAGATAGTTTAGTTAAGCAGTTCCGTCGTCTCCCTACATAAAGAGTAATACATACAAAAGCGATAGCATTATATTGAGCTAGTTAGTGAGAAACCAAAAGAACCGATTTCACATCGGTTTTTTTGGTTACATATAATGAAACTTAATTTTTAAGCGGCATATAAATATCGGTTAACAATTCACTGGGAGCAACTTGTCTTGGGTCATTCAAGTACTCTTCAAACGGCGGTTTATCTGCCACTTCATGACCGGATTCAGATAACCATTCGCCAAAAAACCAACGATATGCCCTGTGCATATCGGCGTAGGGCCCTTTAAACCTTAATACTGCATACTTACCTGTGCTTATTTCATAGGTTTCAAAAGGCGCTTCTAAACTAGGACACTTAGCAGAAGAGACGGTTATCCCTGCTAACGACCTGAGGTCTTGTTCTGGTGTGTTATCTGGATCATGGAAATAAACCGCCATCATTCGAGTATTTTGATCAAACAATTGTCGCATGCCTGCCCACCCTGACAACTTCTCAAAGGCTTGGCCTATATTCATATAGGAACCTTTATGAGGGTAAACAACTAGGCCTAATGGCTGTTCAAGGCTGTTGATAGTTACCAGAAAGTTGGATTGATTGTTTGCGTCTTGCATACTGATTTTCTCCCTTGCCACGTCTTGTGGCGTCAATAAGTTTAATGGTCTGATGCCAGTTAAATCACGCCTTTGTTGACGAAAGCTAGCCGGTGGTGCACCAAACTCAGCACTAAAAGCACGGGTAAAGGATTGCAAATGACGATAACCGGATAAACTTGCTACTTGATCTATACCCATCGCCGTATTGATCAAGTAACCAGCAGCTTTATGAAGACGTAAACGCTTAATCATATTGCTAATGCTTTCGCCATAAATACTGGTATAAATTCGATGCAGATGGTATTGAGATATGCCTGCTACATCTGCCATGGACATTAGGTCCAATGGCTCGTTTAGATGCGCATAAATATAATCAATCAATAACTGCAATCGAGCTTCATAACGAAGTTTGTTTCCTGTCATCTTTTTTGCCCTTGTGTGTTTTAGCTAAACCAGTCTAGCAATAGCCTCTTTAGCAAATCTTGCTCAATCTAACTCAAGGCTAAAATATCTTAGCCATGCACCCCATTATTTTTCACTATATTGGGACTCAGTATAAGCCAACAAAAAGTCTAAGAATGCCTGATTAGCATGAGATAAATAGCCGTGTTTCCGCCACGCTATATTAAGGTCCAAAAAAATGGGGGGATCAAAAGATCGAGTAATCAAGGCGTCATCATCTTGAGTCACCATAGCCAGTAAGGTGGAGATCCCAAACCCTTGTTTTATAATAGATTTAATCAGAGGCAATAAATTAGTTTCAAAGCCTATATTAAGACTCGCTGAGGTTTCTTTAGCGAGTCTATCGACTACTTTTCGATGAAAATACCCCTGCTTAAACATGACCAACTCTTGTGAAAAAAATTGTTCTGGGGTGATTTTATCTAATTCAGTAAAGGCATGATTTTCATCCACTGTCACCAACATTTCTTCAGTTAGAATCGAGCGCATTTCCAATGAATCTGGCACGTCTTCTGCAACCACAACACCCAGGTCTATCTCTCCTTTTTCAATCATGGATTGAAGTTCGGATGTTCCACCTTCAATTACCTCTAGATTAAGCATGGGGTATTTGTGTTTAAAGGCCATTAAGATAGGGGGGAAATAATAAGACCCTAACATGCTTGAAATACCGATACGCACATCACCTTTCACTAAACCTTTACGTTCACGCATTTCCAGTTCAGCATCATCGTGCATCTGAATAATCTTCTGGGCATAACAATAAAGCGCTTTACCTTCACCCGTTAAACTCACCTTGCGATCTGCCCTATGCAGTAATCTCAAGGCTAAATCCTGCTCCAACTTTTGAATAGACATGCTGATAGCAGGTTGAGCAACCCCAAGAGACGCCGCCGCCTTGGTAAAGCTGAGACAGTTTGAAACGGCTATAAAGTACCTAAGTTGTTTTATTTCCATCAATAATCCTTATGGATTCAATCATTAATATGAATTTTATTGATTATATATGTGAGCGTATAGTCAATTTTTCTTCAGTACAAGTGCGGATAAAGACAGTGATCAATTCAGGCAGCATTATTTTTTGGCGAGCTAACATCGCATTACTCATTGGCTCCTTCATGGTGTTTGCCAATGTTTATGTAACCCAGCCTCTATTACCCATGATTGCCAAACACTTTTCTATCACGGCGTTAGAGGCTAACGCGAGCTTTACCATCACCACATTTGTATTGGGTATATCTCTATTAGTTTTTGGCCCCCTGTCTGATGCTTGGGGTCGTAAGTGGCTCATATTAGTCACCATGGTAGGCCTTGTACTGACGACATTTGCTTTGGCATTTACGACACAATATCAAACGTTATTAATTTTGAGGGGAATACAGGGTTTCTTCTTAGCAGGATTACCCGCGATTGCGATTGCTTATCTTGCTGAAGAGTTCCGAGCCGATGCTATGCTAATTGCGGTCGGTTTATACATTGCAGGCAACTCTTTAGGCGGTATTAGTGGTCGCTTACTGGGAGGCTTCTTAGGTGAGTTGCAGGGTATCTCCCATACTTTTTTAATCATGGGCGTTATCTCTTCTCTGTGCTTATTTGCTTTTGCCTATTTACTACCAAACTCTCAAAACTTTAGCCCTAAACCATTAAACATCAAAACCATTATCGCTAACTATCGACACCACCTAGCTAATAAAAATCTCGTCATTGCCTATTTTATTGGAGGATTGAGTTTTTTTATTTTTATCAATCAATTTAGCTATATTACTTTTGTATTAGAAGCCGCCCCCTTCTCTCTTTCAAGTAAGTTAATAGGCATGCTTTTTATAACCTATCTGGCAGGCACCTTCGCATCCTCTATATCAGGTAAATTGGCACTTAAATACTCACAACCCAGCTGTATGATGTTAGGGACAAGTCTTCTAATAATAGGCTCTCTCATCACACTTAATTTAAGTTTAGTGACCATTATTTTAGGATTATTAATTAATAGTTTTGGTTTTTTTCTTACCCATTCAACCGCCAGTGCCTGGGTCAGTAAACATGCCTCACGCTCTAAAATAAAGGCTAACGCTAGTGCCAGCGCGCTCTACCTTACTTTTTATTATATGGGG
>Ga0105359_10003018_pt1 | contig 13850 bp, 9 predicted proteins | sample GOMGulsemesocosm_6_FD_83659 | JGI IMG/M metagenome (GOLD analysis project Ga0105359, IMG submission 83659) | Methane-oxidizing microbial communities from mesocosms in the Gulf of Mexico - GOM8C Gulf of Mexico | ecosystem: Environmental > Aquatic > Marine > Cold seeps | place: Gulf of Mexico... | reverse complement strand
TAGCTCGGATAACCGCACCGTTGAAGGTCGTCAAGATAATCGGCGAGTGGTGGTCTTAATCTCACAAAAGCAATCAATAAGGAAATAACGGAGTAACTATAATCAGATAATTGTATCTTAAAGCGATAAATATAGAGAAGGCGTAGTGATAAATCACTTCGCCTTTTTTATTTAAAATCTGTTAAAAGGAATCCCCTTCCCCGTACATTACGTCACATAGCGATCATTAATTTTATACTCAACTGCAATCTCGAAATCGAAATTACCACTAAATAAACTAGTCTCGATATCGAGATAGTTTGTATGCGTTTGAAACCGGAACGTATATAACACTATGTATTTAAAGACTAAGTTATTGTTGGTATAGCGATTGCTCTAACAACACCATGAATTATTAATTGGCTTAATTATGGATATTGTTCGCTCAAAGCAGAAGAAGAAATTTAATGTTAAACGCTGGTTTTCAGTTGCTGCTATCAGCGCTGTTGCTGTGGTATCAATCATAAACCTTTCAGGTAATTCATCGACATATCAAGTGGATAAGTCAGAGTTAATTACGGCCAAAGTACAGCGCGGTGAGTTCAATATTAGTGTTCGTGGTGTCGGTGTATTGGTGCCTAAAGATATTCGCTGGGTAGCAACAAATGTTGAAGGACGTGTTGAACGTATTTTGATAAAAGCTGGCGCCAAGGTAAAAAAGGGTGATTTGTTACTGGAATTATCTAATCCACAATTGGTACAGCAACTAGAAGAAACCAAGTGGCAATTAGAAGAGATGGTTGCCGAAACGAATGCCCTAAACGTTTCACTAGCATCAGAGCTTTTAGATCAAGAGGCGGCGGTCATTAATGAAAAACTTAACCATGAGCGTGCCCTATTAACTTATAACGCTCAAAAAACGTTACTCGACAAAGGTACTGTTGCTGTTTCACATATCACCCATGAAGAAGTCAAAATAGATGTAGCTCAGTATAAAGAGCGCTGGCAGCTAGAAATTAAGCGATTAAATAAAAAGCAAGAAAGCTTGCTGGCACAAGCTAAGGCTTATCAAGCCAGACTTAATCGTATGCGAAAAATTTATCAAAGAGCTCAGCAACAAGTTGAGTCCTTAAAAGTCCATGCCACCATGGATAGTATTGTTCAAGCCATGCCAATGGAACTTGGGCAAAGAGTACAAATGGGTAGTAATCTTGCCCGATTAGCGCGCAGTGGCGAATTTATTGCCGAGTTACGTGTACCTGAAAAACAAATAAAAGATGTTGCACTGGGTCAGTCAGTGGTAGTTGATACCCGTAATAGTAAAATTGCAGGCATTGTTCAACGTATAGACCCTATTGTTAATAATGGCTCAGTACAGGTTGATATTGAACTTATTGGCGAGATGCCTAAAGACGCTCGCCCAGACCTCACAGTTAATGGCGTAATCGCTATTGCCAATATAGAAAATACGCTTTTTGTTAAGCGACCGATGTTTGCCGGTGAAGATAGTAATGCCTCTGTTTTTCTGTTGGCAGCGGACGGTAATCAAGCCAATAAAGTCAACATTCACTTTGGGCAAACATCAACACAATATATTCAAATAACTTCGGGTTTAGTCGCAGGTAATAATATTATTATTTCTGACGTATCAGCCTGGGAAAACCAACAAACCATTGATGTAAATTAGGAGGACGTGATGAAAAATAACAATACCGCACAGGCTTTAGTGGAACTGCACGACATTAAGAAAATATTCTTTACTGATGATGTAGAAACTCATGCAATTAATGATATTAATCTCACTATTACTAAAGGGGAATATCTGTCGATCACCGGCCCTTCAGGTTGTGGTAAATCGACCTTGTTATCATTGTTGGGTTTATTAGATACCTCAAGTAGTGGTCGTTATAGCTTAGCAGGCCATGATGTTTCTGATTTAAATCGCGATGAACGTTCAGCGATTAGAAACAAAGAAATTGGTTTTATCTTTCAAGCATTTAATTTGATTAGCGATTTAACGGTAGCAGAAAATGTTGAACTACCACTGACTTATCGCAGTGATATTAATAGCAAGCAGCGTGCTGCTATGGTCAAGTCAGCGTTAGAAAAAGTGGATATGTTACATCGTGCTCATCATTTCCCTTCACAGCTTTCGGGGGGGCAGCAGCAGCGTGTCGCGGTAGCTCGCGCCATTTCTGCTCAGCCAGCCATTATTCTTGCCGATGAGCCGACAGGTAATTTAGATTCAAAAAATGCCCAGATAGTGATGGACTTACTGGACCAATTACATCAAGAAGGTGCAACTATCTGCATGGTAACGCATGATCCACGCTCAGCTGCTAGAGCTGAACGTATGATAGAAGTATTTGACGGCAAAATAGTGGCCGATCAACCTACCCAAACACCTACAGCAATAGCTGTGTAACTTTGCTAATTTTAGCGCTCCTAATTTAGAACGAGGATTTTCAGGTGTCTATAACTCTTGATATTAAATATGCAGCCAGGTTGTTGCATAAAAAACCAATTTTTACTGCGTTAACTGTTTTTATTGTTGCCATAGGATTGGGACTGACCTTATACACATACTCTTTACTGAGTAACTTGGTATTTAAACCGTTATTATTAAATAAAGCTGCGCCGATAATTTCTATTGAAGCTGAGTTTGACCCTAGCCATTTATCTCGAAGAGGGGTTGATGCTTATGACTTCTTAACCATACGAAATGAAATGAACTCAATTGATGAATTTGGCATTTATCGTAATGGCACAGCACTTATAGGTAGGTCACAAAGTAATGCCACTACACGCAAATATAATGCAGTAGCAATTGAGTGGAATGTCTTTGATTTTGCAGGAGTGAAGCCAATAATGGGTCGAGGTTTGCAAGCAGAAGACCATTTTGAAGGTGCTGAGCCCGTCATAGTTTTAGGTTATGACATTTGGCAGCATTACTTTATGGCAGATGAAAATATTATTGGCTCTCTTATTTTAGCTGATGCTATTTCGACACGGGTTGTTGGCGTTATGCCACAAAACTTTGCTTTTCCTATGACGGCACAAGCGTGGTTACCTATACCACAGAAGATGTTAACACCAACAGATAGAACTCGTAGTTGGTTGTTTGCCTATGCAAGATTAAAAAAAGACGTATCGTTTAAGACTTTTTCCCAAGAGCTGACTTTACTAAATAAAGAGGTTGTCAAAAGCTTGCCTGACAATATGCGCTGGCGTTTGGATGATTTTGAAGGCTACTTAAGAGCTGTTCCCTATAAAGAAGCAAGTATTACCCAATTCTATTCCATTTTTATTACCATGGCTGTAGTGGTTGTGCTTATTTTATTACTGGCCTGTATTAATGTTGGTAATTTATTACTTGCCCGTGTCAATGAACGCTTTAAAGAAGTAGCTATACGTGTTGCTTTAGGAGTGCCGCGTAAGCGTTTGATACTACAAATGTTGATGGAGAGTGTTTTTATTTGTAGTGTTGGTGGTTTCTTGGCGGTTCTTATTGCTGGTTGGGGTTTAGAGTTAAGTAATAGTGTCTTTGAACAAATGTATATGGTTAATGAACAAAAGCCCTTTTGGTGGCAAGTAAGTTTAGATACAGATGCTATCGTTTTATTGGTGGTTGCTGTTGTTGTTATGATTGCCATCACTGGATTTATACCGGCATGGCGAGCCTTATCTGGTGACTTTAATGCGGTATTAAGAGATGGTACCCGTGGCTCTCAAGGAAAAAAAGCTGCTAGAGCAAGTCAACTATTGGTCATTAGTGAGGTATTACTTTCTTGTGTAGTACTGGTTATTGCCACTATTTTATTATCTACCAGTTACTCTGCAGGACAGGCTGATTATGGTGTCGATACCAAGAATAGAATTACTGCCACAATAGAATTACCTGAAATTGATTACCCCATTAGAGAAGAAAAAGAATTTGAATTAGCAGATACACTTAAGCGAACCGGATTTTATTATCAACTAAAGGACACTTTAGAGCAGATGCCTAATATCGAAGGTGTCGCATTTATGAGTAGTTTACCTGGCACAGGCGAAGGTTCAAGTTACTTTGAAATTGAGGGGCGAGTTGCTGCAGTTTATAACGAAAATCCATACTCTAATAATGAAGTAGTATCTCGTGATGCTTGGACAGCTTTGGGCATGACAGTTATTCAGGGTAGAGACTTCACTTTGGCTGATATCAGTGAAGAGATCGATACTATTATTATTAATGAGTCGATTGCAAAAGACTTTTTTCCTGATGGTGATGCGGTTGGACAACGTGTACGTCGAGCTTTTAGAAACCCGGATGCCGATAGGGAAGGCGGTTGGCAAACTATTATAGGTGTAGTTTCTGATACTTATCATGGTTCAGCGATGCGTACATCAAGCGAACAGTATAGTTCCTATTTCATGTTAGATGGTGCTGGTTTTAACCGAATTTCTCTTGCTATGCATTACTCTGGATCCCAAGCATTAGCCGAAAAGTCACTACAACAAGCGATTAATCAGGTGAACAATAATGCCACCGTTTATAACATTCAAAGTTACGATGATCTCATTTCACAACCGATGATCTTAGTTTCTGCTATTTCAAAAGTGTTTTTACTGTGTGGTGTTATTGCGGTATTTTTAGCTGCCAGTGGTATCTATGCCGTTGCGGCTAATAGTATTAACCAACGTACCCAAGAAATTGGTGTGCGCAGAGCGCTTGGCGCGAGTGATAGCAATGTTATGCGCTTGTTTATGCAAAAAGCAGTATGGCAATTGGCTATTGGCTTAAGCATAGGAATTACTTTATCACTCTGGGTGGTTAACCGTATGACAGATACTATGGTAATAAACCAAGGCAGTTATCTTATTGGCCTATTGGGCATACCGCTATTGATCATCATAATGGTGCTAGTTGCGACTTATGTGCCCACTCGAAAAGTGATGTTGATGGAGCCGAGCGATGCCCTGCACCATGATTAGTTAGCGGTACTTTTCTCGGAAAATAAGTCATACTTTGATAAAGTTTCAAAGTATGACTTTAAACACTTAACACCCTGATAAAGAAATAGACAACATGACCTCAGCTACTGCTTCAAGTACACCTTCAGTTACATCTTCAGTCGCTCCTTCAGTGATGCCTTCTATATTAATTGCTGATGATGATCCGCGTATTTTGACTACCTTAAAGTTGCTGTTAAAGTCACATAATTTTCAAGTTGTTGCTGTTAGCTCCCCAGTTGAGCTTTTAACTGTACTTGCTCGTCGCAGTTTCTCTGTGGCGTTAATAGATTTGAATTATCAAGACGACACCACGTCAGGTAAAGAGGGCTTGGCATTAATTGGACAAATGCAGGCGCTTGATGAGCATATGCCCGTTGTTGTCATGACAGGTTATAGTAGTGTTGAAATTGCCGTTGAGGCTATGAAACAAGGTGCTGCAGACTTTGTACAAAAGCCATGGAAAAATGAACGACTGCTCAGTATTTTACAAGCGCAAATCCACATACATCAAATTGCCAAAACAGGCCAGAAGTTAGCGCAAGAAAATGCCTTACTTAAGGCGCAAACGTCACCTAAAAGTGACAATGTAGTTGCTGAATCCAGCGTCATGCAACAGCTATTAGTGCAATTATCTAAGTTAGCCAAAAGTGATATGAACATTTTATTCACCGGTGAAAATGGTACGGGTAAAAGCATGTTTGCTAATTACTTACACCAATGCTCTACGCGTCATGACAATAGCCTCATCTCAGTCAACATGGGCGCAATTACCGATAACCTATTTGAAAGTGAAATGTTTGGTCATGTCAAAGGTGCGTTTACTGATGCTAAAGAAACACGTATTGGTCGTTTTGAGCTAGCGGAAGGCGGCACAATATTTCTTGATGAAATTGCCAATATACCTTTATCCCAACAAGCAAAATTATTAAGGGTATTAGAAGAAAAGCAATTTGAAAAAGTGGGTAGTGCTAAAACCCAGCAAGTTGATGTACGTTTAGTCTCAGCAACTAATGCTTCATTAACAGAGTTGATTGAACAGGGTAAATTCAGGCAAGACTTGCTTTATCGTATTAATACTATTGAAATTAAAATCCCAGCATTAAGAGATCGTATTGCCGATATTTTGCCGTTGTCGCAGTACTTTTTAAATCAATTTGCTAAAAAATATGCTTTAGAGACCCCACAACTTTGCCAACAAGCTTGTAGTGCTCTCAAAAGCTATCAATGGCCGGGTAATATTCGTGAGTTAAGCCATATGATGGAGCGGGCAATTTTCCTTTGCCAAGATAAGATCATTAGTCTTGCAGATCTTGGCCTTTCATCATCAGTGGATGTTGATCGTTTTGATAGTGATAATGACACGTTAGAGACCATAGAAAAGCAAATAATTATAGAGCGATTGGCTAAGTATAATAATAACGGTCATGAGACTGCTGCTTCCTTGGGCCTTAGTCGCAGTTCCTACTATCGTCGCCTTGAAAAGCATAAGCTGTGAATCAATAGTAATGCAAAATAAAACAAGCCCTAGACAGGGCGCGATCAAAACCTCTTTTGAGAACCAGCTATTAAGAATAGGATTGCTGATAGGTTTATTACCGACAGCATTCCTATTTTATGCTTTATATGAACACCCCTTGTCTATCTTTTTAAAAATAATATTGATGTTTTTACTCTTGGTAAGCATATTTTATGGTGCTTTTTTAATTCGTCAAAAAGTTGTATCTCAATTAAGGACTTCAATTAATTTGATTACGGCAATGCAAGAAGGAGATCATTCCATCAGAGCTAGCCATTTTGAGCGGGATGGTGCGTTAAAAGAATTTAACCAGGTATTTAATAACTTGTCATCAGCGTTAGCTGAGCAAGAGCTAGTGAGTAAAGAGCAACAAGTATTATTAAATATCGTCATCAAACAAATAGATGTTGCCATTGTCGCGGTTAATAAAAGTAGCAATATTATTTTAATGAACCCAGCAGCAGAAAAATTATTCTCTTGTCGATTTAATGAAGTTGATGGTTGGCCTATTAGCACTTTAGGTTTAGAGGATGTCTTAACCCAGGAAAGTCGTCAAGTCACTGAGTTTGAAATTGAAACTCATAAGAAAAAAGTGTTCATTCACACCGATGAATATTTTGAGCAGGGTGATAGACATAAATTGGTCTTCATAACCGATATCCAAAAATTATTACATGAAGAAGAGCGGCAAGCTTGGCAAAAGTTATTAAGAGTGCTCAGTCATGAAATTAATAACTCCTTAACTCCGATAGCATCGTTAAGTGATACCTTGATTCGCTTGATTGACAGCCAAAAAAGACTAAAAAGTGGTAACCCGGCTCAAAGCAATGATGAACTTTTTGAAGATCTTGAAGAAGGTTTAGGGGTTATTTCTGAGCGTGCGCAATCATTAAATGCATTTTTATTACGTTATCAGGAATTTAGTTGTTTGCCTAAACCCGATAAAACGCTGTTTGATGTAGCAACATTATTAAGATCGATGTTATTACTTTTTGATAATTATCACCTTTCACTTACAGGGCAGCCGTTAATTATTTATGCGGATGAAAATCAGCTTCAGCAAGTTTTTGTCAACTTAATAAAAAATGCTCAACAGGCTATGTCAGCGAATGGTAAAGGAGTTATTGAAATTGATTGGCAACAGCAAAATGGCACGGTAGAAATCAATATTTGTGACCAAGGAACAGGTATCAATAATAGCGATAACATTTTTGTGCCTTTTTATACTACCAAAGCTGAGGGTTGTGGCATTGGCCTAGTATTTAGCCGTCAAATACTCGTTAACCATGGTGGTAATTTAACATTAAGCAACAGAAGTGATTGCCAAGGTGCTGTGGCTAGCATTGTTTTACCCTTGCATGTTGAATCTAATTAACAACGCTTGATAGTGAGTTATTAATATTGCTCTAGATCGGAAAATGATTTACGTAGTTTAGGCACTAACCAGTTTTCAAATAGCTTTACTTTTCGCCATGAAAACTGTTGTTCTGGGGCTACAAGATAAAGAGAATAAGGGCTTTTAATGGAGTAATTGAGCAACTTGACTAATCGGCCAGCACGTATATGTTCAACGACTAAGCTACTGTTTACCAATAAAAATCCACGATTATGAACGGCACTATCAATCAGAGGAAGTGCATCATTTGTTTGTATTACAGGAACTAAGGTTTCATGTTTAAAATTGATGCTCCTACAATAATCTTGAAAAGTTTCTTGTATCCCTATGCTCGTATCTTCTATCCAAGGTAAGCGAAATACTTGTTCTGGGTCGTCCTTGTTAATACCAATTAATAACTTAGGGCTGGCAACAAAAATGAGATTATCATCATATATTTTCTTTTCAGCTAAATCATCATAACCGCCTCTTCCCATACGAATTGCCAAATCAATATCTGATTGTTTGAAATCAATGAGTTCACCGGAAGGAGCAAGTTGCACCATTATTTCAGGGTGTAACTTTTGAAACTCCTGAAGCCTAGGCACAAGCCAGAGTGAGCAAAAAGAATGTACTGTAGAGATACGTAATATTTGTGGGTTAGGATCACCAGTAACCACTTGAATACCAGTAGTTAGTTCTTCAAAGGCCCTTTGCATAAAAGGTAATAGTTTTCGTCCCTTTTCAGTAAGCATGGTTTGTTTATTGGTACGGTCAAATAATTTCGCGTGCAGGTTCTCTTCTAATAATCGAATTTGTTGACTAACGGCTGCTTGTGTCACGTTAAGCTGTTCAGCGGCTTGTTTAAAGTTTTTAGATTGTCCAGCTACCAGAAAAAATTGTAGAGACTTTAGTGGTGGTAAATATTTCATACTTAAGATTTTCTTAATCATAATTAACTTTATATCGTTTGTTTTATAACCATATCATAATTAATCTGGTATCAACACTTAAGACATGAACCGAGAATATAAATGAAAGAAAAATTATCAAAACTACTTAAAAGCATGTTGATTACGAGTTTTTTACTTAGTTGTAATTTAGCCAATGCCACCATTATTACCATACATTCGGCTAACAATTACCCCTATAAAAACCTAGTTGAACGGACGGATATTATTAAAGTTTTCTACACTACTAATGGTGGCGAACAGAGGTGCAGAGTCGAGGTGATTTCAAAAAAAATGAAATGGACCTCTGCGGAAAAGAAAGTAGGGAAATACATATCTGACAAAAGTAAGCTATCTAATTGTTTGTCTATAAAAAAGGCAGAGCAAATACTTTTGCAAACATTTCTCCAGTTTGGACGTGGTTTGTAATTGAATGGAAATCTACTGCCTATTTATGTGCGGTAGCTGAGTTTTAATAAACTTTAGAGTGATGCAATTATCTTCCAAAGACATGAGTAAAACTTAGCTCCATAGCTTTCTAATCAATTGAATTTATAAGATGCTAATGGTAATTATCAGATAGGAAAGGTCGGTTATTTCATTCAGGTTAATTAATGAGCTATATTAATTTCCCAATAATTCTGCTAGAATTCGCGCCCTTGAAAACTTCATCTACATCAAAGTTCATTCAATATATAAAACACTTTTAATCTATAGCACTGGATTTACGTTCCAGCTAGTTCAATGGAGACACCATGAATTCAACAATAAGCAAGTTATCTACACCAAATACCATTACTATTTGTGCCTTATATAAGTTCGTACGTTTAGACGCGTTTGAAGCATTACGCGAACCACTTGCCAATAAAATGGTCAGTGTTGATGTTAAAGGTACGTTATTACTAGCAGCAGAAGGCATTAACGGTACTATTGCAGGCCCACAAGCAGGTATTGATGCCGTATTAACATTTCTTGGTGAGCAACCAGGTTTAGACGCAATTGTTCACAAAGAATCTTATACCGAAGTAAACCCATTTCATCGTACTAAAGTAAAATTGAAAAAAGAAATTGTTACTATGGGTATTGAAGGTATAGACCCTAACCAAGTGGTTGGCACTTATGTGAAACCTAAAGATTGGAATGCACTGATATCAGATCCTGATGTGATTACCATTGATACCCGTAACGATTATGAAATTGAAATTGGTACTTTTAAAAATGCCATTAATCCAAATACTGAAACGTTTCGTGAATTTCCAGAATACGTGGAAAAGAATCTAGACAAAAACAAGCACAAGAAAGTTGCTATGTATTGTACCGGTGGTATTCGTTGTGAAAAATCTACTGCTTACCTAAAAGAGCAGGGCTTTGAAGAGGTTTATCACCTTGAAGGCGGCATCCTTAAATACCTGGAAGAAGTACCAAGCACAGAGACTATGTGGGAAGGTGAATGTTTTGTTTTTGATGGTCGCGTTGCGGTTAACCATGAATTAGAACAAGGGCAGTACGACCAGTGTTTTGCCTGTCGCTTCCCACTAACTGAAGCAGAAAAAGAAAGTGAGCACTATATTAAAGGTGTCAGCTGTCATCGCTGTCATGACAAGGTAACGGATGAGCAACGCAACCGTTATGCTGAAAGACAACGCCAAATTGCCTTAGCTGCAGAGCGTGGCGAAAGCCATATCGGTGGTGATATCCAAACAATTATTGAAGAGCGTCGCCAAGAAAAAAGCGATAAAAAGGCTAAGCAAGCAACTAAGTAAAAGTACACTGACAAAATAGCTTTAAAGATTAAAATAACGCCAGTTTGAAGTTCAAACTGGCGTTTTTTATTGCCATAAATCTACTGGTTAACACTAGGGTTACACATGGGGATATTAGTTTACAAAGACGTGTGAAACTCTATATCTGTCGATATTGCTTATGCAATAGAGATTGTATATTCTTGCTGCACTCAAACTTTGTCCATTTCATATGAGAATCATGATGAAAAAACTATTTACCCTAGCAGCCGTGTCACTAGCTGCGTCGGTATCACTATCACTATCAGTAAGTGTTAATGCGCAAACTAGTAGTGAAGTGTTTACTGTTGAAAAGTTAAACCAGCTAAACCAATTACATGATGTAAGCATCTCTCCAAATGGCGATAGCTTAATTTATGGCTTGAAAAAGGATAAAGATAATAATCTTTACCAACAAGATATCAAAACAGGCAAAGTTAGCCAGTTTACTGATGATGAAAAATCAGAAAGCAATGTTGTTTGGTCAGAGGATGGTAAGTCTATATACTTTACCTCTTCTCGAAGCGGTAGCTCACAAATTTGGCAAAAATTACTTTCAGGTGGCAAGGCTAAACAAATCTCAAACTTCCCAGTTGATGTAAATGGTTTTAAAGTCTCAAAAGACGGTCAACTATTTGCGCTTTCTTTTACTGTTAAGCCGGGCTGTGAAACTTTAGCTTGTACTGTTGCCGCTAAAAAAGTGGATGAGGCAAAGAAGTATAATATTCGTGCCTATGACCAATTGATGGTTCGTCACTGGGATGTGTGGGCTACTGAATATAAAGAGCACCTGTTTGTTGCTAATGTTGATAAAAAAGGAAAGCTGACTTCTGCACAAGACATTATGCCTAATTGGCAAAGTGATTTTGCTGGCATTAGCCAAGTAACCATTCATCCAGAAGGAACTTCATTAGCGTTTTCTGCCAAAGATTCTTCAAGCAAAGATGCAACAAAAGATCATGCTTGGACCACTAACTTTGATATTTTTGAAGTAGCACTGTCGAAAGGGCAATCTGCCTTTAACTTAAAAAATATTACTGAAAAAAATACTGCTTGGGATGCTAGCCCAGTCTATTCATCTAATGGGCGGTTTCTTGCTTACAAAGCAATGAAAACACCAGGTTATGAAGCTGATAAGTTTACCCTACAATTACGTGATAGCAGAACGGGTAAAACGAGAGCGGTAGCGCAAGACTGGGATCGTTCAATCAGTAGTCTAGCTTTTGCACCGGATAACAAATCTCTATATGTCGTTGCTCAAGATGTTGGCCAAAAAAGCATTTTTTCTATCACGCCTGAGTTTGACGAAGTGCGTAAAATTTATAATGTAGGTAGTAATGGCGATGTAACTAGTCATGGCAGCAAACTTTACTTTACTCGTCACACTTTAAACTCACCAAAAGATGTATTTACTATTGATAATCATGGTGATGATTTCAAACAACTTACCAATATCAATAAAGACAAGCTGGCCAAGGTTAAATTTGCAGATTATAAGCAATTCAATTTTAAAGGTTGGAATGACGAAACAGTACACGGTTACTGGTTAAAGCCTGCTAACTATCAAGAAGGTAAACAATATCCTATTGCCTTTTTAGTTCACGGTGGCCCACAAGGTAGCTTTGGTAACATGTTCCATTATCGTTGGAATGCTCAACTTTGGGCTGCTCAAGGTTACGGTGTTGTTATGGTCGATTTCCACGGCTCTACGGGTTACGGACAAGAGTTTACCCATTCAATTAGTCGTGACTGGGGTGGTAAGCCATTAGAAGATTTACAAAAGGGTTTAGAGTTCATTGTTAAAGACCAACCTTGGTTAGATAGAGATAATGCTTGTGCATTAGGTGCGTCTTACGGTGGTTACATGATGAACTGGATTGCTGGTAACTGGCCAACAGGTTTTAAATGTTTAATCAACCATGCTGGTTTATATGATATGCCAAGCTTCTATCAATCAACCGAAGAACTATGGTTCCCAGAGTATGATATGGGTGGTCCATCTTGGGGTAAAGAAGCGGGTAAAAACAAGGGTAAAGTAAGCATTGATTACTCGAAATTTAATCCATCTGCTTATGTGAATAACTGGCAAACACCTATGTTAGTGATTCAAGGTGAATTGGATTACCGTGTACCGTATGCACAAAGTTTAGGTGCATTTACTACACTACAGCGTAAAGGCATTGATAGTCGTTTAGTGATGTTCCCGGATGAAGATCACCATATTCGTAAACCTGACAATTTAGTGGTTTGGTACGACGAAGTATTTAAATGGTTAGAAAAATATACTAAGAAGTAACGATTAATTCATAATTTAACCGTTATAACAAAAAGGCAGCTTAACCTAGGTTAAGCTGCCTTTTTTTATTTTGTACTCTTTTATTTAATCGATGAACTAGTCTTGCTCTGCAGCTTCTTTAAGATAAGCGAGTCGATCTTGCTCTTGTTCAAATGCTGCTTGAATCTCTGCTAACACAGTTTCAACATCAGCACTTTGAGTGTCTTCTGCAAATTGACCTGTTAGCTTAGTCGTCCCGTTCAAGTCACCAGCCTCATACAGCTCCCACATTTCTTCACCAAACTTAGTTAAGGCTAAATTGGGGGCAAACTGAGCGTAATAGGTGGTGATATTGTTTACATCACGTAATAACATTGATTTAGCATTATTATTCGCTGAAGCATCTACTGCTTGTGGTAAGTCGATAACAACAGGACCGTAGGCGTCAACTAATACATTAAATTCTGATAAATCACCGTGCACGATACCAGCACATAACATGCGCATAATATAAATCATCATTAAGGCATGATCTTCTATGGCTTGCTCAGTAGGCATTACTACATCATTAAGACGTGGCGCAACATCGCCTTCTTCATCAGTGATTAGCTCCATAAGCAATACACCATCAAAACAACCGTAAGGCTGCGGCACACGTACATCGTTTTCTGCAAGGGTATATAAAGCGTCTACTTCAGCATTTTGCCAAGCTTCTTCTTGTTGGCTTTTACCGTACTTAGAACCTTTTTCCATGGCTCTAGCGCGTCGGCTACTTCGGCTTTTTCTGCCTTCAGTATATTGTGATGCTTTTTTAAAGCTACGCTTAGTGGCTTCTTTATATACTTTCGCACAGCGAATATCATCACCACAACGTACTCGGTACACTGTGGCTTCTTTACCGCTCATTAATTGGTTGAGCACTTCATCAATTAAGCCTTCTTCTACGAGAGGCAATAGTCGCTTTGGTATTTTCATTGCGCTG
>Ga0105359_10003014_pt1 | contig 13855 bp, 14 predicted proteins | sample GOMGulsemesocosm_6_FD_83659 | JGI IMG/M metagenome (GOLD analysis project Ga0105359, IMG submission 83659) | Methane-oxidizing microbial communities from mesocosms in the Gulf of Mexico - GOM8C Gulf of Mexico | ecosystem: Environmental > Aquatic > Marine > Cold seeps | place: Gulf of Mexico... | reverse complement strand
TCAATTACCAAAAGGGGATAATACCGCGTTGCTTTCAGCATCAGATAAGCTGTTGGTTATGTTTGATAGTTTACCAACGTCAGCTGATGTGGATGACTTAAATGAAGTCGCGGAAACGGGCCTAAAACGTGCGTCAGATGCAGGTTATGAAGTTGCTGCCGCAGATGCCGTGGTTGGAACACACTTTTATAAACTTGATATGAATGGTGGTTATCTTCCAAGCGCGACAACCTATGCGCAAGGCTGGCGTTGTGTGATGGATAACCGAGATCTTGTACGTAAACGAATTTGGACACTGCTTAAAGATGGACTGCCAAACGGTGCTGATGATTTAGCATTTGATGCGTCGTCGTCAGGTATTAATAGTGTTATCGGGACTGGTGGTTTAATTGAGTCGACGAATACTGCGCAGTTATGTGGCCGTAGCAACTGGGTATTACCAAGTAAGGACAAGTTAAAATCCCTTGAAACAGGTCTTGTTAAGAATAGCGCGACCATTGATGTTGATGTATTCCCACATCACCTTGCCTTCAACCCTGAATATGACATTGATGATTGGCTTTCTAGCGCGCCACCAGCAACATTATTCTGGTATTGGACAGATGAAGCGCGTGATAGTGATGAGCAGAGAACTTATCATTATAAAACCGTTAATGAGTACGCCGCGGGTGGCTCGGCCTTAAAGCAAGGCAACGAGGAGGACGTCGTACTAGGTCGTTTAGTCAGTGAAATTGTATTGTCTTATCAGCTGCTTGATAGCGCTGGAACGGTGACCACTGATGTCGACGCCGCTGTCTGTGCATATCAGCCTGAATCCAAGACTACATGGCAATTATTTGATATTGCAGATGCTACTACAAGAGCGAAGGAGTATGGCAATACTGGCTCGGATACAGATTCTGTATTAGCCGAAGTAGCACGTATTAATAGTGATGGTCTTTGTAATAAAAATAATTGGCGCGTACCAAGCTTAGCTGAATTAGCGCTATTAGCACCTGTAGATAATACAGTTTTCCGTAACAACGATGTTGAAAAATCTGGCTCAACGCTTTGCTATGTGAGTGACGTGGACGCGAAGAATGGTCGCCAAAAATGTTACAACATGAGCACGGATGCGATCTCAGATGTTGATAGAATCATGTATAACTGGAGCTCAAGCTACGTTTATCGCTTAACAGCTTCTGATTAACCCATATTTAATGCTTTCTAATAAGGCAGTTAGTTAATGCTAACTGTCGATTTCTTTACATCATAAAAATAATAGAGATAAAAAATGAAAAACAATAAACAAAAACAACGCGGTGCTGCAGCAATTGAATATGCAATTTTAGCGGCTGCAATGTCCCTTATTATGTTGCAGTTTTTAGGCACTGATGGCGATCTGACTAACGCAATTAATACTACTTATGAGTCTGTGATTAGCAAACTTGAAACCATTCAAGACGGCAAATAATACCCGTTAATTTAGCGTGATTACGGTTTACCGTATTAGGTAGAAACAATAATTATGAATGCAAAACGTTTAGTTTACTTGTCTGTTTGTATGTCGTTATTGGGGTTGGTTTGGCTGTTCTTCAGTTTGGCTGCACCAGTAAAAAGTACCCCGAAACAGCACACGGTAAAAACTTATGAAGTCTTGGTAACGGCACAGGATGTCGCTATCGGCAGTCCTTATCGTGCCTCGTTATTTACTTGGAAAACAGTCGATGAAACGAGTGTGCGTGACCGTGTTGATTACATTGATAAAGCCACTTTTTCTATGGCTCTTTTAGAAAATACGGTTGCTGCTGGTGATTTTATGACGGGGAAAATACTCAGTCCATCGGATTTCTTAAAACCAGAACAAGGTGGTTTCTTATCCCTGATGTTACGTCCAAATTATCGCGCGGTATCAATACCTGTTGATGAAGTAACAGCGAATTCGGGGTTAATTGGTCCGGGTGATCATGTTGATGTATTACTGCTGGCGTCAAAAGCCCAAGAGTTACGCTCTCGTGGTAATGAAACTCAAAGTTTATACGTTAAAACCATCGCGCAGAACGTCCGTGTATTGGCATTTAATGATGCGGTTCAAATTGCGCGTTATATGGAAAAACAAAAGAGTAACAAAGGTGTGATTCCTGACAACAGTACTGTGACCATAGAAGTTTCACCCGTACAAGCGAATCAAATTACCTTAGCCAATCAACTCGGTACCTTGTCGATGGTCTTACGCAGTAAAAACAGTAACGAAACGGATATTGCTGTGATTCCTGCTATTCATGTTGATGATATTTTGCCTGCGATTAAGCAAGTGCAACCGGATATCGGCTTAGTTGAATTTCGTGCTAAAGATAAACGAATAATGAGCAATGCAGGAAACGAAAATGATTAAACAACTAGTAAGTGCATTGTCGTTATTATTGCTTAGCACTTTGTTGCAAGCACAAACGTTAGATGTGGTATTGAATAAAGCCCGTTTGGTGGAATTACCTAAAACAGCGAAATCTATCTTTATTGCCAGCAGTGGCATCGCGGATTACCAAACGTTAACGAATACCAAAATTATGGTGTTTGGTAAAAAGACCGGTAGCACTTCTTTGTATGTCCTTGATGCGAAAGAAAACGTTATTTATTCTGCAACGGTGAAGGTTAATCACAATGTAACAGAGCTTAATGCACTGATTCATAATGAGTTTCCAGATGCGATATTTAATGCTGAATCGACTGCGGGTAAATTGTTTTTGAAAGGACAAGTACCAACCCCGAGCATGGCGGAAAAGATAGTGCGTTTATCCGAAGGTTATGTATCAACGCTCGCGAGTACAGAGTCAAGTGATAGTCAGCAAAGCGGAAATGCGCAGGGTTCAACTGGTTCAGCTAAAGCAGCAAAACCAGCAGCGGACGACGCGGATAACGATGAGTTAATTAATCAGCTTCAAGTCACTATGCCTAATCAAGTTAATTTGCGTATTCGAATCGCGGAAGTATCGCGTAAAGTCTCCAATAAATTGGGTATTAAATGGGGTTCGCAAGGCTTTGGTACGGGTACGTTTGCCTTTTTAGAAAACTATGGCGGTAAGATCGGCGGGCTAAATCCAGCGGGTTGGGCAGATCTTTCTGTGATTGTCGATGCACTCGCAACGAACGGGATGATGTCGGTATTAGCAGAACCGAATTTAACCGCAATGAGTGGCGAAGAAGCATCATTCTTAGTCGGCGGTGAGATCCCATTACCTCTGGTTTACAGCGATACCGCGTCGGTTGAATACAAATCATTTGGTGTGCGATTAGATTTTAAACCAACGGTACTCAGTGCCAATAGAATCAGTCTGAAAGTGGCTTCTGAGGTGAGTACTGTTTCGTCGGAAACGAATGTTCAAATCGGTGGTTCGCAGGGCAGTTCTTCATTCCCCACTTTTGTCACGCGTCGTGCATCAACGACTGTCGAGTTGGCAAGTGGTCAAAGTTTTGCGCTGGGCGGGTTACTGCAATCCAAAGATATTGAGCAACTACAAAAGATGCCTCTGCTGGGTGATATTCCGATATTAGGTGCGTTATTTCGTTCCAATGAATTTCAACGTGAAGAGACTGAGTTAATCATTATTGCGACGGCATATCTTGTACAGCCAATGCGAGCGGATTCATTACCTTTACCAACAGATGGCTTGATCCCAATGAGTGATGTTGAACGTTTATTAGCGTGGCCAGTATCAACGCAAGCCACAAATTCAACAGACAATGAAAGTCGTACTAACAATCGCCAACCGCGACTGCTTGGCGATAATGGATTTTATTACTGAGGTAGTTATGCGGATATTTTCGATATTAATATTTTGTGGTTTGTTAAGTGCTTGTGCGAGTGATTCTGTACAACGACAGCCACAAATAAAAGTAGAAGCTGTAACACATAAAATAGCGATACAGCTAGATTCTAAAACGCTGAATGAAAGTGATAAAGTGGCGCTTAGAGATTTTATTTATCAACGTGGTGAACTTTCGTCACTGCGTATCAGAATTGACAGTTATAGCGATAAAGGAAATAAAGTCGTCCCCGAGTTAATCGCGATTTTAAAACAGGCAGGTGTGTATCCATCTCAGGTGACGAACCAATTTAGTGAGTCGTCTTCAATTGCTGATGTTGCGCTGGTGGTTGAGTCTTACCGCAGTATTGTACCAAATTGCCAGGCGGGTAAAGATCAACATTCGGTGCTAAATGCATTTAAAAGCAGCGATAACTTTGGCTGTGCTAATGCCAGTGCGTTGGCACAAATGGTCGCAACACCACGAGATTTAATTGTGGGACGTAGACTCGATGCGACAGACGGGCGTAAAGCCGTTGCCACTATTGACGCTTATTATAAGCCAGCAGTGAAGAGCGCTAACCAAAAATCCGATAATAATAGCATCGCGGCTAGTTTAGGGGGGCAATAATCATGAGCATGTCTAATAAAATGACGAATGAGAATGCCCTGGAGAGTAACCTTAGTGGCAGTAAAATTACGGTAGTCAGCGCCAAAGGTGGTGCGGGAACAACGTCTTTATTAGCAAATATTGCTTGGGGCTTATCACAGCTGCAGGGGGTAAACGTTGCCTGCGCTGACCTAGACTTTATAACTGGCGATTTGGATCTGCAATTTAGTGTACAAGCAAACAATGCACTATTAGAAATGTTGCAGTTTCCTGATCGTTTAGAGCCGGTGATCTATCAGCGCAGCGGTCTTAAAGTAAATGATGATTTATATGTGTTTACTGGTTATGAATCTGGTTTTGAACAGCATTTTTGGCCTGATGTGGCCAGTATACAAAAAGTGTCTCGTTTCTGTCAGCAGCAAGCAACACATTTATTGTGGGATATTCCTGCGTTTTGTCTACGCGATAAGGTCGGTTTTGACACGCTAAACAGCAGTGATATTCGGGTGGTTATTGTTGAGCCAACATTGGCGTCTATTCGTAGCACCAACCATTTATTGGCTAAATTAGAGCAATCACCGTCAACACGCACATTGGTCGTGCTTAATCATACTAAACCTGAGGCTTTGTCTCTGATTACAGCTGATGATGTAGCGTCGACGTTAGGTCGAAAGTTAGATGTTGAAATTCCTTATTCGCCAGCCGATATGCGAGCTGGCAATGCATTGGGTGTGTTGGCGATTACTCAAAAAAGCCGCAATGCCAAGGCTCTGAAAAAATTAGTAAACCTAATCAGTGGAGAGCCTGCAGTGTCTAAATCAAGCTTGTTTCGCTGGCTTAAGGGGGCGTAATGTTTGGCACTAATGTAACCACAGCAACGCAACCTGAAAAGACAGCATCCACACTGTCATTATCAGTGCCGATTACGGATGTGACCTCGGTAAGCAAGATTGAAGAGCAGCGTTTCCGTACCATTCAGCAAGAGATTATGGCGATTATTGCGCCATCTGTTGTTGTTACCTTAAGTCCGGAAGAACTTGAGGACCGTACATTTGAAGCGGTTGGTAATATTGCCGCTCGTCAGAAATTCCCTATTGGCGGAATCGAACAGCGTAATATTAGCCAGCGTCTTGTCGATGAAATGCTTGGTCTTGGCCCTTTGCAGGCGTTGATGGATGACCCTGAAATCACCGATATCATGGTTAATGGGCATAAAGAAGTTTTCATTGAGCTGCGAGGAAAGGTGAAACGCGCGGATGTTAGCTTTCGCGATGAAGAGCATGTATTGAACTTGGCGAGACGGATCGTAAGTCGAATTGGTCGTCGTGTTGATGAAACAACACCGATGGTTGATGCTCGTTTACCAAATGGTAGTCGTGTGAACGTACTTATCCCGCCGTTGGCATTAAATGGTACGTGTATTTCGATTCGTAAATTCAATGAACAAAAACACAGCTTAGAGCAACTTGCGGCACTGGGTGCGATGTCGACAGAAATGGCGAGTGTACTGAATGTTATTGCCCGTTCGCGCGTTAACGTATTGATTTCTGGTGGTACAGGCGCGGGTAAAACGACGTTATTGAATGCGCTGTCATTTGGTATATCCCCCGACGAACGCATTATTACGATTGAAGATGCGGCAGAGTTAAAGCTGCAGCAACCGCATGTCGTGAGTATCGAAACGCGCCCCGCGAGTGTCGAAGGTGCGCCTGCAATTGGTCAACGTGAATTGTTACGTAATGCGCTACGAATGCGTCCCGATCGTATTATTTTGGGTGAGGTTCGTGGTGCTGAAGCCTTTGATATGATGCAAGCGATGAACACGGGTCATGATGGTTCGATGTCAACGCTTCACGCTAATTCACCGCATGATGCCCTCATTCGGTTAGAAAATATGTTATTGATGGCAGAAGTGAACCTACCGGTATCGGCTTTACGTCGTCAAATAGCCAGTACTTTAGATGTCATTGTACAAGTAGAACGTATGCGAGATGGCAAGCGCCGGATTGTTAATATCACTGAAGTGGTTGGCCTTGAGGGTGATCAATATCTTACCCATGATTTATTCCATTTTGATTATCAGCACACAGATATTCATGGTGAAATTGTTGGACAGTTCTTATCGGCAAAAATATTACCGAGATTTAGTGAAAAAGCGCGTTATTACCAACTTGAATCACAGTTAAAGCAAGCGCTAGGGGTTCGATAATGCAGGTTATTATGATTGGTTCATTGCTATTTTTAGTGTTCCTATTAAGCAGTTATAAAGTACTGCAATACCAGCAACAACGAATGGTATTAAAGCGTCGACTAAGTTTAGTCTCTGCCGTTGATTTAACCGTTAATGTCACGACTTCAGCCTTGTTTGTTTGGCAACAGAAAACAGGTTTTTTGGTGCAATACTGGTCGCAGATACAGTCGCGCATTGATTCGTTGTTTGATCGTCAATCTAAACGTTGGTTATTGGTCACTTTAGTTGTGGTAGCGCTGGGAACTTGGTTTTTCATGCCATTTTTTTCACCTGTGGTGAGAATGATGACTATTGCGATTTTTATTACGGGTATTGTAGGGACGAGTTATTGGTTCATGCGAATGCGTCAACACCGAGAGTTTGAAGCGGCATTTACGCAAGTATTAGGGCAGATGTCTCGTGCTGTATCCGCTGGTATTTCTGTGCCACAAGCCATTGCACAAATTGCCGATTATCAGCAGGGAATGTTAGGTCGAGAGTTTGGTTTGATCCGCGATAGATTAGAAATTGGTATTGGTCTAAAGCAAGCCCTGAATCAAGCCAGCATTCGGTTACCTTATGTTAGTTTTCACTTCTTTCGTGTCGCGCTGATCTTAAATGAAGAGAACGGCGGTCAGCTTCGTGAAGTATTACATAGTTTGAGCCGTACTGTGCATAACAATGCCGCAATTAAAATGAAGATCAAAAGCTTAACGGCTGAACCTCGCATGACAGCTGCAATTTTAGCGAGTTTACCGGTATTACTGATTGGGGTTATGTTTTTCAAAAATCCAAGTGCTTTTATTACCTTAACTCAAAGTCCCAGTGGCCATTTAGTGTTGGGGTATGTGGTAACGAGTATGGGGCTTGGTTTAGCTATCATCCATTTGTTAACTAAGGTACGCGCTTAATGACTTTATCTTTATGGTTCGCAGTCGTGTTACTTATCAGTGGCGCGGTGCTGGCGTTGATATTTAATGGTCAAGCTCAACGCCGAGAGTTGTTACTACAGCGTCTTGCACTGGTATCGATTAAACAAAATAGTGGTTTGGCTCGCTCACTCAACACGGAACCAACATCAAGTTTATGGCAGCGTTTAACCGTATCGCCTGATATCGCGATGTTATTGGTTAAAGCGGGCTTTCATGGACCGCGAGCTGGGGCGTATTTTTTGGCGGGTAAGTTCTGCTTGATGTTAATCAGCGGATTAGCTTGGCAATGGTATGTCGATTTTGACTTAGATAAATTTGTGTTAGCCAAAACGTTAGTCTTCGCGATTTCAGGTGGTTTAGTCGCCGAACATTGGTTGAAATGGCGTGCACGTACTGTCAATTATCGTATTGCTCATGCGTTACCTGATGCGCTGGATTTGATGGTTATTTGTGTTGAATCGGGTTTAACACTAGAAGCGGTATTTCAACGGGTTGGTCATGAAATGGCGGCTGTTGCACCTGAGTTATCTCGTGAGTGGTTAATTACCGAAGCGGAATTACGTTTATTAGATTCTCGCTTAACCGCACTGGATAACTTAGCCACACGGACGGACTTAGTTGAAGTTGAAAATATGGTCATTGCATTGTCTCAGGCTGAAAAATACGGCAGTAAGATTGCACCGACCATGCGCTTGATCGCCAGTGATAGCCGTCAATATCAATACCTTCGTTTAGAAGAGAAAGTCGGCAAGATCCCAGCGAAAATGTCATTACCTGTGGTGCTGTTAATTATGCTACCTGTGGTCGTGTTGATCGTTGCACCTACTATTCTCGTTTTATTAGACAGTCTTGGGGAATTATGATGACGTCTTTTTTATTCAAATTGCTTTTAACTTGTAGTGTACTGGTTTTAGCTGGGTGTAGTTCTCATCAAGCAAATGTCGCCGAAGAGATGAAAAACGATCGGGGATTAGCGCAGCTTGCGCTTGAAAGTGGCCGACCAGAAAGTGCGATCACGATTTATCGTCAGCAACTCAATCAGAAACCCAATGATATTTCGTTGCTGCTGGCGTTAGGGATGGCTTACAACCAAACTGCTGAGTTTGATTTAGCCTTACATCACCTTAATAAGGCGCAATCTTTATTAGCAAGTGACAGCGCCGAGTCGAATGAGTCGCCTAAATTGGATGACAATCGCGGTCAAATATTACGAGAAAAGGGCAGTGCACAACAAGGGCTAGGGCAACTTAAACAGGCAGCTGTGGATTTAAAACAAGCTGTAGAATTATTACCTAATGATGCGAAAGCATTAAACAGCCTTGGTATTAATTACGCGCTATTTAAAGATTATAGCCCTGCAAGAACTGCCTTCATTGGCGCGTTAGCGAATGAACCTGAAAATCTAGAGTATCGTAATAACTTAGCCTTGGCTTGGATCTTAGACGGTCAACCACAGCAAGGCATTAATGTACTTTATTCACATTATTTACGCGGCAGTTCAACATCAAAGAGTCGTCAAAACTTAGCGCTCGCATTTGCCATGAAAGGAGATGTTGAAGCGGCTAAAACCATCGCAAAACAAGATCTGACTAAAGCTGAGTTGGAAAATAACGTGGCTTACTATTATCAATTAAATCAACAGTTAGATAATCAATCACAGCAACCATCACAGCAGAAACTGCAACCGAAACCACAGCAACAGCCGTTACAGCAGGTTAAGTTATGACAGTTTGTAAAACCATTCGCCTTGGTAAAGCAATGAGTCGTCGTCAAGTAAATCGTTGCCAACAAGGTAGTGTCAGCATTGAGTTTGTGGTGACTATTTTACCCTTTTTTGTCTTGTTGTTAGCACTTATCGAAATTAGCCGTTTTATGATGGTGGGGAGTGTTATTGATGTTGCGCTCGCTTCTGCTACTCGGCAATTAGTGGTGACGAAGGCAGGTGAAGACCTGACGGGGACATTGCAGTTGACCTTGTCTGAACAAGATTTACCGTTATTGGATGGCAATAAGGTGACTGTTGAAGGGCGTTATTTCGATTCTTTGAAAACGCTTGCTAATGGCTCGGGGTTAGACGATTTCCAGAATCAAGACTTTGCGGAATTCACGCTGGTTTATCCTTACCAAGCTTTATTTATTCCTGGTCAAATTGATAGCTTTAGTCGTTTAACACTCTTTAAGCGGTCTATTTTAGTGACGCTAGAGCGGAGTGCTAGCTATGGGAATTAAACTAGCTATGGGAATTAAATTGAGTATGCGTACGGGTCAGCGCGGTAGCAGTGTGATTGAATTACCCATAATCACACTTTTTATGGTCATTTTGGTTTTGTTTATCGTGAAAATAAACCAAGGTATTAGCCAAAAAAATCAACTCGATAATTTAGCATATTCACTGACGTCTATCGTGGCGTGTGAGCAGTGTGACAATACCATGCTGGCTTCGGGCTCATCGACACCCAGAGTCATTTCAACCACGTTAGCTGATTCTTTACTGCTGGTTGCGCAACGTCGTTTCAGTGCTTTGATTACTGGATCAACAGCAGAACTGGGGATCCATGTTGAACAAGTGGTATTTAATACGTCAACACAAAAACCAAGGTTATACGATATCACCGCTGGTGCGGAATGTTTATCGAGGCAACGGCTATTGTCCTTAACTGATTTATCGCCACTGGGCACAACGCAAGGTTTCAACGCTGGTCAACATGCAGAACTGTTCCAAGTTACTGTTTGTATTAAAGGCATGAGCAGTATTGTAGGCAATTTTACGCCTTTGCTAATTCGCAATTTTAAAGAGAGTTATTATCAGAGCTCAGCGTTATTGATAGGGCGAGCATTATGAGTTTAATGCAGCGTCAACGCGGCGCGATCACGTTAACTTTTACTTTTATGTTACCAGCGATAGCTAGCTTATTAGCCGTTACTGTGTTTGTTGCTATGTATAGCCAAGTTGTTATTCGTGCGGGACAAGCGACGGATTCAGCTGTACTTGCCTGTGCATACCAGCAAAGCGACAATACCGTGGTGACCGCGGGTATTTTGAATTACTACAGGCCCAACTTCGTGCTGCCGGTATTGAATAACAGTGTCAAGTTAAATAGCAAAAATGGTTGTGAGATAAAGGCGCAATATAATTTTAAACCCGCGATGGTTAAAGCACTCCCCGTTGGTATTGAAAGTAATATCGAGATTAGTTCAGATAGCCAATCACGGTCTAAATTGATTCAGAATGTGAATGTGATTGAAAATCCAGTAGATTTTTCTTTGGTGCTGGATATCTCAGGTTCGATGGTATGGGATTTACCTGAATTAAAAAAAATCATTATTGATGTGATTAGCGATATTGATCCAAACAGTGACCAGGTTCGGTTTTCTATTGTGCCTTTTCAAACGGGAGTTGGTGTGATCGATGCGCCTTGGTTACCTAGCTCTGTAGGGAGTCCTAAATGCGTGGACGGTCTAGCGTATACAAACAAGAATTTAGACGCAGATAACACCGTACAGTCGTTAAATTATCCTGCTGATCGTTTAGATTTCGATGAAATAACGCCGAGTCGTTGGTTAGATCGTTGTAGCGAAACCGCACATATTTTACCACTGACCAACAATCTTAATAATGTCATTGACCATGTTGAATCACTTGAAACAAGTGGTGGGAGTACTGCGTCTTTTCAAGGATTTATTTGGGGAGTTCGCACGTTGACAGACCAATGGCAAAAAGAGTGGGAAGTTACGCCAGTTCAATCAGCATCGCTGACCCAACGTCTTATCTTGTTTACAGATGGTGATGACAGCAACGATGCGTATTTTAATGACTTAATGCATGCAGGTCTGTGTGATGAGATCCAACAAAACCTCAATATTGAAGTCAGTTTTATCGGGTTTGGGGTATCGGCAAAACGGATTAAGCAATTTCAGCAATGTGCGGGGAGTAATGGAGCTGTGTTTGATGCGAACAATACTGCGGAGTTAGCGGCCTATTTTAAGGACGCAATCAATGTCGACATTGAAACCACGGTTCGTATTGTGCTGGGCGAGTAGACGTTTAGCCTTGTTACGCTATTAAGAGTTAAAAGTTAGAAATTAGAAGTTAAATTAATTGTATTAGAGGTAGTTATGTTTAAAAAATGGTTTGTGGTGTTCACCTTATTATTGTCTAGCCAAGCACACGCTTATCAACAAGGTGAAATGCTTTCTGCGGCTGCTCAGCAGCAACTCGGGTTAAACCCCAATCGAGTCTCGTTAATTGATTTCTTTGCAGAGTGGTGTGTGTCTTGCCGTGCGGAATTACCAGAAGTAAATCAGCTAGTGCCATCATTGCATGCATTAGGGGTTGATGTTGTAGGTGTTGATGTGGATGAGGACGCTGCTGCAGGTATTGCGTTTCAACAATCGTTAGGCATCAATTTCCGTGTTGTTAATGATACAGAGCAAACACTGGTCGATGACTTTCAGCCGATAGGTATGCCAGCACTGTATTACATTTACCAAGGCCAAGTGTTAAAGGTGCGTTATGGCGCGATTAATCATATTGGTGATGTCATTATGAGTGACTTGAAAGCGATGGGGTTAGGTCAATGAAACCTTATGCACAATTAACCTTACTTTCTTCTTCCTTGCTATTAGCCTGTTTTGGTTTACAAGCCGAAGTGATTTCGACAGGTTCAAACACATCTTATCCAGTGACTGAGTCAGTTTCTAATGTGGTTTATAAAAGCCAGGAAACAATTGCAGAAGTGGCGGCATCTTCTCGTCAGCATACCGTTGGAACACCGACAGTTGTTGTGATCAGCCCTGTGACGGATCAGAACCACCAGTCATCACAACCTGTTATTGGTGTTTTTCCGCAAATAGCTGTTTCAAAAGCAACATCAAACGCTATACCAAGCACTATACCGACAGTTATACCAACAGTTATACCAACAGCTATTCCAACCTTTACACCAAAAATCACACCGACAGCGACGTCAATAGTTTTGCCAATGCCGGTAGTTAAAACAGCTGCTAGTAATGCGGTTATGCCGACAACGATACCAGTTCATCCTGTATTGAATACATCGGTATTACCCGCACAGGTGAGTAATGAGGTAGTTGAAGAACCTTCTTTGTTCTCAGCGATTAGTGACTGGTTTAGCGTTAAGCCTGTGAAGCCTTGGCAAAAGGGAACGCTGGCGAAAAAATCCATGAAACCCGGTGGTGAAGTCCCTGAGTTTGATGTGTTTTCAGAAAAAGTTTTTGCTTATAAACAAGGCTCGATTGGTGGTAATGGTGTCGGAGGTGGCGGCTGTGGCTGTAACTAAAAATACCCTGTATTGCGCGTAAATAGACGCTTGTTCTATCGCCAGTGATTTAAAGGTATGGCTGATAAATCACCGTTGTAATTAATTAAAGATGAATGATAAAAAATGAATATAAAATTACCGTTAACGCTACTTGGCCTTGTTGCTGGTTCAGTATCTGCTGCAGACCATGTGTCTATCCATCATATGAATTTTGAAGAATACGGCGATAAGGTCAATGCCGGAGACAATATTCTATCGCTCGAAAAGAGCATAGGTTTGGATTGGACCATTACTGCTGAATTTGGGTATGACACTGTATCTGGCGCTTCACCGGCCTGGGTACCAACCACGCCGTCATCGGGTGTTGTTGCAGACAAACGTACGCAAGATGCACAAAATCAGACGTCGGAAGTCATCCGTGCGGGTTATGACCCTTACCGTGGCAATTATGAGATGCGTCCTGTTGAGTTAGAGGATACACGTTATTCTGCGGCTACAAATGTGACCTTCCGTGACAAAGATCGAGATGAATGGACGCTGGGTGTGAACTACTCACAAGAAGAAGATTACAAAAGCATGGGCGCGAATGCGAAAGTCTTGCTCTATACAGACAACAGTAAAAACCGTTCATTTAGCCTTGGTGGTTCAGTCCTAGCGGATCAGACATTGGCGTTTCAGGAATATCAAGATGGCGGTAATGAACAGCAATGGGAAGACATCTTTACAGCAAGTATGGAAGTCGGCATGTCGCAAGTATTCACGCCTAATTTGTATGCAACCTTCACGGCTTATGGCGGTTATAAAAGTGGTTATTTGAGTAATCATTATCTTACTGTGTTACGTGAAGTCGACATTGATGGCGACGGTGATATTGGTGATGATGAAGTATTTTTAGGTCAAGACTCGCGCCCTGATCTTCGACTGTCTGGCGGGGTAAACGTACAAACCTTTTACAGTGTGAGTGACCGTATAGTGGTGCGCCCGCGTTATAAATTTTTCACCGATGATTGGGGCGTAAT
>Ga0105359_10003012_pt1 | contig 13864 bp, 10 predicted proteins | sample GOMGulsemesocosm_6_FD_83659 | JGI IMG/M metagenome (GOLD analysis project Ga0105359, IMG submission 83659) | Methane-oxidizing microbial communities from mesocosms in the Gulf of Mexico - GOM8C Gulf of Mexico | ecosystem: Environmental > Aquatic > Marine > Cold seeps | place: Gulf of Mexico... | reverse complement strand
TCGATCCCGTCTTAGTTGAATACCCAGTTGCTTATATTGAACGCAGTGTCATTAAAGTCGATGAAGAGGCAACTGATGTTGTGGCTTTTTCTGCACGTAATCCGGCACAATTTAATCCCGGAGCTCAACTCATTGTAAAAAATAATGCTTTTACTGACGCTCCAAGTACCATCTTAACGACTGACATATTCACTACTGAAGAAGGTTTAGCTCAAGCAATAGATATTCGAGACTTGAGTGTTTCACCTGATGGCCAATCCTTCTTGGTTTCCATTAGAGCACCTGAAATTGAAGATGCCGATGAAAATGAGCAACCTACTTGGAACATATGGCGTTATCTACTAGCTGACAAAAGTTTTCAACCCATCATTGCCAGTGATGTTATTGCCGAACAAGGGGATGACTTAATGGCTTCATTCCTACCTGATGGCCGCATTATTTTTTCATCAACAAGGCAACGTTTATCACGTGCAATTTTATTGGATGAGGGCAAACCGCAATACACTGCATTAAATGAGTCTGGGCAAGAGTCAGCTTTTAATATTCATGTTATGCAAGCTGACGGGACTGATATCAAGCAAATCAGCTTTAATATGAGTCATGATTTTTATCCTCTAGTACTGCAAGACGGCCGAATTCTCTATAGCCGCTGGGATACTATGGGTGGTAATAACAAAATTAATTTATACCGAATGAATCCCGATGGCACTGATAATGAGTTAGTTTATGGTTGGCATTCTCATCAGCTAGTAATCGATGATGAAAACGAAAATATTGAGTATATTAAACCCCAGCAGATGCCTAACGGTGATATTTTATTGTTACTTGCCTCAAGTGATGATGAACTTTATCAAAAAAGACCTGTGTTAATAAATATTGCGCAATATATTGATAATGAACAAACGATAGCTGCTGAAACGTTAACTGAGACAGCCCAGCAAGATTTATTTTCAGATGGTTTATATAGCTTTACCTTTTTGAATGAAATTAATACTGCAGGTAGGTTGAGCCATTTATTTCCTTTGCCTGATGACAGTGAGCGCTTTTTATTAAGTTGGGACTTATGTCGAGTTACCTTTAATGATGATATTAAAGCTTGTGGGCAATTATCTGCTGAAGAGTTAGCACAGGATGGTATTGAGTTGGCGACACCTTGGTATGAATTGTGGTTGTATAATGGCAAAACTAATACTCAACAACTTGTTGCTAAAACAACTGAAGGAAATATGCTTGGTGAAGCCATCATCATGCAAGCAGCAGATACGTCACCTATGTATGTTGCGGATAAAACCTTTGGCAGCGGTCTTACAGCGGAATTAGCCAATGAGCAAGCTGGCGCAATCCACATTAGAAGTGTTTATGACATTGACGGTATTGATTCAAGCATAGATGAGAATAACCCCGCTGGTATAGCTACCTTAAGAGATCCCAAGCTAACAAAGGCTGATGATTTACCGGCACGTTTTTTAAGAGTTGTTCGTGGTGTACCTTTACCTCCTCGCGAAGTTAGACAACTTAGTAATACTGATTTTGGCAGAAGCCGAAATCAACTGATGCGAGAGATAGTTGGTTATACTCCTATCCAGCCTGATGGTTCTGTAAAAGTGAATCTTCCCGCCAATGTGCCTTTAGCAATAAGTGTTTTAGATGCCGATGGTCAAAGAGTGGGTGGCCGGCATAGGCAATGGATAAGTGTGAAAGCGGGCGAAACATTAGAGTGTAATGGCTGCCATACCCAACAAAGTGAATTACCACATGGCCGACCAGAAGCTCAAGCTGCGAGTATTAATGCCGGGGCGACTATTGGTGGTATGCCTTTTGAAAATTCCTCATCAGCTATTGTGCCATTGCTCGGTCAAACCATGGCTGAAGCAGATGAAATGGTGAATGGTCTAGCTCAGCTTTCAGCTGATATTCATTATAGTGATAAATGGACTGATGAGGAGCTTTCACCGAAAAACCCTGAAGTTAACTATAGCTACCAATCCTTGGAAACTTCTGCTCCAACCGGAAGCGCTTGTTTCACTAATTGGAATGCTTATTGTCGCATTCAAATTAATTATGTAGAGCACATACAGCCACTATGGCAACTCAGCCGTCAAGTTTTTGATGACGAAACAGCTGAACTACTCAAAGATAATACTTGTTCAGCTTGTCATAACCCCGTAGATAGCGATAACTTAGCGCAAGTGCCGGCAGGACAACTTGACCTTAGTGACAGTGTATCAACCGATGAAGCTGATCATTTAACTGCCTATCGTGAATTGATGTTCAATGATTCAGAGCAAGAGGTGATTGAAGGCATAGTGGTTGATAAATTAGTAGAAGTACTTGATGATAATGGCAATATTGTATTTGAAGTCAATGCAGAAGGAGCGCTAATACTTGATGCACAAGGTGAGCCTATTCCTGTCATGATGAATATTAATGTTCCCGCTATTTTATCGACTAATGGCGCTATGCAAAGCAGTCAGTTTTTTCAGTTGTTTGATGAAGGTAGACATAAAGATATGTTATCGAAACATGAATTACGACTGCTTAGTGAGTGGTTAGATATTGGAGCTCAATATTATAACACTCCTTTTTATAGCCAAGATTAAAGCAAATAAATGAAGCTACTATTTTTAATGAAAAAGAAAAGTTATTTAGTCTATCAGACCAGCATGCATGTATTTCTCATGCTTTTCTGCCTCTATTGTGGCCAGTTACAGGCAGAAGAGAATGCAACCAATGTGTTAAAAATTGATGTTGCTTATGTGGAGTTGCATTCTGGACCTGGCATTGGTTACCCTGTATTACATGTAATTGAAAAAGATGAATTTATAACAGTTCAGGTAAAACGCACAAGTTGGCTTAAGGTTACTGATAAACGAGGCAATACTGGTTGGCTTCATCAAGATGAGCTTTTAGGTTTAAAAAACCATCAAGGTGAAAAAGTAACTACAGCTGAAATTACCTGGAACGACTTTCAAGCACGTGATTATGAAGCTGGGGTTATGTATGGCAACTTTGAGGGAGCACAATTTTATAATGCCAATATTGCTTATTTGTTTACGCCCGTCTTTAGTGGCGAGTTGTCACTAGGTAAAGCCTTAGGTAGCATCTCAGATAGTGATTTGATCGAAGCTACCTTGATCACTCAACCATTTCCTGAGTGGTTAGTTTCCCCCTATATAGGTATAGGGGGTGGCATTATCAAAACTAAGCCTCACAGTGTGTTAGTTGATAGCGAGATACGAGAAGATACCTTAATGAGTGCCGCCTTTGGTCTGAAGTATCATTTAGCGCGCAACTTTTTATTACGAGCAGAATATAAGTACTCATTAGTACTAACGGACAGAGATGACAATGAAGAGATTCAAATATGGAAAGTAGGTTTCAGCGTATTCTTTTAACCGCATTACTTAGTGTGATGTTAAGTTTTACCTTGTTGAGTCAGGCCAAAGCAGAGCAGTTTTTTAGTGCTGCAGATGGTAGCAACAAAGTGGATGTGGATGTTGATAAGCGAACAGTGCTTGAAGATGTCTTAGATGATGAGAACTTTGAGCTAGGTGCTCAGTTTGGCATTATGTCAATTGAAGACTTTGAGAGTAACCCGTGGGTAAGCGTTCACTTCGCTTACCACATTACTGAGTTCTTTTATGCGAAAGCGCGTTATGCAAAATCTGAAGGCGGACAAACAAGTTTTGAAAAGTTGGTCAATGTACCTCCTTTATTAACAGATGAGGAACGAGAGCTAAGTTATTACGGTTTAAACATTGGTTATAACTTAATGCCAGGGGAAGTTTTCCTTGGTAGGGACTTCGCGCTAAATAGTGTCTTTTCAATTGAGCTAGGTGGCGGTACAACCGATTTTGCTGGCGATGAGAAGTTTACCGTAAATCTCACGGCAAATTACCGTATATTTTTAACTGATTGGTTAACCTGGGATATTGGCATGAGTGATTATATTTTTGATACTAATATCACTGGTGAAAACAAAACTAGTCATAATTTGAATTTTACCACAGGCTTTGCCTACTACTTTTAGTCAGTGCTAGTACCAATAGTAATGGCACTAATTAATTTTTTAAGGATGAATTGAATGACATCGAAACTTAAGATAAAAACGCTTTTTTCTGTCAGGTTAAAGGCTGGGAGTGTTCGAACTATTACACTATGCAGTTTACTGATGAGTCTTCTATTTTTTACCCATACAGCAAATGCATTGGCACTTGGTCAAGCTGCACCCGATTTCACCTTAAAAAGTATGGCAGGTAAAAACCTAAATTTAGCAGAACAGCGGGGTAACATTATTGTTATTAACTTCTGGGCTTCTTGGTGTGGGCCTTGTAGAAAAGAAATGCCCGTTTTACAAAAGTTTTATGCTAAATATCAAGATCTCGGTGTCTCTGTTTGGGGCGTGAATGTAGAGCAAGAAAATCAAGCCGGACGTGATTTTCTCGCTGATCTTGATTTAAAATTCCCTATTTTATTTGATGATACCAATACCATTTCGAAAAAATATCAAGTGGAAGCAATGCCAACTACAATAATTATCGATAGAGATGGTTTAGTGAGATATGCATTTCAGGGCTATAAACCGGGTTATGAAAAAAAATATGCAAAAGCTATTAAAAAGCTAATTAGAGAGTAAATTGTGATTTTTCATAAACAGAAAGTAATGGTTGCAGCGATCGGCTGTTTGTCTTTGCTAAGTTTGTCTGCCTGCTCAAGTTTAGCAATTGAGCCTTGGGTGAAACCCTATGAACGTCAAAACCTAGCGGATCCTATTATGAGTAATAATCGTCATCCAATCGCTAATATGCATATTGCTCATGTATATGAAGCAAGGGAGTCCTCAAGAGGATCTGAGGGAACTGGCGGTGGTGGCTGTGGCTGTAATTAATATGCGTTGGTATTTATCACTTTGCCTCTTAACCAGCTTACTGCTGATTAGTATGGTATGCACAAAGGTAGAAGCTGCAGTGTTGCAAGATGACCGTATTGATGTGCTTTACCATAGCTATAAGGGAGGTGGCATGAGTATCGATGGTCCGGCAATTTTATTGCGTAAAAAAACCAGTGAAACACTTGCTGTGTCAGCCTATTACTATGTTGACAGTATTTCCTCTGCCTCCGTCGATGTAATGAGTACAGCAAGCCCTTATACAGAAAAACGCAATGAAGCACAGCTAGGGCTTGAGTATTTACATGAAAAAACCATAATGGATTTTAGTGTTAGGCAGAGTAAAGAAGATGACTATTCAGCTAAGTCAGTAAACCTCAATATATCGCAAGATACTTTTGGTGATTTAACTAATTTAAGCCTAGGCTTGGCTTATAGTGATAACGATGTAATGCGTAATGGCGATGCCTTTTTTGAGGAAAAAAGTCGACAATATCGTATAAGAGCAGGCATTAGCCAGATACTAACGCGTAACTTATCTATAGGCTTGAATTTCGAAGCCGTTGCTGATGAAGGTTATTTAAATAATCCTTATCGTAGTGTGCGCTATATTGATAACACACAACCTTCAGGGGTTGGTTATCAAAGTGAAGTATACCCAAATACACGAAACTCCTTTGCCAGTAAGATTTCTGCAAGTTACTTCCTGCCCTATAGAGCTGCGCTCTTTGTTCATTACCGTTATTTTAGTGATAGTTGGCAGATAGATGCTAGTGATATTGAAGTGTCATATCGACACCCTATTGCCAATGCCTTTGAATTAGAGCTGAAGGTAAGGCAGTACCAGCAGACACAAGCTAGTTTCTATAGTGACTTATTCCCTTACCACAATGCCCAAAACTTTTTGGCTAGAGATAAAGAGCTAAGTGAATTTGATGATCTCACTTTAGGTTTCGGTATCACTTATTTAGTGCCGCCCAAATACGTTTATGGTGACTTAAAATCAGAAATCTCTCTACAGTGGGATTACATTAAGTTTGATTATAAAAATTTCAAAGACCCCACTGCTGGCGAGGTTGTTGGCGAAGAGCCTCTCTATGGTTTTTCAGCGAATGTGATTAGGCTTTTCTATAGCCTGTATTTTTAAAAGCACATTAAGGTTCATCCTTAATTGATAGCTAGGTATTGAATGTATATGAAATTATGTAATCTATATAAATTAGTCTCTGTCATGTTATTTTCCTTGGTATTAACAGGAGAAGTTTACGCTGAAGAAATTCAAGCTGTCGACACGAGTAGTGAATTAACAAGGCAACTTGAAGATCTCAAGTCGCAAGTATTACAGCTCAATCGAGAACTCTTTATCTTGGAAGAAGATTTACTGTTTCCAGCAAGTACTCAAATCGTACTTTTTGTTTCAGTAGATACAGGGCGATTTTTTTCCATTGATAGTGTCGAAGTAAAAATAAATGATAAAGATGTCGCAGGTTTCTTATATACAGATCGTCAACGTGCCGCATTAGAGCAAGGTGGCATTCAAAAGCTCTATTTAGGTAATCTTAAAATGGGTTTGTATCAATTGACGGCGATTTTTACCGGTGTTGATCAAGAGGGCCGAATGGTAAAAAGAGCCGCCGAATATGAATTTGAAAAAGAAGATGACTCTTTGATGATAGAGCTTAAGGTTTTTGATAATACGCAGAGCAATAGAAGCCAAGTTATTATAGATGAATGGGTTTTATAATTTATTATGTGTTTTAAAGGCAAGTTGTCCATAAATATTAAATTGCTACTGCTGATATTATCCTGCCAAGGGATGAGTGTTTATGCACAAGACAATATCAGTTACAGCAACAAAGAAGACAGCGCCACTGCAGAGCTAATTGATAACAAGTTAGTCAATAAAACTGACCTTCAAGATAAGTACTATCGACAGGCTCTTTATCATTATTTTCAAGATGATCATGGCCAAGCGTTATCTCAAATTGAACAAAGCAAAGCTAAATTACAGCATCTAGATAGTCGAACATCTTTATTTGAAGCAGGGCTACAGCTTTCAGAGGGGTTATTACAGCAAGCTAGAAAAACATTAGTTAACTTTGATGAGCTACTCATTGCGGAGCAAAATAATAAAATTAGTGATAGTAAATTAGCCAAAGCAAATGAACTGTTACTGATCTCTTTATTGTCATTAACTGATCAATACCTTGCGCAAGGTGATATATACCAAGCAAGGGATACCCTGGCAAGAATCAAGTTTGTCTCAGCAACTTATTATCCACAATACCATGTACTTAGTCAGTTGGCCTATTGGCCTAATGACACAGTATTATTACCGATAGAGCCAGCTAGCAGTGAATATATTAGCTCACCCTATATTTTACTGAATGATGCTTTACGCCTGATCGAGAAATCAAGAAGCGAGCAATCAGCAGCGGTTCAATCTAAGAGTGTTAAGTCAAAGGGAGATAAATCTAGAAATGGTGAGTTAATTAATGGACAAACGAGCTACCAACAAGCAATTAGCTTATTAACTACTATCAAGTCTACACGTTGGCAAGAAAAGTCCCCTGATTTTTGGAAAACCTTATTCTTGAATGAAGAAAGTTTTGTTTCTCAAAGTGATGAGCAAAAAATGCAAATATCACAAGGTCAGGCAATCCAAGATTATGCACAACTATTGCTGGCGCAAATATATATCAGTCAACAGCGCTACAAGTTAGCTTTTAAGGAATTAGAGTCCTTCCCACAGCACAGCCCTTATACAGAGTCAGCCTTATTTTTATTTGCTTTTGCAAGTCAGGAAGTTTCACAATATGATATTGCTTTTAATTTATTGACCTTGCTCCACCAGAATTATCCACATTCAACTTTAGGTTGGCAATCTGCAGAGCTAATGGCAGAGCAGGTCAGTAACCAACGCTCATTTGCTCAAGGGTTAAGTGCCTACCAGAACGTTGAAAATTTCTTTTTACATCTTCAGCGAGATCTCTCTGACTTTGATAAAGCTTTTTTTGCGCAGGGTAATTTACTCGAATTTCGACCTTTAAAAGCTACGTCATTAGAAGCTATGCCAGTAAAGGGTGTGTCGACACAAAAAACAACATCTAAAGGCTTTCAAACGGAATCAATATGGCTTCAACAAGCCTTATATGATGCAGAGCTTGCTAATTTGTATCAAGGTTTAACTTCGATAGATGAACAAACAAAACAAGTGCAATTGTTACTCAATAAAGCGACTTGGTTAGCTGAAATCATCGCGTTAAACCAGCAACGAAAAACACACATCGTTTCAACCAATAAAGCCATTAATTACCCCGTTTTATTTGCGCAATTAAGCGGAGAACGTGATCGTTTAGCTCGAATACTAAACCAACAAACACAGAATGATGATCACACTATTTTTGCCAATGAAGAAGAAAGGCAGTGGCTTGAGCGTATCAAGGAAAGCTATTCGATTTTGAAGGCGATTGATGGGAAAAAAGATATTGAAGACTACCAACAACGATTGCTCCGTGTGCAGGGCGTATTATCATGGCAATTAGCACAAAAAAATCCACAACGAATGTGGTCACACAAAAAGCAATTACAATCCATTGACAATGCCATTGTTGGCGTGACTCAGCAGCAAAAAAAGCTAGAGGAAATCTCAGGGAAAGATGACTCTCTTAGTACACAAATAAATAAAAATCAGCAGAGTATTAAGCAGCTTAAACTTCAACTCAAGCAAGCAGCTAAGCTACGAGAAAAGTTTACAGTAAAAATACGGGCAAAGGTGAATGCCTATATTGATGAACAAGATATTTTATTAGCAGAGCACTTATTAAGTACTCGCCAAGGTATGGCTAAAGTATTAGAGCGTATGGCTAGGGCTGATAAAAAGTTATCTCGCCAGCTGATGCCAGAGTCTGATTTGAAGGCATGGGTTAAACCACAAATTAAACCTAAAGTTGAACGAGAACTAACGCCTAAATTGATAGCTACGAATGACAATGTGGCTGATATGGCAGGAAACTATTAATGCCGTTATTCTGTTTGCCTTCACTTACTTTGCCAACATTTTTTTTGCCCGCGACAATGAGGCTTAGCTTCATTGCTATTTCCTTTGTTATTGTCACTGTTATTTTAACGGGCTGTCAAAGTACTAACGATAACACTAATACACAACGAAAAACTTTGGCGGATTTAGCGAGAGAACAAGAAAATATTGAAATAGAAGGTATGCGCTTAAGCCAAAAGCAAAGAGCGACTAAATTGGCGCAGTTATACCAAACAATACTAACCTTGGAGCCTGATACTGAAGTTAGAGCACAAATAGAATATCGTTTAGTGCAAATGAATACTCAAGCGTTTGAACTCATGGATGGTGAAGAGTTGACGGATGTGCAAGCTTTAAATAAATCAGAGCAAGCGTTAGCAGAGTTAATTATTTCTTATCAAGACTTAATTACCCGCTTTCCAAAGCGTAGTGATAATGAGTGGATGCAATACCAGTTAGCGAAGGCATTAGATTTACAGGGAGAATCAAAAGAAAGCTTACGACAAATGGAAGTCTTATTGGCTAAGTATCCACATAGTCAATATGCTGCAGAATTACATTTTAGGCGAGGAGACATATACTACAACTTTCAAGAATACCCTAAAGCGCTTAATGCATATAAGGCAGCCCGCACAGCTGATAACAATGAGAACTACTATGTTAATAGTCGTTATATGTCAGCTTGGGTACTTTTCAAATTGAATCGATTACCAGAAGCGGATATTGAGTTTATTGGCTTGCTCGATTATTTAGTTGCACAAGAAAACCAGTCCTTTTCACACCGTAATTTTAGCTTTGAACAACTAAACCCACGTTATGGCAGTTTGCTTAGCGATGTGCAAAGAGTATTGAGTATTTCATTAAGCCAACAGCAACAAGCTAAATCGCTAGTAACCCTAACTAAGCAACAAAAATCACTGCCTCAATTGAAGTTTTATCATCATATTCTATTTAAGAACTTAGCTGAGTTCTTAATTAGTAATGAACTTAAATATGATGCAGAGCTCACTTATCAATCTTATATTGCCCTTGAACCTACTTCTATTTGGGCCGCTAGATATTCTCTCGCTTTACTTGAATTACAACAGCAACAAGGAAAATACAGTGCGGCAAGAGCCTTAAAGAAAAGCTATGTTAGACAATTCGGTTTGGATAGTCGTTTTTGGCAAGAAACACAGGGCAAGACAAGGACTCAAGAGCTAGCTAAAAATGAAGCAGTTCAAGAAGTTCTGCCTAATTTAATCCGCTTTAGTTATCAACATAGCCGACGTTTATATGCCAATGCTCAAAAAATAAAGTCGACTAATAAACGAAAAAAAGCCTTTTCAAAAACGGCACAATCTTTTGCTACGTATTTAGCCTTAGTTAGGCTGCCCCAAGCAAATTACCAGATAAATAAACCTAAGTTAAGCCAAAGTATCCTCGCTGATGAAATGTTATATGCTGATGCTAATTTTGAAGCGCAGCAATATCAGCAGGCGTTAACAAGCTATCAAAAGATTGCCTATAACAATGAATTAGTCTTTTCTCTTGAGGATATAGTAGCAACAAAACCATTAACCTTTGGCAAAGGAAGTGGCGAGGGAGTTAATAAAATTGACAGTAAAGATATTAACGTCGCTAATCAAAGCAATACCCTGGCAAGTGCTCAAGCCAATATTCGTTTAGAAGCCGCTTATGCAACAACGCTAACAACAAGAGCTATGCTTAAACAGGCTAATGTAAAAACAACTAGTACTTTGCATAGTAAAGGTATAAATGAGCAGCAAAAACTCTTGCTGTTAACGCGTAACCAATTAGACCAAATTTTTGTAGCAAGTTACCCTGAAGATGACCGTGTGTTAACACTAGCAACAAAGGCGGCTCAATATGCCTATCTTGCTAAAGACCATCAAAGCATTAAAAACTACAGTGACTTTATTTTGCAAAGTCACCTAGCTGATTTTTATACTCAATCCTTAATGATAGAGCCTTCAAGCGTAGCAGACTCAAGCACTGAGGCTTTTAATACAAAGCCTTCCAAGGTAACCTCTTTAACAAAGCCGCCCGCTTTAACTAAAAAGGCGCTTAAACAGGTTCAAATTGTTAGTCAATTAAGTGCAAACAGTCTATATCAACAAAAGCGATATATTGATGCGGAAAGGGCTTATCAGCTAGCTTTAATGTTTGTTACTACAAATACCAATAAGCAAAAGAAAAAGTATGCCGAAATGCGTGAGCTATTAGCCTCTTGTATTTATTTTCAGGCACAGGGTTCAGTTAAAGATCAGCCCTTGTTGGCGGTACATGATTACCTACGTGTTGGTAAGGTAGTGCCTGAATCATCTTATCGCCTCAATGCCGAATTTGATGCAGGTAATATTTTATTAGCTCAGCAGAAATGGCAACAGGGCATTGAAGTATTAGTCGCGTTTAAAAAGCGCTATCCGCAACATGAATATAGCCGTTCTATTTCAGCAAAGCTGGCTAAAGCCTATGAAAATACAGAACAATGGCCGTTGGCTGCAGCGCAACTGTTAACCATGATAAATGGCCCGGAGGCTGCGGGTTTCTCTAACGAGTTAAAACGTGAAGCGCAATATACTGCCGCTGAATATTATCAAAAAGCAGGCAATAACGAGAAAGCCTTAAGCACCTACCGAACTTATGCACATCAATACCCCAAACCATTTATTGTTGCCCAAGAAGTTCGCTTAAAGCTAAGCAATTTCTACCGAACAAAAAAGGATACCAATAAACAGTATTTTTGGTATCGAAAAATAGTGAAGTATCATGATATTGAATTAAGAAAAACAGCAAATAGTATTACTGCACGGGCAGAATACTTAGCTTCTTTTGCGGCATTAGGCTTGGGTAAAGCCCATCAGCAAACATTTACTTGGGCAAAATTGAAATTACCGCTTAATAAAAGCTTAAAGAGAAAGCAAGCAGCAATGAAGTTAGCAATTGAATACTATCAAAAAGTATTAAGCTATCAACTGGCAGAGTTTGTACCGCAGGCGTCGTTTAATTTAGCTACCATGTATGGCCTTTTAGCAAATGACATTATGTCCTCAGAGCGACCTAGTGACTTAGATGAGTTGGCGCTTGAAGAGTATGAGTTATTGCTGGAAGATATTGCTATTCCCTTTGAAGATAAAGCAATAGAAATCCATACAAATAATGCACAACGTTCATGGCAAAATGTTTTTGATACTTGGGTTGAGAGAAGTTTTAATGCTTTAGCTGAATTAGATCCGGCTCAGTACAATAAAAAGGAGCGGACAAGTGATGCCATTCAAACGATATATTAATTCTCTAGATTCAACAAAGCCGTTTAAGCTTGTTATAAATGTAATGCTCATCAGTCTCTTTTTAAGTGCGTGTTCTACTACGCCAGAGCTTGATAAAGCGCATAGCGATGTTACTGAAGAAGTCTCACTAGAAGCAAAAACAAAGAACAAAGAGCAGGCAGCTGAAATACTTAACAAAGAAACAGAGCAGGAACACTTTGTTCCAGCAATAAACCTATATTTACAGCAACAACTTGATAAGCCGATAGTTATCGAAGAAGCAGTTCAACGTGATTACCAGCAAGCACTCATTCTAATGAAAGAAAAAAAATGGCAGCAAGCACAAACATTATTAGGTCAAGTGATTCTAAAGCAGCCAACTCTTTCAGGCAGTTATGTTAATAAGGCTATTATTGCTAAACAGCAAGGAAAACTTGATGAGGCACAGTCACAGTTAGCTAAAGCAATTGAGGTTAATAATCTTAATTTACATGCGCATCATTTGCAGGGGCAGATTTATCGCTTGCAAGGAGAGTTTGAAAGTTCAGAGCAAAGTTATTTATCCGCTTTGGCTATCTGGCCTGATTTTTCTGAAGCACATGCTAGCATGGCGATTTTACTTGAGCTTTATCGAGGTAGACTACTTGATGCATATAAACATTATCGTGCTTACCTGACGTTAAAGCCAAATGATGAAGAAGTGCAACGTTGGCTGGCGGGGTTAGAGATAAAAATTAAACGTGCGGGATTAGAACTACCGATTGAAGAGCCTGTTATAGCTACCCAAACCAATGAGCAAGCTACTGATAAAAAATTAATGACTGAAAAGGAGTTAATTCATGATTAATTTAAAGAAAGACTCTGCTGTTTTGGTTACCTTTCTAGCACTAATTAGCTCACCTGTTTTGTCTGAAGAGGTGAGTAATAGTAGTAATAAGGAAGAGAAAAAAGCGGCACCTCTTATCATCCAAAGCCAAGTGAAAGGCTCACAAGAGCAACCCAAAGTTATTTATATTATGCCCTGGCAGGGTGTAGATAAAGTGATAGAAGTAAAAGGCAAGCAGCGGACAATTAAACTGCCGCATTTTAAACCTATCAACCCAAGAGACTTTAGAAAGCAAGTACGAGCTTTTGCCAATACATCACAAACTGAAATATCAACAGCCCCTAACAATTAAAAGAAAAATACAGCATTACCAACGAGTAAAATAAACTTAACGCAATTTACTGCAAACCTAGCATAAAAATATAAAGGAAAATAACATGGGTATTCTCGACAGCATCATCAATTTTTTACAAACGGGTGGAACATTTATTTACCCTATTGCCTTAGTTTTAGTTATCGGCTTAGCAATTAGCATAGAACGCTGGATCTATTTAACTTCTGCACTAAGAACTAACCGTAAAGCGTTTGCACTATTAAAAGGAGCGCTGAAAAAGGGGGATATTGCTGCGATTAGTCAACATGCCAAAGAAAATTCAGCGCCAGTACTTGATGTATTGCAATCGGGTATTGCACGTTTGTCGTCAGTAAAGCGCAGAGAAGATGTGTAATATGCCATGGAAGAAACCATGATGGAATATATGTTACGCCTTGAAAAGCGCACACCTTTCTTAGCCGTGCTAGCGAATATAGCGACATTATTAGGTTTGTTGGGAACAATC
>Ga0105359_10003006_pt1 | contig 13883 bp, 12 predicted proteins | sample GOMGulsemesocosm_6_FD_83659 | JGI IMG/M metagenome (GOLD analysis project Ga0105359, IMG submission 83659) | Methane-oxidizing microbial communities from mesocosms in the Gulf of Mexico - GOM8C Gulf of Mexico | ecosystem: Environmental > Aquatic > Marine > Cold seeps | place: Gulf of Mexico... | reverse complement strand
TCTAAATATGCTATGACTTTTATTTTTAGCAGTACCAGAAGTAGTACCAGAAAAAACAACACCCAACAAAATCACTAGTTAACAAATAGATAGCTCACAGATTCGAGTCCAGTAGCGGCACCAAATTATAGAAAAGGCTACCTTAGGGTGGCCTTTTTGCTTTTTATCTAGCTATCAATGCGTTAGATGTGCTGTACCTTGTACATATATCAAAATAGCCAATAACTAATCCGGAATATTTTATAAATATCCTCTCAAAGAAATGCCAATTTACTACGGACGTCCGGAATTGTCACTACGGACGTTTTTTTATTAATAATTAAAGCTCAAGTTTACGCTTTGTTGACTCAAGTATGTCGTAGCTTAAGGCATCTAAATCCGCATAGATAAACCTCTTTGTAATTCCCATTTTTCTCAAGCGCCATTTCATAGAATCTTTACAAGCAAATGGAATCGTAATCTTTTTGACAATGTTAGTAATTTTATTTTCTCTTGGGTCTGGATGGAATGTGAACATCCCGTCTTGATTCTGGTACCTAGCATGAGTCCTACTTGGCACAATATGATAAACTTGCTCTACAGATGTATTAAACACACCTTCTTGCCCCTTAAGTAAAGACTCGGTTTGAAGTCCACTGCTTGGCCATGCACAATAAACAGCCCCATCGGCTTGTATATCATTCTCAACAGCAAAAAATAGTGCTACCAATGGATTGAACGTCCAATCCATAAGCCGAGTAGGAATCCCATGATGTTGAGCCAAACACAACCAATCTATATCATTCTCTGGTTTATCTGACAGAAACATGAGGGATTTAGCTTTAAAATCATCAAGTAGCATTTTTTCAAATTGAACTTGTCGTTTTAAATCAGGAATTTCATACCTACCTGCACTTGGTATTAAATCATATGCAGAGTCTGCGACACCTCTATAAAACTCAGTATCTTCTAGTGAATTAAATAAATCTATATATTGACCAACTGATGTTACGGAAATTTCATCCATATCCAATTTCACCCTAAATTTAAACGTTATTAATATCCTATCAGATGAATCGCTTAAAATATTTAGAGTTTATTAAAATCCATATGTTTTTTAAGGTATTTATCAATTAAATATTAATAAAGGTGTTGAGGTTTTGTGAGCCCCAATGAGCCACATTCCACCACACATGAAATCACTCCAAGTTAATGTATACTGGACGTTCAACAATTTTCACATTATAAATTTATGGGCGAATTGTCCCAGTTCATGTAGCAGTTTCAAGTTCTTCTTGGATGCATATTTCTTCATACCGCTTCTGAAGCTCAGGAGGTAATGCGCTTCTTGCCGCTGACTCCTGTTGTATTTCTCTTATTAAGGCTTGTAACTTTCTAACTTTAAGTTCGAATTTAGTGGGTTCTTCGCTACAGCGCCCTTTCCCATGCATCCATACTTGATGGTCTGCTAATAATCTCCCGCAATTATCACACTTAGTTAGTGGGTTACCTTTATTTACTATAAATTTTTGTTTCAACATTTGGATTTTTCCTTATTTTGTCTAATTGAGCAGCGTATCTGCACCAGTTAGCTAATTCTTTGATTAGCCATACTAGTTTAGGGTCTGCTTCGTTAATTGTTTTGTTAGGGTTTTACCTTGTGTAAAAGTCCTAGTTATTGAATAGAGAATAGAAATATTCTCTGTGTTGTTTTCAAGCTGGCGAGTTAACCTACTTCTCATAAAAGTAAAAACTCTTTTTAGTTCTTTTTTCTTTTCCTTGTTCTAAAATAGAAGCCACAAATTATCTGAGGATTGTCGTATAAATCATCTGTGTTTCTTGCTGTATGCATAAGCTCAATTAGCTCCTTGATGGCCTTAACAAACTCAGGAGATGCATCAAGCATGCTGCTGTAACATTTACTTTTACTTCTACTGTGCCCACTAGCAAACGCATAAGCGACATTTGCTGGTACACCAAGGGATAATAATTGATTGCGTGAAAAACGCTTTTTGTCTAGACAGTCCATCGTCCTTAGAAAGTTTAATAGTGTTAACCTAACGCATGCCTCATTTTGTTTTGTGTGCCTCATATAACTCCTGTATTTGTTCAATTGTGGGGGAAGCTGTATAAATCTCATAAAACTCATCAAGCAGGGGCATTAACTTGTAAATACGGTCAAGCGTATCTTTTAATTCATAGTAAGGTTTATTGTCAGGCAGTTCAGCCCCCTTAAGTATCTCATTGGTTCTTGTTACCTTACCCCTCTGAGATTTGGCGTAAGTTATCCCTTCATCAACAAGGTTTTTATACACACCTTTATCATCTAAACACCACGAATTTAACTTTTTCTCTAAAGCTTTAATCGTTGTCGGCCAAGCGCCTTTTTTATCTAAATTTAAGTCTTTAATACATTTAAAGAACCCGATACGTTCACCTTTGAAATATAAATTGAGTGCTTCTTCGTCTAATGACTCATATCCACTCAACTTATTTTTTATTGTTGAGTGGTCTAATTTACAAATTACTCTGCAAATAAAACTTAGATATACCGACCGTTCTTGTTGGTTTGCTGAAGGGACATATTCCATATAACTCGAACTCTTAAAACTGACTTTAGACCTTTTGACATCATGAAAAAAAGTAGGAATTCCCACTTGGTTTAACTTCAGTGCTATTTGCCTCTTTCTCACCGACAAAGCAAGTCTCTCTTCTTCATGAACCATAGCCTTGCACTGGTCTAAGTTATCCGCCCCCTCTTTTGCGAGTTTTTGTGGCATTTTAAAGTTGCAAGTGACGTAGTGAAGCGTTTTAGGATGCCGTTCGCGCCCAAGCATCTGCAACATATGATTACCGGTTTTATTTGATGCATTGTAGTGGACAAATACCTCATCAAAGTACCCTTCCCAAGACACGCCCGATTGGATCACGCTTGTACAACATATAACCCTAATGCCATACTTATTTGTAAATTTAACAGGGTCGTCAATAAACTCTTTGTACTCTTCAGTGTCCTTGTGCTCGCCTGTGAAGAATCGAAAACCTTTTGACCGCCCTATTACATCCGGCAATTTCTTTTGAATAAGGGCGATACTATCTCCAACGAATAAGCATTTCCTCCCTGCTTTCACTGCCTTTTGAAACTCATCCACCAACGCTGGTCCATTTGACCAACAATGAGCCTTACATTCCTGTTTTCGTTTCTTAATTAAATTTTGAGCTGAACCCACTTTGATTTTTATATTCAACAACTTCTGCATCATTTCTATTGTATTAGTTGATGCACCTTCATCAGTCATCACAATAAAGTCAGAAGAGCACAATCCTAATCTCAAAGCCTTAATGACCTCTTCGGCATGAGGCAAGAATGGCAACAATTGGATTTCTTGATGTGCCTCATCAAGAAAAAAGTACTTGAACCGCCTATCATGCATGCGTTCCGTACATTTAAAAAGGCTGTGTATTGTTGTAGCTACATTGTCATATTGAACTAAATCCGCACCCTTCTCACTTCCCTCCTGTACTTTGACTGCGCCGCCAAAAGCATTGGAGTTAAAGCCGACTAACGATTTATTAGGGGTCGAAATTAATATGGTCTCGTTAGGTTTTAGTAATAGACGCATCCCTTCAGTTTTACCGCATCCAGTACTACCCTTGATAATATTTACTGTTATTGATATATCCTTATCAGGTTCAAAATCTTGCAACACAGAGTTATAGGAAGGTAAATCAGAAACACCATTAAGGATTTCAGGCAAAGGTACACCCACACAATCGTTAGGTACTAATTTTGTGTAATCTACCCACTCATCGTATTCCAATAATCTTTGCTCAACATCAAAGAAAGGCTCAAAACACAATTTGTTGGTATCTTTCAATGCCGCTTGATATTGAGTCTCAACTTTACTCCCTTTCCCCTCTCTTGCATGTGCGGCTACTTCCATTGATGCGGTGACGCTTCGGTCATAGCAATTCGCTATACTTTCACGAAACGTCCAATATAGTTGGCTGTTGCAATTGTCATTCATGTCTAAAGCAGCAAGCTTATCTTCAAACCTCTTATCGGGTATTTTCCGATATTGGATGCCACTATCATCAACTTTCGTAACATTACCTTTGATTATTGGGGTTGCCATATACTCAACATCTGGCAGTGTTAGTTTCCCCCCTTCAATAAAGAACCCCGTAAAATCCGTGTGAACGTCAGGGTCTTGAGGTATTGATGTATAAATTAACTGCCCAGCAGTACTATTAAAATTGGTATCCGCAATATCCGCTAGGTTATGTTTTACATAAGCACTAAACTGCTTGTGAGTTGCAGGGTTGCTGAGTTCTATAGTTGCGTGGAATTTAATATGGCCTTTCCGGTAATAACTACTACTCGCCTTGATATCCATAGCCACCCCCTTAAGGTCGGTATAATTGTCTAGTATATTAATTACGCAACTTTCGAAATCGGTATGAGGCAATTCAATATTCCCACTTGCTTCTTTGTGCCCTTTAGGTACGAATGTTTTTTTGTCATACGAGTCAATATCCACAAACGCCCATCTACATTCAGTATCCTTTACCCCTAAAACAACTTGCTTGCGTGGTCTCATGCTTTGATTAGGGATACTTGATGCCATAGGCATATTTTGAGCGCATACATACGGGTGATTGTGATGTAAGTCTTTCCATAATTCTTGAAAGTCTTTATGTGTCTCCACAGGACGATTTATAAATTCCAAAATATTATCGTGCCTATTCCCATGTTCAGCACCTTTTTGAAATGGCAGGTTTTTCCCTCTCAATAAAGTAATGTGATTATATCTGTCCATATACATTTGCCTTGAAGTAAATGCTCTCTTCCTGCTCTTTCAATAAAGCCTTTTGAAAGTTGAAATACTGCCTTGCGTTTGGAATGCCCAATGCAATCATTTTTCTTATTGCTTCTGCATAAACCTTGTACAAGGCAAAGTTATTAACTCTCTTGAATGGGAGGTAGTAGCCTCGCCCTTTACACAGCTCTATTATTTCTTGCTCTGTTGATTCTTTTGTGATGTTCAATTTTTCTCCTTGCGAATTTTTAAATGTTAAATTTGGTATGTTTGAATTAGAAAAGTGACCGTAAAAGAAATTATTTTACCGGCACTTAACTTGTTGGATGTTGTTATTCATGGTTAGAAAAGTTGTCGTTCATGCTGGTGTGAAACAGCCCTATTGAGCAAGCGTATTTTAGTTGGCAGTCGTTAATTCCTATCCCTTTACGGGTAATTGAAAAACAACCTAATTGAGTAGGTTAAAAAGAGTGTATCGATTTAATTTTTAGAGAAATATTTCTTAAAAAAGAAAAGAGAACCAAAATCTCGACAACCTCAAGGCTAAGTAATACCCAAAAAACCAATCCTGTTTAAAGGGAGGCTTTGTAGGGTTGTGACGCTTAAGAAATTAAGAAGCACATAAAGGTAGCAAGGACTGCTCACTGTTACGTTTCGCTCAGAACTAATATACCTAGCAGTAAGCTCTTTATCTGGATAGTAGGGTTGCTCGGCCACATTAATAGCCGCACTAACATCATTGAGAAACCCTCAAAGCAAAATATGCACTCGAAAGCAGCCTCAAAACGACAATTACCGCTCATAAAGTGCGGATACTCGAGCAAACAGGAAATTAAACCTCAAAAACGCTCAATAAAGGCGATTTACCTTCAAACGTAAAATAAATAAAAATTATTATTTATCAGTATATTATACAGATTTCACACCGTTTTGTCACGAGGTTTTTTTTCGTTTTCACGTCCTGCCCCTTGAACATACAATCAGCCAAAGTGAGCCTGACTTGGAGGTAAATGAGCAATAATGAGCACTAACTGAGCCCTTCACAAGGTAGTATTGAGGGGCTTAATACTTCTTATAAAAACCATCAACATACTAAAAACATGACGCCACTAATTTGAAGGGTTAATGATGACCTACCTAGCGAACACATCACCAAGCCCCTTCCCAAAGCGACATGCAGAGCACTACCTACCAGAATATCGCAAAAGGTGTGTACACTCTGCTATAACATATAGCAATATACTAACTCGAAACAAGGGGGACATTATGAAATACGGTTATGTAGGACATCTAGAGTCGGGATTATGGGGCTCAAAGCAAGAGCAAATAGACGAACTAGGCATTGATAATTCTATAATAGAAAAGTCATTTGGATATAACGTAAAAATGGATATAGACAGATTAGTTGAACGGTTAACTAGTAAAGACACTATCGAAATACTTAGCCTTAAATACCTTGCTAGAAATATGGATATCCTACTCCAAAGGTTGCAGGCGATAGAAGATAAGAAAATTACTCTTATTGTGAGAGATATGCCGAATAGCGACTTAGCCTCTCATGCCAAGGCACTTAGAGCTTTTAGCAAATACATTGCTAGCTCTAAAATGAAACGCGTTATGAAGAAGATTAATCACCGAAAGGGCAGCAATATTACGCACACACATAAAAGGAGCGGAGTTAAGAACTGGCATACCCAGCGAGATATAAAAGTATCTCATGTACAAGGTAAGGCAACACCAACAGAGTTAGCTAAAACGTATGGCGTTTCAAGGCCAACCATTTATAGAATATTAAATAAGGAAGAATTTAAAAATGTAACAGAGCCTCTACCATACGACTATGAGTTATGGGATTTAAAAGAATGTAAAGAAAGAACAAAGGTAAAAACTATAACGCGTGCTGATAACAAAATTGGCGTACTGATAATGCTTTCTAACGAACTTATTTTTAGTCGTGAAATAGAGATTGGCCGCAACACGCCAACTAAAGTGTTGCAACAATTCTTAGCTAAACCAGATGGCGAGCTAAGGGAAATTTATTTTAATTTAACTAAAGGTAAAAACTTATGAGCACTACTACTATGACCACTACTGTTACGAACATCCCTTCCATGGCTGAAGCAACAAGCTCCATACTCAATCCTGTTACGAGAAATATTTTCGCAGAAATTGAAGATAATTCCCCGAAAGCCTTTCAACCGAAACGCATTCAAGATTGCAATGTCAAGGAGATGAAAGGTTGTTTATCAGTACAATTTATGAAGAGAAAATGCGGAGCGAGAACAGCCTCCGTAAAGCTAGGCGGCAAAACATCTTTGATTATTAATGGCAAAACATCCATTAAATTACCAGCAAGTGAATACCCTGTTACTGAGGATGAAATACTAGAAATGGTATTTACCTTAACAGATGATGAACTTAGCGATGTACTACTAAACGCAAGAGGACGTTATGCCGACGCAATCGATAAGCAAATAGCCGCAAATAAAGGCGGAACAATGGAGTCTAGACGTGATGCTAGAATAAAAAAGAAAGCCCGAAAAGCAGCTTTATTGAAGGCTAATAACGATTTTAACGAACAAAAACACATTAAAAATGTAGGTTTTTAATCAAAACTAATGATGCCCTAATAGGTCGAGGACAAACAATGAAAGAACCAATAACGGATGCTAATAAAACAGATGAAACGCTGGAGGAAATTTTGAGAAAAGAACTAGGAACTGATTTTGACGACCAAGCCCTAGAACTTTTATAGACACTATTTGTGTGAGCTCGAACTCACCCTGACAGTATATACTCAAAAGCAAGAAATAGAAAAGCCCTCTTTATGAGGGCTTATTATAGAAATCTTTTCACTTATTTTTAAATAATTTGCTAATTAATCACTTTCAATTTGATCATTGGTAAAGTATTTATAAGGTTTAGATTTTTTGTCAATATTAATTTCTCCTGTTCTCTCTAAAACTCTCCCTCCCCAAGCTGATACTTTTTGAATTGTACAACCTACAGAATCTGCCACTTCCCTTGCTGTCATAGCTTCTTCTAATTCAAGCTGAGAAATCAAACCTAAAATTTTTATTTCAACTTCAACAAAATTTCCACGAGTGACAGGAGCTTCTTGATGTATAATTTCTTCTAATTTAGCATCATCCTCAAAGCACCTCTTGAATTTAGTATGTTTGACATCTTCTTCAGAATAGATTTTTTCACATTCAGGACATTTATAACTTTTCTGTTTGGATTCAAGAAAATATGCATCAAATGACGATAATATAGGATCATAAATAAATCTAATAGGCGTATATTCGTCTTTTTTATCAGCATATTTAATATTATATTCACTACAAACATCATAGTCTATTGAGTACAAGTTGTAGTTTCCACCATGTTTAGAAACTACATTTTCTGATATGAAGTGAATTAGGAAATTTTCACACAACACACTCAAATAATCTTTTCTTAAAGGGTCAATCATGAAGTGGCTCGCGGGGCGATCTGCAAATTTATTTTTTTCTTCTACAGCTTTCGATAAGATTGCATTCCACATATCCATTTGAAACCCTGCAACTAAGTTTCTTTTAACACTACCTCTAAACTGTTTTTGATATGTTTTTCTTGCACTACTAATTCCATAGTTAATTTCCGCTAAACCAATTCTGCCATCATTAGTAGATTGCGCTTGCACTAGAGCATTTTGAAGAATCATACCTATAGTACGTGACACACCAAGAGTTTCTCTAGTTATTCTATAGACAATTTGGGAAAAGTCGGCTTTAAAAATATCAGATATAGTAAAGTTTGGGCAAAAACTTTCAATTCTCTTTGTAATCAACTGTTCTACAAATGATTGAGTTTTATTTATGGCTGCTATTGCCCCATTATATCGTTCAGCGTATTCATTAAAATCCAGTGGAATAGGAAAAATATCTCTTCCTACAATAATTCTTTCCCCAAAGTCATATCTGTCAGTAATAACGCCAACCTTAAAAAACATACCTATTCTTGAGCCTAAAAATGACTTTAACAACGCACTAAAGGTCGACTGTGCTTTAGGTGTTAAGTCAGAAAACTCATCAACAAAAACATAAATTGAATCTATTTTTGCTTTTTTCTTAATATCACTAATTTTGTTTAAAAACTCTTGAACGTTCAAACCCTTAATTTGTTTTACGGTCTCACTTCTTTCATACGCATTCGATGTACCCTGTTTACCACCTACCTCTGGAGTTGTTGCGGATAGTTTTACAGAAAGCTCTGAAGAGTCACTTCTCTTAGTGGCTGATGTCACATCAACAATATTTGATGTTGTTAATGTAATACCTTCAACTAAAACTTTTTCAATATATTCTAAATCATCAAGAGCTGGATTTTCTTTTTTAAAAACGGCAAGAATTTTATCATCAAACATTAATTCTAATTGTTTTTTTAAAGAATCAATTATTTGTCTAATGAAATGAATCTCAACTAGGTTTAAATCGTTCTTAGAGTCAAAAAGATCATTGCAAGTGCTTAAATCAATATAAATAGGTAGTACCTTATTACCTTGAATAACACTCTCTTTATTCTTTAATTTTGGAGATATTGACTTTAAGCATTCATAGTAGCCCCTTAATAAGTTTGTAGTCTTCCCTGTACCTCGTCTCCCACTTATAAAGCTGTCTTGTTTTTGTAGTAAGCTCTGAAGCATTCCAAAAAAATCAATAAAGTATTCCTCAAGATCGCCTAACTCTTCCAGATTATCTAATGTTATATAATCCGCCCTTAAGATAGAGTCAAAAGCATTTCTCAAGTTTTGTTTTTCTATTCCATTCATTTCGTTAAACGTCCTTTTTTCAGATAAATTTTGAGGTGGCACACTAAAAACGACTTAAAGTTAAATATTCAATTAACCAAATTATTTTTGAATATAAGATACCATACTAGAATACATGTTCAACTGACACGCAACATGATTTTAATCAACATTAAAGAATTCACACTATTTATATTTATCCATAAAAAAGGTAGCTCTAAAGTATATAAGATTTTTCTGCTTTATAAATCTTATAAAGCTGATTTCTTGAACAACCAATAATGTCAGCTATCTCATTTTTGGTCAGATTACTATTATCATCATCCATCAGTTCAACAATACGTTTACGCTTTTCTTCAGATATTTGACGGGGCTTACCAAACTTAACGCCTTTAGCTCTAGCTCGTTCAAGACCTTCTTGAACTCGCTCATTAATTAAGTCTTTCTCAAACTCAGCAAAAGCACCTAGCATGCTAAACATCAACTTGCCGCTACTGGTTGAAGTATCAATCGCTTGATTAAGTACATTAAGAGTCGCACCTTTAGCCTCTATCATATCAACCAACTTATGTAAGTCAGTGAGAGAACGAGCTAAACGGTCTAGTTTAGTAATTACTAAGCTATCCCCTTCCCTCAAGTAATCAATTGCACGGTGCAATTCAGGACGGTCAGCTTTACCCCCACTGAGTTTTTCTTTGAATATTTTATCGCAGTCTTGCAACTGCTCTAGTTGAGCATCTAAGTTTTGATTTTGTGTTGAGCAACGAGCGTAAGCAATTTTCATATTGTACTCTTTTACCTAGGAGTTAGATTACAGCAATAAGGTTACAATAAAGATTACACTATATCAAATGTATTTCAGGCTAAATGAGGAAATAAAACGGTGTAATCTAATCTGTAATATAGATTACACTGTTCTACAGGGGCGGTTAAGAGACTAGGCTATGTACTAATATATACGATGGGGGTTGCATGTGTAACTTTATACTTCGCTAATAGTCGCAATGAATTTATCAGTATCCAAAGCTACTAGTCCAGTACCCACTCTCATTAGGAGCTTTCATAATCACAAGGCAATCTGCCATTCCCAATACTTTCTATAGGCTTAGGTAAATAAGCAATCAATGAATCAATAAGCTCATTAAATTTGTCCGTTTGAAAATTACCAGAAACATTATCAACTGATAAATTTAAACATTCATTTGTGGAGTCAACTTCAATGTCAAAGGCCTCCTTCACCCAAGAAAAATCACTGTTTATTGCATCAGTAAATGTGCTAGAGAATTTCAAAACAAAACCACTATCAAACATTTTAATACCAAAACACTTACAAGAAATATTAGGTTGTTCATTTATTCTGCAAGCACCAAAAATAAGGCTTTCTTGCAATTGCCTTTTAGGTACATAGATATCAACCGATTTCCAATACTCCTTTACTGCTGACATGATTGCTACAAAAGATACTTTAGTTGAACTTGGCCAGCCCAAATAAAAATTGCTATGCTCATCAGAAGTTAAATACGAAAGTACATTTAAACTATCGTTATCGTCAGTAACACTTGTTGAGTCAACAGAATCTAATCCCAATATACTCGCTAATCTGCTTGAAAGTAGTTCATAGCGCGCCTGATAAAATTCAGAGAAATTAGATAACTTACGAACATCAACATTCTTTGGGATAAGATGATTGTCATAATATGAAGTTCCTTGATTAAAAATCCAATTGGCTAAAGATTGGTCTCCTTTTTGTTGGTTCTCAACATCCATCAATAAGCATAAGTTTGGCAAAGTATTGCATTGTTCGATCATAGTATTTAGAAGCCCCGCATCTATACCTTCAGATTTAAGGCGTACTTCAGTAAAGTGAGACTTGGGGTACATATGGTCAATATGATAAGTTTCCTGATTAAAATCGAGCTCAGGATAAAGCAAAGATAATGCAAAAAAGCAATACTTCCCTTCTTTGTATTTTGTACCTAGAATATCAATAATGGCCTGATTATCATTTAACTTGATTTTATCATGAGAATTAATTTCAGCTAATAATTCATCGATTGGAAAATCATCACTAAGTTCTAATTTTTTAGCTACTACACGTCTTCCAGCAATAATTTTCCCATCACTAGCAGCACCAAAGCTACGAGCTAAAATAGCTTTAAAAAGCCAAATTCTGATAAGTTCTATATTATTTATATCTTCTGTTTTAGAGCTATTGGCCTTTAGTCTGGTATGCGCAACATAATAAACTATCGGCATCAAAGCTGTAGTTGAAGTGATATTGTTATTATCAACTCCAAAATTATTAATAATTTTTACAGTTTCTGTTACAGCAATTTTTATATCTGGCCAATTAGCCCTAATTTGATCTAGATTATTTCGGTTAAAGTTCCCAACTTTATAAACTACAGGCTTATCACAAATCACTAAGCATGCTTTCATTAACCATTGAATATCAAGCCACTTGTTACGTCCTTTTCTTACGCCAAAACCGCCATTATCTTTAATGAGACCTTCGATTTCTGCACGCGCATTCTCCCCTTTCCACCCGGTTGTAATGGCAGACATCATCAAATCAGATTTAGATAATTTTTCACCTGCATTATTTGCCCTCAAAAAAATGTCTAAAACGCGCGATGTCGATGTTTTTTGTTCGGTATAATAGGAAACATTATCTTTTTCCCAGACCACGTCATACAACTGAAAGAGAATATGCTTCATTGTATTTACTTGTTCATAAGAATAATTAAATGAACGACTCCACTCCCGTTCTTTCTCATATATGAAACCTGTAAAACTTTCTTTGTTTCTATATGAAAAGATTGTTGATACTTTAAGCCAATAACTATCTAAGCTATGTACCACCTCTTCTCGGGATAAGAACTTAAAAAAATACCCTTTTTCATCCACTTCAGTAGATTCACTAGGAAATTTTAACAAATCTAAATGAAGATGTTTTTGTATTACCCCTTTTCCTTTTTTTGCGGTAAAACTCCCCTTTAAACCTATGAGTAATGACGTTAATCTTTGTTGCCCATCCAACACTAAAGAAACCTTGCCCTCACCAATATTTGCTCTAGTGTTTGTTGTGTACCCTTGCTCATAATCATCTATGAATTTATAAACATCTATACCATCGATATCAAAGGGGTTTACATTCCAGAACAGAAATGAACTTATCGGGTAACCTCTCATTAAACTGTCGAATAACAATTCAATATCTTTTTCTTTCCATACAAATGGCCTTTGCAATGATGGCAAAAAATAATCAGAGTTAATCCTTTCTATGCAAGCAGCAATAGTTGCTGAATCATATGCCATATGTTTAACCTCTTTAATTTATTTTATTTTTGTAACAGATAAAACTAATGTCTTCTTCTAAATTGATATGACATAAGTAAGGCCAGCCCAAATAAAGATATAGACACAGGTTCTGGCACTTCGACACTTCTTACGAGTGCAAGTCGCCATGCAGTTGAGCCTAAAGGGTTTGAAAGATAACTTAAATCATTGCTGTACGTACCTACAGACGCATTTACATAACCTCCTTGATCTTGATGCGTAAACAGAGCCCCAAATTCACTAGTCCCAGTAGGAAAGGATGTATGGTTAGCCGTATATACAACACCTGAATGCAAAGCATCGATTTGTCCAAACTCTTGACCTGTGAAAAATAAGTTAAACTGCTTTACAGCATCAACTGATATATCAAATGTATGAGTGCCAGAGTGGGAAGTATTACAAATAGTGTTAGGGTCATTGTCATAACAATAAGCTGGTAGAGAATCTTGTTCAAACGTCTCAAGCCTCAAACCTGTTTGATAGAGCATTTGAAATACTTCATCAACATTGGCAATCCGCCACCCATAATATGAACTAGAAGTATCTATTAACTCAGCTTCCCATTGAGAAAGAGTCAACGTTTCTGTATGGTTCCACATCAACCATTCAAGACCATTTGAGGAAGAAATAACACTTTGACTATCATCTCTTTGTAAATCACCAAGAGTAATGATACTTGCATTTGCTGGTATTGAGTTAATGATAATAACTATAAAAAAAACACGTAATAACTTGTTTACCATTAAATTTCCCTATGATTTAAAATCCAATTCACTCCATTTAAACAGATAACGAATATACTATTCAAGTATATTCGTGAATTAAAGGAATAATATAAAATAACAAATATACTAATATATATTAATCACTTACCTCCTATCCCTTAGCGTTCAATTGAAGATTAACAAATCAAAAAGTCTACTAATTAAAAGTAGACTTTCTTTTTATCTATT
>Ga0105359_10002999_pt1 | contig 13897 bp, 15 predicted proteins | sample GOMGulsemesocosm_6_FD_83659 | JGI IMG/M metagenome (GOLD analysis project Ga0105359, IMG submission 83659) | Methane-oxidizing microbial communities from mesocosms in the Gulf of Mexico - GOM8C Gulf of Mexico | ecosystem: Environmental > Aquatic > Marine > Cold seeps | place: Gulf of Mexico... | reverse complement strand
TTCATTGGTAATGAAATTGTCATAAAAAAATGTCAAAATGCCCATTTTCCCTTTCTATTTTCCACAATATACTGAGATAGTCATGACAATTAAAGTTGGTATAAACGGTTTTGGCCGCATGGGTCGTTTAGCATTACGCGCAGCTTGGCAATGGCCTGACATAGAATTTATACAAATAAACGATCCTGCTGGTGACGCTGCAACCTTAGCCCATTTATTAACGTTTGATTCAATTCATGGCATTTGGCAACACCAAGCAATTTGTGAAGATAATGAAATTGTCATCACTGATGGTAGTGAAAAATCACCTGCCAAACGTATTGCTTGTAGTCATAATAAAGCCATCGCTGAAACCGATTGGTCTGCCTGTGATGTCGTTATTGAAGCCTCTGGCGTTATGAAAACTAAGGCGTTATTGCAAGCTTATTTAGACCAAGGGGTAAAACGCGTTGTTGTTACTGCGCCGGTAAAAGAAAAAGGTGTGCTCAATATTGTTATGGGCGTTAACCATCAACTTTACGATAAAAGCCAACATAGAATAATCACAGCAGCATCGTGTACCACTAATTGTTTAGCACCTGTTGTTAAAGTCATCCATGAAAAATTAGGTATTAAACATGGTTCAATGACTACAATTCACGACATTACTAATACGCAAACTATTTTGGATGCTCCCCATAAAGATCTAAGAAGAGCGCGAGCTTGTGGTATGAGCTTGATCCCGACAACTACAGGTTCGGCAACGGCAATCACTCATATATTTCCTGAATTAAAAGGCAAATTAAATGGTCATGCCGTACGTATTCCATTAGCTAATGCTTCGCTTACCGATTGTGTTTTTGAGCTTGAACAGCCAACAACTGAGGCACAAGTCAATCAGTTATTAAATACTGCCGCAAATAACGAATTCAAAGATATTATGGGCTTTGAGCAAAGACCTTTAGTATCAATTGATTATAAAACGGACCCACGTTCGTGCATTATCGACGCCCCCTCAACTATGGTGGTCAATGGTACGCAATTAAAGCTTTATGTGTGGTACGACAATGAATGGGGGTATGCAAATCGCACAGCAGAACTTATGCGTATGGTGGGGCAAATGGATATGGAAAGTTGATGGCTGGTTCTTAACTGTGTTTTTCTACAAAAAAATAACAGACCTTTCTCCTCAAATTAAGCAATATTTATTAGTTACTGCTAATTATTGGGCGTTTACTCTGACCGACGGCGCGTTGCGCATGTTGGTAGTTTTACACTTCTACCAATTAGGCTATAGCCCATTAAATATTGCCCTGCTGTTTTTATTTTATGAAGTTTTTGGTGTTATTACTAATTTAATCGGTGGCTGGTTAGGGGCGCGAATTGGTTTAAATAAAACCATGAATATAGGCTTAGGTTTACAAGTTTTTGCTTTAACAATGTTACTTGTTCCTAGTGAAATGTTAACGATTTTTTGGGTTATGTCTGCTCAAGCCTTATCAGGGATCGCCAAAGATCTTAATAAGATGAGTGCCAAAAGCTCAATTAAGTTATTAGTCCCCAAAGACGCGCAAGATAAACTTTATAAATGGGTCGCAATATTAACAGGTTCCAAAAACACCTTAAAAGGTGCTGGCTTCTTTTTAGGAGGAGTATTACTAACCCTTGCAGGTTTTAAAGGAGCAATTGCAGTCTTAGCTGCTGGGCTCTCTCTTACGTGGTTATTCAGTTTAATTAAACTAAAAAAAGAATTAGGCAAAGCTAAAAACAAGCCTAAGTTCTCTGAAATTTTTTCCAAAAGTAAAACCATTAATATTTTATCAGCTGCACGATTATTTTTATTTGCTGCCCGCGATGTTTGGTTTGTTATTGCTTTACCGGTTTATCTTACTGATAAACTCGACTGGCAACATCAATCTGTTGGCGCTTTTATCGCCCTCTGGATCATCGCCTATGGCGTGGTGCAATCGTTCGCACCACATTTTACTAAGACATCGAAATCAACTACAAAAACTACAATAACCAACTCACAACAAGCTTTTACTTGGGCCTGTTTAATAACCTCGATTCCTGCAGGCATAGCATTATTATTAAGCAACAATATATATCCCGAAATAAGCTTGTTAATAGGCTTACTAATTTTCGGTTTTTTCTTTGCAATAAACTCTTCTTTGCACAGTTATTTAATTGTACGTTATGCCAGTGCCGATGGCGTTTCTTTAGATGTTGGTTTTTATTACATGGCCAATGCCATAGGACGGCTAGTCGGTACTATGCTATCTGGCTGGTTATATCAAACAGCAGGTTTAACCGCCTGCTTAATTGTATCCAGTGCATTTTTACTACTAACCTCTTTTATTTCTTGGTGTTTACCTGAAGAGTACTAGAAGGAAAGTTATCAATCTTGATATCTTCTCATCAACTTGATTTTGGCATGTTCGTCAAATTCTAAAATTTGTATTGTTCTGCCTTTGAAGTCTTTAATTTTTTCATTTTTAATGTAACGGGCATCTTCCCGATAAACTACTACAGCAGTTGAAGAACCTATGATTATGCTTTCAACTTCAAGTTTATAATGGATACTGCTTTTGGCTTTGTTAAGCAACCCTTTACGCGATCTTTTGATCCCCTCAGCTCCTTTACGTACAACGTTATAAGCCATATGATAATCAATAACATCACTTGTCATAAAATTATAATATTTATCAAGGGTATCTTTTGTCATTTCAGGTTGGTAAATAGCTTCAAATGCGTTCATAAAATTTAAAACTAACGCTTTAGTTGGGAGGGTACCTGAACTTAGTTTTTGGGGAGTTTGTTGCTGTGTCTGCTGTTGTGCATAACTACTCAATGTAAATATAAGTAATAGTAATACAGAATTAACGAATATTTTTTTCAATTTTTTTTCCTTCTTGCAAATGAATATAATTTTTGCTCAATAAGTTATTAATAATATTTAGTGGCTGAGTTGGGTAGTGATTTCTAGTACTACAGGAGCTACAGCTAGCACAAGTAAAATTGACATAAAATAGTTAAACACCACTTGATGTTTTTGAGTTGATAACAATTTTCTTAGTATAGTGCCAAAAACAAGCCATGTACCAACACATGGAAGGGATATAATTAAGAAAGTAGCAGCCAACACTAGATTTTGCATGTAAAAATCAGCTCCTATAACCGTAAAGGCTGCAATTGCTCCCGTGGCCACTACCCAAGCTTTAGCATTTACCCATTGAAATAGAGCTCCGTTAATAAATGTAAACGGAACCGCCTGGATTTCAGACGAAGATAAGCTATTGGACTTGGTAATTTTCCATGCAAGATAAAGTAAATATAAAGTGCCAAGACATTTGATGACCAAGTGCAACTCTGGCAATAATTCAAACAATTGACCAATTCCTAAACCAACAAGTAACAGCATGAGGGTAAAACCCATGCAAATACCGAATAGCAAAGGTAAACTTTTTTTTATGCCAAAATTTACGCCTGATGTCATGACCATAACGTTATTAGGCCCCGGAGAAACCGAAGAGGCAATTGCAAAAATTATTAGAGGGATCATATAATCCATTGTTATTCTCGAAATGTCTTAACCATAAAGTATTTACACCCCGTTTTCGGATATCCTTCTTGCACCCACTGAATTTCGAAACCGTGTTTTTGATAAAATGGCATCGCCTGAAAATTGAGGGTATCTAGCAGACATTTTATACAGCCTCTTTTTTTTCCCGCTGTTTCTAGTTCTGCTAAAATTTGACTCCCGATATTTTGGCCTCTTAATTCATCTGATACCCATAGGGTATCAATTAATAACCAGTCGCCAAATGTTCGCGCCGCTCCTCCAGCAATAATATTGTCTGCTTCATCTTTAATTTGAACAGCAAGAGGGATTCTTTCGCTGACTTCCCAATTCTGCCAATTAAATTCGTCAATTTTACTATCAAGAAAATCAATTAAATTTTTCGACGGTTTTTCTATTACTTCAATATTCATGTTAACCAAATCCTTAATTATAGTTTTTATAAGTACTCTCTAAAAAATTGTTAAATTATTTCTTTTTTCTTTATTTTTTATTCGGCTGGTAGTGTGTTCAATATTTTGTTTACTTCAATGGACAAGCCAGCATTTTGCCAAGCAGAAAAATCACCTGATAAATGTTCAACTTGTGAAAATTTATTTTTAAATAGGATCTTTTGTGCCACTTTAGCTCGAGTTCCAGAGAGACAATAAAGCACAATATTTCTATCTTTGTTTTGACCAATTTCAGACAAGCGAGCTGCTAATTCAGTATGAGGAATGTTAATGGCGTTTAAAAGATGACCGTCTGAGAACTCCTGTTTACTTCTAACATCAATAAGTAGCGGTGGGTTATCACTCGCCATTTTACTCATTAATACTTGTTGAGAAATATTATTTACGGGTGCCGTGCAACCTATCGTCATTAATAAAATATTTGCAACCACAACTGAAAAGAATTTAATACGCATGATGTTTCCTATTGTTCGTTTTCTTGAAGAAAAAGTGTTGATTGCTTAATTATTTCCCAAGCACTTTGTTGAGCTTCTAAAACCCGGCCATGATTAGAAGTAACTACAATGATCGTGTCAAAATTAGGAATTATCACAAGCAGTGCAAACCACTTTCCATTTGAACCGTTGTGCCAAAATACAGGCCCGTTCGCCCATGATTTTTTATTATCAATGACCCATCCAAGGGCGTAGTTTTGTTTTAAAGGCTGATGTAATTGTTTATAGGTTGATTTACCAAGTAAAATACCTGAACCCTGTTCTCCTACTAAATGATCATTGGCATAAATCAACAAGTCGTTCATTGTCATATGAATGGTACCAGCAGGACCATAAATAGGAGACAGACCATCATCTGGTTGTGAGATCATAGTAAAGCCAAGAAAGTTATCCCTATGACCACGCGGTTGCTCTAATTTTTTGTTAATATCTTGAGGGTGTCCAAAACCACCATTTTTTATATTAAGCGGCGCAAATACTTCTCTTCTTATCAGCGTTTCCCATGGGGTATTGGTAATTTTTTCTGCAATAACACCGGCAATAGTCAACCCAACATTTGAATATTGAAATTTACTACCAGGTTCAAATTCAGGAGGCTGATTTAATATTTCTAAAACGGCCAAATTTCTAGCCGACATTCTGGCTAAACCTTTAGCAGGTTTAATATCATCTACGCTTTCTGGGAAATTAGTGATAACTCCAGAGGTGTGTGTTAATAATTGCTTGATGCTTACGTCTAGCCATTTTTGGTGAATACTTTTATCCGTCATAAAGACATCTTTAATTTTGGTATCCCAGTTGAGAGATCCCTTTTCAACTAATCTAGCCAACATCGTTGCTGTAAATGACTTGGTTATAGAACCGATATGCCATTTATCATTAACTGATAACAACACACCGCTGCCTTTTTCTCTTAAACCACTAACGCCCGATGCAATGACCTTCCCTTTTTGCATTATCATGGCACCAAGCCCTATGACTTCGGCTTTTTCTTTTTGCTCTGTTACTAATTGAGCTAATTTTTCGTTCAGCCTAAATGCTGCATTGTTCTCTATCGCCTGCACACTATAAATATTCATGGCAAAGGCGGTAAGTACATATGTGTAATAATTAAAGCGTCTCATTGAGATCCTGTTTTTGAATTTGGGCAGTAACTTAAGTTGCCTTAATTAATGTGATCACTGACATGAAATTAGTTAAATAGGATTTTAGCCATACACTAATTTCTATCCGATATTTTCGAATTATGAAAGCATCATCAGTTCATGTAATAGAAGCCGCTTTAAAAATTGGCAAGCGGCCGCCTTTATTGCTCAACATAAAGTCGTGTTATTTAATTTAGGTCAATCTAATCTAATCTAATCTAATTTAGGGATAGCTAAAGGTTTAACACGGGATAATCTGTATAACCTTTCGCTTGTGACGTATAAAATGTAGAACTATCAGGTTCTGTTAATTCAAGATCATGTGTAAATCTCGCTACTAAATCAGGGTTACTGATAAAAGGCGTACCAAAGGCGATAGCCTCTGCTTCATTTTTCCCTAACGCTTCATTACCACTCTCTTTGTTGTATCCTCCATTAATGACTAAAGTTCCCTGATATAAGTTACGTAAAACGGGTGTAAGATAGTTAACATCTTCATCACCTTTAGGTTCTAATATATGAACATAAGCTAAATCAAATTTATTGAGGTTGCTAACTGCGTGAGAGAAGGTCTTAACTGGATCTGAGTCTTTGATCCCCCAGACACTATTACTAGGCGATATCCTTATTCCTACTTTTCCTGAACCTATTTCGTCACAAACCGCTTTTACAACTTCGTTCATAAAACGTAGTCTGTTTTCAATAGAGCCACCATATTCATCGTCACGTTTATTAACACTGTCTCTGGTAAATTGATCAATTAAAAAGCCGTTCGCTGCATGAATTTCAACACCATCTAAACCAGCATCTACGGCTTTTTTCGACGCTTGTGCAAATTCTTTTACAACAACAGAAATTTCAGATTTACTTAACGCCCGTGGCATAACAAAATTTCTATCACGACCTTTGCTAGTATTTAATGCCCCTTTCTGCTTTACCGCTGATGAAGATACAGGTAGTTGACCATCAAGAAAATCGGGATGAACCGTGCTGCCCATATGCCAAAGTTGAACAAATATTCTGCCACCTTTTTCATGTACGGCATTGGCAACTTCTTCCCAGCCCTTTTGCTGTTGTTGAGTAAACAACCCTGGTGCATTTAACCAACCAAGGCCTGTTTTTGAAACAGCTGTTGCTTCAGCAATGATAAGGCCAGCACTGGCTCGTTGCGCGTAATATTCTGCCATTATGGCATTAGGCGTGCCATTATCCACCGCCCTACCTCGAGTTAAAGGTGCCATAAATATTCTATTATTCAATTGATAATCACCTAATTGAATTTTCTTAAAAAGTTCATTCATATTCATACTCCAGCAGGACTACCTGTTTATATAAGATAATTTATTTGTAATTTAAAACCCGTTCATAGCCAAATCAAGTAGCGTTAGCCAAGTTCAGCTCTATAAACGTCGCCAATAATTGGTAATGACATTAATCGGTCTAAGTAAATTGCGACATTTTTGTATTTATTGGTTAGAGACTCTTTCAGGATCATTTGCCAGTGGATTGCGACGCCAAGATAAAGGTCTGCAATACTAAGCTGATCACCTGCAAGAAAAGTGTTTTCAGCTAATTGTTTATCAACTATATCAAATAACTCACTCAATGCTTCTTCGGCTTTATCCTTAATGTTCTCTTCATTTTTTCCGTAACGGCTAGGAACAAATGCTCGGGCAAAATGTGGGTGAATATTACTATAAACAAACATCATCCACTTCAACGCTTCAGCACGTTTAAATGTACCGAGTTCTGGTAGCAAATTAGTCTTAGGCGAAATTTCACTAATGTATTGTAAAATGGCTGCTCCTTCGGTAATAATTTCACCGTCGGCAATAAGTGCAGGAACTTTTGCAAGTGGATTTATCTTTATGAATTCTTCGCTAAATTGCTCACCAGACTGGGCGTCTATAATTTTAATATCGTGCTCTAGGCCACTTAGTGCAAGCGCGGCCTTTATGGCAAGTGAACAAGAGCCTGGTGCGTGAAATAATGTAATCATGTTTTTCCTAATCAATTAAAGTCAAACTAGCTTAAAGCAATCAGATAATTTTGAAAATTCTCGATTTTCGCCCATTGTTCGTGCAATAATGCACGAATGAATGATTGTGATGATATTAGATTTTTTTTGGCTGTTGCCCGCAACGGCAATGTAACTTCTGCGGCAAAGGTCCTTAAAGTAAACCACTCGACGGTTTCTAGGCGTATTCGTGCACTAGAAGAAAAGCACGGCGTTAGATTATTTGAACGTATCCCTACAGGTTATGAAATGACTGATGCTGCTGCCAATATTTTTGAGCTTGCACTTGAATTAGAAAATAAGAATAATCAGATCTCTCGCCATTTATACGGTCAAGATAGCCGCTTACAAGGTAAGATCAACCTGACAATGCCACATGATATTTTGGAGTTTTGCTTATTTGATCATTTGGCCGAATTTCATCGGCAACAACCAGACATACAACTGAACCTTGCGGTAACAAAAGGCCTGAAAAATATGGCAGCACGTGAGGCTGATATTGCTATTAGGTTAACAAATACACCACCAGAATACTTAATAGGCAAAAGAATCGCGACGCTTCAACATGGTGTTTATATTCATAAAAGTATTAAAGAAATGGATGAGCAGCCAATAATTGTTTGGGGAGGAGAAGATGAGCTCCCCATATGGGCAAAAATAAACTTCCCAAAAGCAAAAATAGTAATGCAGGTGGATGATTTATTTTCCATGTATTGTGCAGTGAAATCGGGGATTGGTATGGCGAGAATGCCTTGTTATTTACCCGATTCTATTGATAATAAAACTGTCAGCAAGTTAAATATCGATATTCCACCTTCTGATTGGGGCGTTTGGGTATTAAGCCATATCGACTTGAAAAAAACAGCACGAGTACGGTATTGTCGCGAATTCTTAATAGATGCCATGGAGCAGCAAAAAGATCTCTTCGAAGGTCGTAAGTCGTTTATTTTTACTGATCATTAAAATAAAACTGCTACAATCAGGCATATTCAAATTTTGAACGTCCTTTAATATCACTATGACTTTTATAGAAAAAATTCGCTGCCTATTCACTTTCGGTCAAGGGGTTGCACTGCCCTTGCCTGAAATATCGCCAAATGCTACCCCCGCGGACTTATTTGAACAATGGTTTAATGATGCCAACAAGGCGGGAATTTTATTGCCTGAAGCGATGTCTGTGAGTACTTGTTCTTCAACTGGACAACCTTCTTCTCGAATGGTTTTATTAAAAGAATTTGATCAGGACGGGTTTATTTTTTACACCAATTACGGTAGTCGAAAAAGCCATGATTTGGAGGAAAACAATAAAGTTGCACTGTTATTTCATTGGAATGTTTTACAGCGTCAAATTCGAATTGAAGGCACCGTAGAAAAAATCAGTGCTGAGCAGTCCGCTCGTTACTTTCATAGCCGAGACCGTGGTAGTCAAATTGGTGCTTGGGCATCGAGGCAAAGTACAAAACTAACGCATGATAATGAATTAAAAGAAAAGTTTACTGAGTTTGAACAAAAGTTTAATACGGGCTCAAATAATGAAGAAATCCCTCATCCTGAATTTTGGGGCGGTTGGCGGGTAAAACCGCATTACATTGAGTTTTGGCAAGGCCGAGCTAGCCGTTTACATGACAGAATTTGCTTCGAGAAAGCTATCGATGATAATAGTGATAAATGGCAACAGTTTAAATTACACCCCTAATTTAAAGAGATAAAAATAGAAGCTATAGGGATAAACTGATCAACAATTATGGATTTCGGTTAAAGTAACTACCGGAATGAAGAAAGTGAACATTTTTATTGTATCTACAGAATCTTGGACTAGTAAGTATCGTGTTTAAAAACAGCCGTAGGTTAAGTCAAATTGACAGTATGATCACCAGTTACTATCAAAACATCTGGGATTGTTGCTGTGATCATGGCTCATTGGGTTTTGCCTTGTTGCAACGAAAAGCAGCCGAAACTATTCATTTTACTGATATTGTTGAAAGTTTGATTGATAAAGTAAACCAACAACTAAAGCAACACTTTAGTCGTACTGAACACCTTTCACATTGGAAAACTCACTGCATTGATGCTGCCAAAATTCCGTTTTCACAATATTGCTCTTTGGACAAAGCAAACGAAAATAGTAAACAACTTATTATTATTGCTGGCGTTGGTGGGGAATTATTAATTGAATTACTGACAAACATTATCAATAACAATAAAGACAGTTTTACAGACCAACCCATCGAATTTATTCTATGCCCTGTACATTATAATTACCATGTAAGAGCCGCCTTAATTAATCTCAAAGCAAGTTTAATTAATGAAGTATTAATCAAGGAAAATGATCGTTTTTATGAAATATTACATGTTGTTATCGGTAATAAAAATAGCATAATACCAATATCTATTGTCGGCTCAAAAATGTGGGACTTAAAGAGTAAAGCGCATCAAGAATATTTAGATAAAACTATTACACACTATCAACGTATGCAGCGAAATACAGCAGTCGATGTGAAAGATATTATTGCTGCTTATCAGGCGTTAAATTGAGCTCGGCAATAGGATTTGGCTTAAAAATTACCAAAACCGCGACTTTTACATTACTAAAGTGTCAATTTAGTATGTCAAACGTTCATTTTACAAAACTAAAAACAATATTCTAAGGCAATACCGAATAGCCACCCTTGTTTAGAATTCCTTGCGACAAATAAGAGACTGGGTTTTTGAGAGTTATCTCATATATTACAAGTTAAAAATTGAAAGGATATTTGCTCTGAATATTAATAACGAACGTTAATATTTGTAGTCATATAGCTCGATTGCTGAGCCATAAATTCATTTTCTTTCCATATTTGACTAGAAAACGAGAAGCTATGCTTCTCGTTACAAAATTAAAAGTTAATATCAACCACCAACTAATGCTAGCAATATACCTGCAGCAACAGCCGAACCAAGTACACCAGCCACATTGGGTCCCATGGCATGCATTAATAAGAAATTATGAGGGTTTGCCTCCAAACCAACCTTATTTGCTACCCGTGCAGCCATAGGTACGGCAGAAACACCAGCAGCACCGATGAGAGGATTAACAGGAACTTTTGAAAACTTATTCATCAGTTTTGCCATTAAAACACCCGATGCTGTGCCTATCGAAAACGCGACAGCACCTAACGCTAATATCCCTAAGGTTTCTACATTCAGAAAAGCTTCAGCACTTAATTTAGAACCAACACCTAGACCTAAAAATATCGTGGTTATATTGATTAATTCATTTTGAGCCGTAGAACTTAAACGATCAACAACACCACACTCACGCATTAAATTACCGAGACAAAACATTCCAACTAAAGGCGTTGCCGCAGGTAAAAAGAATATTGTCATTAATAAAACGCCAAGTGGAAAAACTACTTTTTCTATTTTAGTTACAGGACGTAACTGTGCCATTTCAATTTTGCGTTCATCTTCCGAGGTTAATGCGCGCATTATCGGCGGTTGAATAATAGGGACAAGCGCCATATATGAATAAGCGGCAACAGCAATAGCGCCGAGTAACTCAGGTGCAAGTTTAGTGGCTAGAAATATAGCCGTAGGACCATCAGCACCACCAATTATGGCAATTGCCGAAGCATCCTTCAAAGTAAATTCAATCCCCGGAATTGCATTTAAAGCAATAGCACCGAACAGTGTCGCAAATATCCCAGTTTGAGCCGCAGCTCCCAAAAACAACGTTTTTGGATTAGCAATTAAGGCGCCGAAATCTGTCATTGCTCCTACGCCCATAAAAATAACCAATGGGAATATACCCGTTTCGATCCCACCATGATAAATATAACTTAAAAACCCACCCGCCTCAGAGAAGCCAGCCATGGGAATATTAGTTAAAATAGCACCGAAACCCATAGGTAGCAGTAATAAAGGTTCGAAATTACGTGCGATTGCAAGGTAAAGTAAACCAAACCCTACCAACATCATAATCACTTGACCTGACTCGAAGTTAGCTAGGCCTGTGGATAACCATAGTTTAAATAATGAATCCATGAGTAAAACCTTATCCTAAACTTAACAAAGCTTGGCCAACAGTAACTGAGTCACCTTCTTTAACATGTAAAGAAGTAATTTCTCCTGAATTTACCGCACGAATTTCGGTTTCCATCTTCATGGCTTCCATAATTATAACGACTTCACCAGCTTCAACCATATCACCTTCGTTCACTAGAACTTTGAAAATATTCCCTGCAAGTGGTGCATTTAATGCTTCCGCAGCAGAAACTGATGCCGATTGCTTAATCGCATCATCTCCCGCTGGTAGTGTAATACTGCTAATATCTCCACCTGGTGCAACTACAACATCAAAAACTTTTCCGTCAACACTAACGGCGTAGCTTTCAGGTGCAGTCATTGGTTTTGCTGCAGCAACCGCTTCTGGCGCCTTTTCAACGGTTGGTACCGGTTCAAAAGCATCAGGGTTATTTCGGTTTTCTAAAAATTTCAAGCCTATTTGTGGGAATAAGGCATAAGTTAATACATCGTCGATAACCTCATCGGCGAGTTCAATATTCTTCTCATTTGCCAAGTTTTTCAATTCACCAGTTAAAGCATCTACTTCGGGACTTAACAAATCAGCAGGACGACATGTAATTGCTTCTGCGCCATCTAACACACGCGCTTGTAGCTCTTCATTTACTTTATCGGCTGTCGCACCATATTCACCTTTTAAAACACCCGCAGTTTCTTTAGTGATTGATTTATAACGCTCACCTGTTAATACATTCAATACTGCTTGCGTGCCAACAATTTGAGACGTTGGTGTTACTAGTGGAATATAACCGAGATCTTTACGTACCTTAGGGATCTCAGTCAGTACTTCATCTAATTTATCAGCAGCACCTTGCTCTTTTAACTGCATTTCCATATTAGTTAACATGCCACCAGGTACTTGGGCCAACAAAATTCGAGCATCAATGCCTTTTAAACTACCTTCGAATTTAGCGTATTTCTTCCGCACATCTCTAAAATAGGCAGCAACTTCAGCCAATTTAACCATGTCAAGGCCTGTGTCTCGTGCAGAACCTTCAGCCATAGCAACGACGGTTTCTGTTGGTGAGTGACCATATGTCATGCTCATTGAAGATATGGCAGTGTCAATCACATCAACATCAGCATCAATCGCTTTCATATGTGTTGCGATACTTAAACCTGTTGTTGCATGACAATGCAATGCAATGGGTAAGGATACTGTTTCTTTTAAACGACCGATGAGCTCTGCCGCATCATAAGGCTTTAATAAGCCTGACATGTCTTTTATACACAACGAATGTGCGCCCATGTCTTCTAGCTGTTTAGCCATGGTTAGCCAGCCATCAAGCGTATGTACAGGGCTTTCTGTGTAACTTAAAGTACCTTGGGCATGTGCACCAACTTTTACTGCCGCTTTAATAGCTGTTTGCAAATTACGAACATCATTCATCGCATCAAAAATGCGGAAAACATCGATACCATTAACATGAGCACGCTCAACGAACTTTTCCACTACATCATCGGCGTAATGACGATAACCCAGTATATTTTGACCTCGAAATAACATTTGTTGCTTAGTTTTAGGCATCGCTTTTTTTAATGCACGTAGTCGTTCCCAAGGATCTTCGCCAAGGTAACGAATACAAGAATCAAAGGTTGCACCACCCCAAGATTCAATTGACCAATAACCAATATCATCTAATTTAGATGCAATAGGCAACATATCTTCTAAACGTAGACGTGTTGCTAAAAGGGATTGATGTCCATCTCTTAAAACAACTTCGGTAATACCTAATGGCTTTGTCATGACGTAATTCCTATTTCTTTGTTTGGTTATTTATACTTGAATTTGAACTGGCATGTTGTTGACGATATTGACTTACCGCAGAGGTAATAGCCGCAACAACCTGAGGTGAAACGCCTTTAACAGGACTTTCATTTTTATTAAGGGAACGTTTTGCTTTTGGTTGATTTTTTTGGGTAATAACGGCGTCAGGAAATTTAACCGCTAACTTGGCTAAAACAGTCTTAATGAAAATAACCAACAAACCTAAAAAGCCGAAAACAAAAACCATACCGGCAAGCATTAAAGTACCAGCTTCGATAAAAAGCCCATGCAAGTGTTCCATTTGTTTATCTCAGTAGAATAACTATACAATTAGAATAATCACTCCAATAACCTAAAAGCAAATTTATTTTGCTAGTTTCAGAAAAATAATTTGAAGTCA
>Ga0105359_10002993_pt1 | contig 13918 bp, 8 predicted proteins | sample GOMGulsemesocosm_6_FD_83659 | JGI IMG/M metagenome (GOLD analysis project Ga0105359, IMG submission 83659) | Methane-oxidizing microbial communities from mesocosms in the Gulf of Mexico - GOM8C Gulf of Mexico | ecosystem: Environmental > Aquatic > Marine > Cold seeps | place: Gulf of Mexico... | reverse complement strand
TTACAAATGTCTTCGGCGCAGTTAGCGCGTGACGTAAAAAATAAACTCAGTCATCGCGGTCAAGCACTGGCTAAGCTAGTTGAAAAACTCTCTTTAGTAGCATCATAACAGTGACGACACAGCCAACTGCCATGTTAGAAAACCAACCTCTCTCTCTATATATCCATATACCATGGTGCGTAGAAAAGTGCCCTTACTGTGACTTTAATTCTCATGCTGTTAAAGATGCCATTCCAGAGCAAGAGTATGTGACAGCACTTATTGCTGATTTAGATGCAGATATCGCACGCTTTCAATTAAATGCTCGCCCGCTATACTCTATTTTTATTGGTGGTGGTACGCCAAGTTTATTTTCTGCACACGCCATTAAAACCTTACTATCTGAAGTACTGAAACGCTTTGAACATGCTGCGGATATAGAAATTACCCTAGAAGCAAACCCTGGCACTGTGGAAGCAGACAAATTCATTGGTTTTTTTCATGCTGGTGTTACTAGGTTATCTATCGGTGTGCAAAGTTTTGCTTCTGATAAACTAATAAAATTAGGTCGTATCCATGATAGCCAGCAAGCAAAGTCTGCAGCAACACTCGCCACTCAGTGTGGAGTCAGTAGTTTTAACTTAGATCTTATGCACGGGTTGCCTAATCAATCTTTAGAAAATGCGCTCGATGATTTAAAAACGGCTATTAGTCTTAATCCTAGTCATATATCTTGGTATCAATTAACCATTGAACCCAATACTATTTTTCACTCTAAACCTCCAAAGCTACCCGTAGATGATATTTTATGGAAAATTCAGGATGAAGGCGTAAAACTACTTAACGAAGCAGGTTATCAGCAGTATGAGATCTCAGGTTATGCTAAAGCTGGCTATCAATGTCAACACAACCTCAACTATTGGCAGTATGGTGATTACCTTGGTATAGGCTGCGGCGCACACGGAAAAATCACCGACGTTAAGACACAAAAAATATTTCGTACAATAAAGGTTAAGCACCCTAAGGGTTATTTAACTGATGAGCGTGACTATATTGACCAAGTAAATGAGGTCGATAAAAGTGAACGAGCTTTTGAGTTTATGATGAACCAATTAAGGTTACATAGTGCCTTTAGTGTAAAGCATTTTCAAACAAGCACAGGCTTGAATATAGAAAGCATATTAGCTCAACTTAACCTAGCTAAGCATAAAAACTTAATGGCTGATGAAGTAAGAGGCAATGATAAATATTGGCATGTCACCAAGACAGGACAGCGATACCTGAATGACTTATTGGAGCTTTTCTTATGACAAAGCCCTCTTCATTAAACTTAACATTAGCAGAATCCAGCGATGCTCAACTTAGTGATGAACAAGCCCAACTTGATTTGTTTTATATGCAAAAAGCTTATGAACTGGCGCAACAAGCAGAGCAGCATAATGAAATCCCTGTTGGCGCAATAGTCGTTTATCAAGGTAAAATCATTGGAGAGGGATATAATCAGTCGATTATGCTAAATGATCCCTCTAGTCACGCTGAGATGAACGCCATTAGGCAAGCGGGAGCATACCTCAATAATTACCGCCTGCTTGATTGTACACTGTATGTAACGCTTGAGCCCTGCCCTATGTGTGCAGGTTTATTAGTACATAGTCGAATTCAACGTTTAGTTTTTGCGAGTAATGATCTAAAGACAGGTGCGGCAGGTAGTGCCTTTAACTTAGTCTGCAATTCACAGTTAAATCATCAAATAATGATAAGCTCGGGTGTGATGCAAGAAGATTGCAGCCAACTGCTGTCAGATTTCTTTAAACGTCGTAGAAAAGAAAAAAAACTAGCTAAACAAGCAACTAAAAAAATACCGCCCAACAGTAAGCCTAAAACATAAAGGCCACTTGTTCAAAACAGCCGGAAATTTATGGCGAATACAAATTGCTGTGCTAACTTATAAGTAGTCCTCTTCATTAAGTTATCATTAGTTTTTATGTCGCTTTCAGCTTAACTTCGCTAATAAAAAGCTAATAAGTACTTAAATCGCAACAGTTTCATGGAAAGATACTTATGCCGGCTTATCTTGCTAATAATACTGAACGACCTCTCACAAAAGACTTACCTCCCCCTCAAATAAATACTCCATTTTTAACTAGCTCGCAAAAAGCATTTCTCGCAATTGTCATCGCTATTTGTCTTTTTCCCTCTGTGTTTAACTTATTAGGTGTTAACTTCGCTTCAACTGTTACACCGCTTGATAGTAATAAAGCAATAGAAGCTAATCATTTATTTAGCGCGCTCTCAGGGGCCCTTCAACATACGCTACTTGAGTGGTCAGCGGTTGTCCTGGCTTTACTCACTTTTATTTTAGCGCTGGTGCATTATCAAATTCATAAAGATATCGCGATCCCTATTTTGGGGGTCGCGATTTTCTGTGCAGGCTCAGTCGATGCATTTCATACCTTGGCAGCTACACGTATTATTTCAGCCCAAGCCGCTAATACTGATTTTATTCCTTTTACTTGGGCCTTCTCTCGTATATTTAATGCCACAATTATGATTGTTGGCACTTCAATATGTTTTGTACTTTATGCTAGGCAGCAACGACTTGATAGCGCGAGTAAACAAGAGAATGAATCAAAAGCTAATGAGTTTGTTAAAGAGTACCAACTATTACTATTTATTGGCATTTGCTTTATAACGCTTTCCTATGCATCTGTTCATATAGCTGCCAATAGTACAAGTTTACCGCAGACCATGTTCAAAAACGCTTTAATAACTCGACCATATGATGTATTGCCACTTGGTCTTTTTATCTTTGCTGGTAGTTTATTTATCAATTTGTACAAGCAATATCCTTCACTAGCGAAATATGGTTTATTACTCAGCGTGATCCCTGAAGTCACCACGCAAATGCATATGGCCTTTGGCTCGACAGAGCTGTTTGATAATCATTTTAATATTGCCCACAGCTTAAAGATTGTTGCCTACGCCTGTGCCTTTCTTGGCTTACTTTTGGATTTAAAGTCAGCATCAACCAATAAGGGAAAACAAGGTTTACAAACTAGTTCACATCAGTTGGTCAATAGTAGCGAAGGAACAATTGACAACCAGGTGTTACAAAGTAAGTTGTTAAAGGTTGGTCATCCTCGCCACTCAATCAGCATGCAAATACCAATTGCTGCTTTTATATTAGTTTTGAGTGTTTCTACATTAGTGAGCTTTCTTTTTTACTTTGAAACAGAACGCTTATTAATTAAACAAACAAGCAATGAACTTGCCGTCGAAAGTAATTTAGTAGAACCCATTATTGAACAGTTTTATAGTCAGGCTCACTCTGATATTTTATTTTTAAGCAGAACTCCGCCTATACAAGGCATGCTTAAAGCTCAGGGTAGAGGCGACAATAAAGACTATCAATTATGGCAAGAACGCCTTGAGCAAATATTTAGTGAATTTCTAATAAATAAGGATTTTTATTATCAAATTCGTTATATAGGAATTGCAAATAATGGCCAAGAGCTCATTAACGTTCGTTTTGATAAACAAACGATAGTAATCCCCTCTTCTCGCTTGCAGCAAAAGTCAGACCGTTCCTACTTTAAAGAAACCATAGATAAGGATCCCGGCCAAGTCTACTTTTCAAAAATTGAATTAGCTAAAAACTACGGTAAGATTGAACAACCCCATAAGCCAGTATTAAGAGTAGCAACACCAATATATGATTCAAGCTCAGGAAACGTATTTGGCCTTATCATTATTAATTTAAATTTTGGCGACTTCATCAGCCAACTTAAAACCCAAGAGTTAAGTCTTCTCTCCTTTTACTTAGCAAACGAAACAGGTGACTTTGTTTCACATCCAGATAATAGTAAAACCTTCGGTTTTGATTTAGATAAACGCCATTTAATACAAGATGAATTTCCATCACTAACCCCTGCTATTCATAATAACCTACAGAAACAGACGCTACAGAGTGTTGACTTCGAAGATCACAAACACCTTGGCCATTATCACCAAATAGCGCTAAATCAATTTAACACAAGCCATAAACTCAATCTGTTAGTGTTGAAAGAAACCACTGACATCGAAGAAACCTTATCTGCCTACAGGTTACGTAGTTTGCTACTAGGTAGTGCATTAGCCTTGGTAGCCTTAGCCATAGCAACCCTTGCAGCACGGCGCATTGCTACGCCATTACAGCAAATAGCACAAAGCTTAGAAAGCTATGAAGAATCACGCCAGTTAAGTAACTTACCCATCGAAAGTAATACCGAAATAGGTGTACTTGCACGAAGCTTCAACAACCTATTCACTCAAATGCAATTTGCCCTAACAGAGCAAGCGCATTCAGCAGTGAATGCTAAACAGAGCTCCGAACAAATAAATGCAATTTTCTCTAGTGCTGCAGAGGGCTTTATTACGATTAATGAGCAGGGAACCATTATTTCCTTTAACCAAGCTGCTCAGAAAATGTTTGGTTATAACGAAGAAGAAGCGATTGATAAAAGTGTCAATATTCTTATGTCTGCAAAAGAGGGCCATAAACATGATGGTTACCTACAAGAATTTAACAAAACAGGTTTAGCTCAAATAATTGGAATAGGTAGAAAACTCAAAGCACAGAAAAAATCTGGTGAGGTATTTCCAATTCATTTATCCATATCAAAAGTAACCACTGAGCAGGGTACTATTTTTACCGGTATCATTCGTGATATATCAAAAGAAGAGTTATTGGAAGTAGAGCAAGAAAAGCATCAACGGGCGTTAATGGAGGTTAGTGAGAGAGTCAATTTAGCAACCGACGCCGCAGGCATAGGTATTTGGCAATATGATATTATTAATAACAAGCTTACTTGGGATAGGTGGATGCATAAAATCTATGCAACTCAAGAAGAAAACTTTACTGGTAATATTGCTGACTGGAAAAAGGCTATCCATCCTGAAGATGTAGAATTAGCAAACCAAGCAATAACCGAAGCGATTGAAAAAAGATCTAATTTTGATTATGAATTTAGAATTATAACACCTATGGGGGTTGTGAAACATATCAAGGCAATGGCGCTGATCAAGCTCGATAACAAAGGTAATGCCATACAAATGACTGGTGTTAATATGGACATTACTGAGCGAATAGTTGTCGAACAAGAACATATTGCCGCCAAAGAATTAGCTGAGGATACTGCCCGCCACAAAGCAGAGTTTCTTGCTAGTATGAGCCATGAAATTCGAACTCCGATGAATGGCATTTTAGGCATGCTCGGTTTATTGCTTCGCAACAATTTAAGCGAAGAACAAATGCATAGAGTTGAATTAGCCAATTCAAGTGCAGAAGCGCTACTTAGCCTAATTAATGATATTTTGGATTTTTCTAAAATCGAGGCTGGAAAGCTTGATTTAGAAATTATCGACTTTGATTTGAGAAAATTATTTGGTGAGTTTAGTGAGTCTCTTGCTCTAAAAAGCCAAGAAAAGAATATTGAAATCATTCTTGATAATAGAGAGATACAGCAAAGTCATGTTAAGGGAGATCCTGGGCGGATCAGACAAGTCCTCAATAACTTAACTGGAAATGCTATTAAGTTTACTGAACATGGTGAAATAATCATCACCGCAAGGCTCGTGGAAGAGCCTGCTAATAATGATTCTACTAGCGGGCAACTGACCCTAAATTGTTCAGTTAGTGATACTGGTATTGGTATTCCTGAAGATAAAATTTCAAAATTATTTCAATCTTTTACTCAAGTAGATGCTTCAACCACAAGGAAATACGGTGGTACTGGCTTAGGGCTAGCTATTTGCAAACAGCTATGCCAATTAATGAATGGTGACATCACTGTTACTAGCAATGTTGGACAAGGCTCTATATTTTCATTTTCTATTGCATTAGAAAAGAGTCAACAAGCTGCTACGGTATTACCAACAGTTGATATCAAAAACGTACCAATGTTAGTGGTAGATGATAATGCCACTAATCGCTTAGTTTTAAAGGCTCAATTAGAACATTGGGGCGCGATAGTATATGAAGCAGATGGTGGTATTTCAGCTTTAACCATACTTGAAAATAATATGAAGAGTCAAAAGGACGAAAATATTAAAATGGCTTTTTTTGATATGCATATGCCGCAGATGGATGGCGCTACATTAGCGAAAAAAGTAAAAAACAATGCTAGTTTAAAAGAAGTAAAACTCGTTATGATGACGTCAATGGCCGCTCGCGGTGATGCTAGTTATTTTAAAAGTTTAGGATTTTCAGCTTATTTTCCAAAACCAGCAATTACAAAAGACCTATTTAAAACATTGAGCTTATGCTTGTCGCAAAAATACAAACCTTGGGATGAAGTACCATTGATAACTCACCACTATTTACAAGAGATGGAAGCTGCAGAGGAAGTAAATAAAGCTATGGATTTAAGTCACTGCCGATTGTTATTGGTAGAAGATAACCGCATAAACCAGGAAGTCGCTCGGCATATTTTAGCTGAGTTTGGTATAGAGCCAGACGTTGCAATAAACGGTTTAGAGGCACTAACTTTACTAAAATCTGCAAAAGGTAACATGGCATACAATATTGTTTTAATGGACTGCCAAATGCCTGAAATGGATGGTTATCAAGCAACAACCGCAATTCGTCAAGGACAGGCAGGACAAGAAAATCAATCGGTAACCATTATTGCCATGACAGCTAATGCCATGAAAGGTGATAGAGAAAAATGCTTAGCTGCAGGCATGACTGATTACTTAAGCAAACCTATTGAGCCAGTAAAACTTAAAGAAAAACTATCCCTATACATAGAAAACGAAATTAAAGAAAAGTTCGACACCACCATTCCCAAACCGACCGATAAACCAAGTGGGCAAGTTGAACCTATCGATAGCATCACTAAACCTCAAGATGTAGCAGATAAAAAAGAAGAAGAATTAGTGGCTTGGCAAAGAAGCGAGTTTAGTAAGCGTTTAAATAATAATGAAGAAATTCAATATAAACTCATTGCCTTATTTTTAGAGGAAACACCGAAACAGTTAAGAGCTTTAGCGCTAAGTATTAGTCAGCACGATAAAACTCTTCAACATGAAATTAGTCATAAAATACAGGGGATGTCAGCAAATTTAAATGCCCAGCAGCTATTGCATCACACTAAGGCTTTTAACAGCTATGTAAAAACACCAACTCCCGTAGATACGAAAGTAGATGAATTATTTAAATCTGTCCAATCAAGCTTTAAAAGCCTTGAACAAGAATTACAACATGCACTAGACGAGAAATTTATAGAAAATTGATATTACTTTTCTATTACTAAATTTGTTTCTAGCAAGCAAAGTAATCGCTTATAACTCCAGCTATCTATATCAAAATTAAGGCTGTAAATTTGATATAGATAGCACATTAAGGTAATAATAGAGGGGTAACAACAGCAAGATAATAATAATAATAAAAATAGCTATAGGTTATAACGATACATGATTCAACGTACTCTGCCCATTTATCAAACGGGTTGGTTTTATTTACTGCTATTATTCTGGGGAATGAGTGCTTCGTATATCTCAAATGGTGGCTTTAACCAAGCTAATCAGCTAAATATCAATTTACTTAATTATCTAGCTCCTGCCCAAGAACCATCAGAGAATCCCGCGACTTTAGTTGAAACAGACATATTAACTTTACAATCTTCATTTTACGATAGTGATATAAGCGCAATAAAAACACTCTTATCCTATCACCCTAATAGCCAAATTACTCTACTTGGCCAGCCATCGAAAATGTTTATGAAAAATTTTGAAGGTTATTTTTCTTCAAAACCTAGAAGCAATAAAGTTATTATTGCTTCAGATAAAGACTACTCTGGTAAAGCAGTAAAAATAGAATCGTCCATGATGTTGTCTAGCATTCTTAATTGGTTTCGGTTTTCCCAGCAAGATAATGTAAAACAAATAAATTCTGAGCACTTTATCTACAGCCCTTTGCGCCTGAATAAAAGACAAAGTTACCCTTTATTATGGCAGCATCAAAGTGAAACATACCTGAGTTTACCTGCTGAAATATTAAAACAGTTAACTGAAAATAATGAACTGCTCCTCAATCAAAGCTGGCATTTAAACTTAACCAATAGTGAGAAAGGCTTATTACCGGAATTATTTTCTTTAGGTTTTTTTGGGGAGGTTTTCACTAACGGAAAGCCCTATAGCATAAGTCAATACAACCAATATTTTCCAAATGATAATGCTTTAGAAACAAGTGTTAGCCATTATCTTAAACAGAGAAAGGAGACGCCCGCATCAGGACTTTCTTCGCTTCAATATAAAGTCATCATAATTACAGATGGAAGCTCTCATACCTATAATCATCAACAGCTTAAACCGTTACTTATTAAGTTAACTCAAGGTAATTATTTATCACAAAATATACTCACTATTTTATTAAGCTGGATATTCGCTGCGATCGGTTTAGTGCTAATTTACCTAATACGCCAATTGCCTTTAAAGCAACAATAAACTGGCATGGTTAGCTATGCCTTAGCACTTTTTATTCTTCAATATTTTAAATTTAATCAACAGCAGTGGTTAGAAGTGCTACCTGTGCTGCTCTTAATAGCAGGTTCATGGGGCGCACAAATAGCTTATCAAAATGAACTCAGCTTATTTTTTAATGCCTTAAATAGTCAAGCTTCCCAACAAAGAAGAACAATAAAACCTATAGCCGTCGCACCTAAAAAGAATATTGTTAATAAAAACAAGCAAGACTATAAGTCACCGCAAAACTTCTCTCCAACAGCAAAAATAATAACAGAGCCAGTATCCTCGCCTTCAGAAGATTTAGCTCAAACAGTAGTTTTAGTAGAAAGCTCGGTAAAGGCTCAATCGACAATGAGTCATCATTTAACTGTTGAGAGTTTTGGTCGCTATCAAGTGGAAGGAATTTTGGGTAAAGGTGCTATGGGCATTGTTTATCAAGGCGTAGACCCTAAAATCAATCGACATGTTGCCATTAAAACGTTGCAACTAAGTAATGAGGTTGACACTGCTGAATTTGTTGAAGCGAAAGAAAGGTTCTTTAGAGAAGCGCAAACGGCTGGTGGTTTAAGTCATGCGAATATAGTCACTATTTATGATGTCGGTGAAGAAAATAACCTAGGCTATATCGCCATGGACTTACTTACCGGTGCGCCATTATCACTATTTACTCAACCTGAGCAAACCTTACCTGTGCCGTTGGTTTATAAGCTATTAATGCAAATAACCGATGCCTTAGATTATGCACATAACCAGAATGTTGTTCATAGAGATATCAAGCCTGCCAATATTATTTATGATGATGATTTACTCAAAGTCACAGTTACAGATTTTGGTATCGCCTATGTCAGCGATAACAGTAAAACCCGTACAGGTATCATTATGGGTAGTCCTTACTATATGTCACCAGAGCAAATACTGGGTTTAAAAGTCGATGGCCGTAGTGATATTTTCAGCTTAGGGGTAACCTTCTATCAGTTACTCTGTGGTCATCTGCCTTTTGAAGGTGAATCTATTGCAACTGTAGCCTACCAAATAACCAAAGCGAAAGCCGTAGCGGTAAACCAGCGTAATACAAAATTACCTGCAAGTGCGCTACGTATCACCAATAAAGCAATGCATAAAGATATAGAAAAGCGTTACCAAACAATGGCAGAATTTAAGTTGGCTTTAGTCAATGCCTTAAAGCGTGATTTTAAAATCAGCGCTAGCTAATAATATGAAGGTAATAAACAGTAAACAATTATGAATTATCACATTAAATCCCTGTGTCATCAGGGCTCGATTCGAGACAACAATGAGGACGCCATAAGCTATGGCATCCATAAGGAACTGGGGGTTGTTTGGATGCTAATTGCTGACGGTATGGGCGGGCATAATGCCGGCGAAGTAGCCAGCGCAATGTTAGTTGACCATATTAAATGTCAGTGGGATAAAGTATCTATAGCTAACCAAGCTAATTGGCTGGCATGGATTTCAGAGCAACTTAACACCGCTAACTTAAGCATCCTTAGACAAGCAAAAGATACTGAGGGCCAACAAGGAATGGGGACTACAGGCGTACTCATGGTTATTGAAAATAATAAGTGCCATCTTGGTTGGGTTGGTGACTCTAGAGCCTATACATTAAAAGAGAAAAACTTAGTCCAAGAGACTATTGACCACACCATGATCCAAGAGTTAGTCAATAAAGGTGCTATAAGCGCAGAAACCGCTAAGAAGGCCAATACCAAAAACTTACTGTCACAAGCCATTGGCGTGCGCGAGAGAATATCGGTTGATACAAAAACAATTACCATAAATCAAGGTGATACAGTTATGTTATCAACCGACGGTTTACATGACTATCTTAGCGAACAAGAGATGAACCAATACCTATCAGAGTTTTCATCAAACAAAGATGTTTGTCACGATATGATATATCGGGCTATGGCACAAAATAGCAGAGACAATTTAACTGTAGGTTTAGTCCATTTAAACTAAAGCGAAATAAAATAATTCAAGAAGCAAAAGTAATTTGGGGAGTTTTTATGGCTTATCTAGCCTTAAGTGTAGAAGATGTAGTTATTAATAAATGGCAACTGGAAAAAGGCGAATTATCCATAGGGCGAGCAAGTAGTAACGACATTCAAATCAATGATACTGCAGTCAGCTCTATACATGCTAAATTAATAACAGGGCCAAATCCTTTCATTGAAGGCCAATTAATTACTTATTTAGAAGACCTTGAAAGTACCAATGGTACTGAGCTAAATGGCACTAAAGTGTCGCGAGAGTTATTGAACCTTGATGATATAATCACCATTGGCTTTAACCAATTTCAATTAATTGATGATAAATCAAATAATCTTGATGAGACAGCAATTATCATTGGCTAAGCTAGCTTACTTGAAAGCTGCTCTGCTGCTCAACAAGGTCATTTAAGGTTCGGTAAAAGTGCGACTGTCTACGCGATATCACTTTATGGTGCTGACGGTTTAACTGCTTTTTACGATGATTACTCTTTAGAGTTCTTTTCATTTTATTTTCTCTCTACATGATTAGTTTTAATTCTTTACCGACTATAGCTTGGTTAAATGACAGTTTAATGACAAGTACATATTAACAGTGCGATCTTGACTAGACCTTTGAAGTGAAAGTTATGATTAGACCTTCATACTTCAGCTTAGGTAAAAGGGTTAAAGTAGAATAAGGTGATAAAACAAGCGAACTAGCCTCAAACTAGATGCTTGTCTTAAATATTACGCTCGTATCAATAACACTACTTTGCAGAACGAACATAAATAACCTTAACATCATCACTACTATTAGCAGCGGTTATGTCTTGGACTTCAACTTTTGTATCGTATATTCTAAGAGATGATTTTGTCATTCTATTCAAGTAGTTAAAAGCATTCATTGCATGATATTTTTTAGCAAAACTTGCAATTGTCATATTGTTACATCGGACATTATTGGCAATTGATCTACTGGTATCAGTAGCGTACTGTTTTGCTCTTCTTAGCTTGCTCTTGTCATCTGAGCCAGCAAGAACACACACTTTAGTGGCAAAGCTATTATCAGTGGCAACAAATTTGTATTTAGTTGAGTAAGCATTAAAAGCTAACAAGGCGAGAACAATAAATGACATCAATTTTAGGATATTCATAATAATACTCCTGTATTATTGAGCCTAACAAGGTGTGCTTCGATAGAATACCAAACACATCACTACTGCTAAGTAATAAGGTTTACGTACGAATTATTTGATGCATATTAAAGACCTATTATTTGCCTAGAAATTTACGATAATGAAAACAGTCACCTAGATTTAAGTACCAGTAAAGCACCATTGAATACCTAATATTTGTGTAAAAAATTCTGACAGACATATAATTAAAGTAAGGGGTAAACTGTTATAGCTGGATTGTTTTACAACACATATGCCATTGAAATTTAACGAATAAAAACAAAAACACTAAGAAGGGAAGTATTAAGATGTTGGGGGGACATTGAAATTTTTGACTGTAAAGCAATCAATCGAACGACAAGCTTCTTTACAACAAAAGGAAATAAAAACTGTCAGTAATGCTACATTGCTAATAAAGGGTTAATTTTCACACTTCTTCTTACAATAAAGCAGTTAACACTGTTATTTTGAAATATTTTATTTACCTTCACTCACAGAGTTTGGCCTAGATTCCGGCTCAGCTTTAGGCTCAGCTTTAGGTAAAGGATTACTTAGTTGTAATTGATTCTCAAGCTTTGACTCTAGTAGTGCTTTTTGTTCTTTTTCTTTTTGCTCTAGCTCTAGTGCTTGTAATTCTTGTTCGAGCTTTAAAGTGTGGGCTTGTTCTTTAGCTTTATTATCCAGCCAACTCAAAGTGTCATAAAAGCGGCGAATATTATCAACATAGTGCACTGGCTCTTCACCTCGCGCATAACCATGCTTAGTATTCTTATAGTATTTCTTTTGCTGCAATAAAGGTAATCGCTTTTTCACTTCTACCCAACGGTCGGGATCACCACCTTGTCGCTGGGTAATAATCCTCGCATCATTTAAATGACCAAAACCAATATTATATGAAGCAAGCGCAAACCAAGTACGATCTGGGCTTGGGATCCTATCAGGCATCATAGCAATCATACGTTTGAAATATTTAGCACCACCTCGAATACTTTGCTCTGTATCCAATCGGCTTTTTATGCCCATTTGTTTTGCCGTTGCGAGTGTCAGCATCATCATGCCACGCACCCCTGTATATGATCGTGCCGTTGGGTTCCAATGAGACTCTTGATAGCTAATCGCGGCTAATAAACGCCAATCGAGTTCCTGAGCATATTTTTCAAAGAGCGGTTGATACTTAGGGAGAGTTGTCGCTACCGCTTTAATAAAAGTACGAGTTTCTACATAATTAAATTTTTCTATATGGCCATAATATTTATCATCTAACGCAAGCAGAGTACCATCGTGATGTACTATTCCGAAAAACTCCACTAAGCTGGCTAAAATATCATCAGCACTATTTTTACTCACCATCCAAGCTAATGGCTCTGGTTTATCAATACTAAAACCTATACTTATTTCAGGGTAATAACTACGATTTATCGCCAAATTATTACTATCCATAATGGTGTAGTCTATTTCTCCGCTAAGTACTTTAGCGAGTAGTTCTTCACTATCAAACTCTGTAGTTTCTTGCCAAGTTAATTCACTGTGAGTATTTTTTAATGCTTCCAAATTCTCTACATAACTTGAGCCTGAAATCACCATTAGTTTTCCGGTTAAGTCTTCTACCTTCCTTGGTCTAACATTCCCCTGTTTAAAGACTAATTTTTGGCTAATGGTTTCATAGGTTGGAGCAAAACGAAAACGCTGCAAGCGTTTATCGGTTATTGATAATCCAGCAGCAATAACATCAACCTCACCGGTATTTAACTTTATAAAAAGCTCATCCAAGCTATAACTTGGGATAATACGTAATTCAACATTAAGTGAGTCGGCATACTTTTTTGCTAACTCGTATTCAAAACCGGCAAAGCCATTGGCAGTGGTGTAATAGTTTGTTGGACCGAAGATAGTACCTATATTGATGTAACCTCGATCTAAAATACGAGACAAACTTGCAGGGGAGTTTTTCTTATCACAAGCAGTTAATAATGTAGTGATAAAAATGACTAATGTAATAGAGGCTAACTTTACCTGTAGCTTTGCCACTATATCACTCTCTAAGTTGTTCTCTAACTTATTGTTAAACTTACGAGTGAACCTAGGTTTTATTGAAAATGGAAAGTATTTATTCATAGTCTCAATTGTGTCGTGTATTGCACTATTAGCCAAGCACTTTTTACCTGACACTAGTGTTAAGTTTTTACTTGACTTTTTCCATTAACAAAAGCTTAATTTTCAACTATAATACGCGCGAAATTTTCGGTTAGCTTTTACTTAGGCAATTTA
>Ga0105359_10002978_pt1 | contig 13946 bp, 11 predicted proteins | sample GOMGulsemesocosm_6_FD_83659 | JGI IMG/M metagenome (GOLD analysis project Ga0105359, IMG submission 83659) | Methane-oxidizing microbial communities from mesocosms in the Gulf of Mexico - GOM8C Gulf of Mexico | ecosystem: Environmental > Aquatic > Marine > Cold seeps | place: Gulf of Mexico... | reverse complement strand
ATGTTACCTTAAAGAATTTGATAACTGCAAGCATAAATACAGCAGGCAATTTAATAATTACTTCAAATGATACGGGAACCGATTCTTCTTTTATATTTGATATTACAGTTGAATCTGAACCAATAGAAAAAGATACACAATTATCACTTGATGCAATTGATGATGTTCATTTGGAAATTCTTGATGAAGTATTGACTCTAACTTCCGGAAGTATGCTAGCACTTGGTGAAAATTTGAGAAGTGAAAATTCTAATAATTATTTGATTACGTATAAAGATGCTTTGAATGATTTAGCTTATGCATTAAGTGACCTTAGCTCTTCTTATGTACAAAATGAAGATGATAGTTATGTCTATGGAGAAAATGCTACAAATGAATATACCGGAACACAAAGTGTTTCTAGGATTTCTTTATTTTCGGGTGTGAATATTAGTACTTTACAGTATGACTCCACATTTTTAAATACAGTAAGTATTGAAAACTTGGAATATTTAGCACAAATACAATGGAATGATGATTTAAATATTTCCTCAAGTTCAAATAATGAAACAGTATCTTTAACGGAATTTGTTGAAAACTTAAGAGTTAATATTTCCTTAAACAAAGAAACCGTTGATTCCAAATTAGATATTCAATCAAGCATTACCTTGTCCCTTTTAAGTACATATGAACAACTAACAAAAGTGGATACAGATTACGAAATGATTGAACTCTTGCAGTTTCAAGCAGCATATGAAGCCAATGCTAAAATTATCACAGCAGTGGACGAAATGCTTCAAACAATATTAAATATGTAAAGGATAAAAAATGGCTATTGGTATTTTAGGATTAGGAAGTGATGGAAGTTCAGGTTTGAGTAGTGAATTGCTTCAATCCTTAGAAGAAACAGAGACAGCAGCAATTATTGATCCTATAACAGCATCAATTGAAGAAGTTGAAGCAGAAATTGTAATTGAAGAAGAAATTGAAGCAATGGTTGTTGAGTTATTGGAACTTGTAGGAACATTTGACCTTTTTTCGGATGAAACAGGGGCTTTTGATGATATCGTTGCAACTACGAATGGAGAATCTGTAAATTTTGATGCTGCTGATACAACTTCTTTAGAAGAAGGAATTATTAGAGTAAACATTGATCAACTAGCACAAAAAGATGTTTTTCAATCTGAGATTATAAGTGATATGGAAGAAACCTTTACGGGGACAATTGAATTTAAAATTGGTGAAGAAGATCCAAGTACTTACGATTTTACAGATTTTACCTATGAAGAAATTGTAGAAGAATTAAATTATTATTCTGCTATTACTGTTTCATTAGAAGAAGTTAGTGATGCACAATACAGAATGGTTTTTAAAAGTACTAACAGTGGAGAAGATAATAAAATCAGTATAAGTTCTGATGATATGACAAGTTCAGATGGTACATCTGTAAGTTTTGGTTTTACAAATGATGGAAATCATGTGTTAGAAGCACAAAATATGCTTGCAACTGTAGATGGTATTGATTATGATTTATCAAGTAATCAAATTACATTAAGTACGGGATTATACATTAGTGCAGTGAGCACTGGTGAATCTTCTATTACTTTAAGCAGAGATGATACAACTATTGTAACGTCAATTGAAAATATTGCTATTAAATACAATGAATTAGTGGATTTGGTTGATTCAAATATTTATGGGGATGAAGATGTTGCAGCTATTATTTCTGATTCTACTACTTTAAAAACAGTTATGAGCGATATTAAAAATATTTTCTTTGACTCTTACGGTTTAGAGGATGAAGAGAATATTTTTATCTATGGAATGAGTTTTGATTCTGATGGTTATATGGAAGTTGATTCAGATGAGTTGTCTTCTATGTTAACGAGTAATTATGATGATTTAAAAGAATTGTTTGTTGGTTATGCTGAAAAAGAAGGAATTGGAACACGTTTAAAAACATATTTAGACTCATTGGATGGGTATGATGGTATGTTGAGTGCTTATGCTGACAAATTAGATGATAGAGTTGATACGCTAGAAGAAGATAAAGAAGAAGCCATTGAAAAACTCGATGATAAGTATTCTACAATGGCAACACAGTTTGCAGATTATACTGTTATTATTACACAAATGGAGCTGGCTTTTGATTCATTAGAGGCAATAATGTCCTCGGATGAGTAGAATGATAATTATTGTAAGTTACTAAGTTATAAAATTAAGCTATTCCTTATAAAAGATTAATTAATTTTTAAATTTACTTTGGTAAACTTAACATGTAAATTATTACAAGGAGTATGAGATGAATACAAGTATTGTAGGAAGACATATAGATTTAACAGATCCAATTAAAGAATATATTAATGCATCAATAGAGGCATTTAGAAAATATAATTTAGATATTATTTCAGTCAATTCGATTATTTCTCAAGAAGAGAAACATGGTAAAAAAGCATTTTCTTTTGAATTTACTTTAAATATTGCAAATTTAGATACTGTTGTTGTAAAACAAAAAGATAAAGATTTATATACTGCTATTGACATAGCTGTTGATAGAGTATCTAAAGTTTTAAGAAGACACCATGATAAAATATCAGGTCATAGAGCAACTAAACTAACTGAAGTTGATTCAGTTAGCCAAGAAGATGAAATTGCAAATGAATTAGAAAAATTAGAAGGTGAAATTATTGGGGTTAGATTAAATTCTTACAAACCAATGGATATTGAAGATGCTTTAGATGAATTAAAAGAATCTCAAGCTGCATTTAAAGTTTTTTACGACAAAGACGATAATATGAGAGTTATTTATCCAATGAAAGAAGAAGATAAGTTCGGTTTATACTAAACTTGATAATAAATAGTACATTTTAAAGGTATTAGCTTTGGCTAATACCTTTTTTTCGTTATAATACAAAAAAATTACATATACAAAAAAAACTATTTGTTTATTAAAAGATATTACAAGCTCCTATATTTAAATTCTTAAGGTATTTATCTAAATACCTTAAGAATTTAAATGTACTTCTTTTTTATCATATTGTATATGTTTAAAGAAATAGGATAAGAATGCAAGATATAAAAGAATTAACAAAAATTGCTTTGGTTGGACAACCTAATGTTGGGAAATCGTCGCTTTTTAATAGAATTGCTCAGAAACGTATTGCTATTGTTTCTGAACAATCAGGAACAACAAGAGATATAAGAAAACACCGAGTCAATATTTTTGACAAAGAAGCGTTAATGCTAGATACTGGTGGAATAGATGAAACAAATGATGCTATTTTTTCTGTTGTAAAAAGAAAAGCAATCCAAACAGCAAAAGAATCAGATATTGTACTATTTATGGTAGATGGAAAAAAATTACCCGATGAAAAAGACAAAGAATTATTTTATGAGTTACAAAATTTGGGTAAAAAACTAGCCCTTATTGTAAATAAAATTGATAATGATAAAGAGATGGAGCGACTTTGGGATTTTTATGAGTTTGGTATTGGCGAAGAAAACTTATTTGCTATTTCTGTTTCTCACAACAGAGGAACAAAATCTTTAATGGATTGGATCAATAAACATTTACCTGAACCTTTTCTTGAAGCTTCTTTAGAAGATGAAAACGAAGAATTAAATGAAGATGAACTAGATGAAAACTATGATGAAGAAATTACTGATATTAATGAGAGTGAAGAAGATGACAATAAATTAAGAGTTGCAATCATTGGAAGAGTAAATGTTGGTAAATCTTCTATACTTAATGCGCTTCTTGGGGAAGAACGCTCTGTAGTATCTCCAATTGCAGGTACTACTATTGATCCTGTTGATGAAATGTATGAATATAAAGACAAAGAAATTACTTTTGTTGATACTGCTGGGTTAAGAAGAAGAGGGAGTATTGAAGGTATTGAAAAATATGCATTAATGCGAACAAAAGAGATGTTAGAACAAGCAAACTTAGCATTATTAGTTCTTGATGCCTCTGAACCTTTTGTTGATTTAGATGAAAAAATTGCTGGTTTAGTGGATGAATACGGTTTGGGGACTATTATTGTTTTAAATAAATGGGACAATAACATTGAAACCTTTAAAAAAATAGAAGAAGAAATAAGAGATCGTTTTAAATTTTTATTTTATGCTCCTATTATTGCAGTATCTGCTAAAACGGGACGCTCAATTGATAGACTTAAAGATAAATTGATTGAAATTTATGATAATTATGCACAAAGAATTACTACATCTAAATTAAATGCAACAATAGAAGAAGCGGTAAGAAGACATGCACTTCCAAGTCCAAATGGTGCTTATTTAAGAATTTATTATACTACACAATTTGAGACTAAACCGCCACGAATTGCATTAATTATGAATAAACCTAATGTATTGCATTTTTCTTATAAACGATATTTAATTAACTTTTTACGATCAAATATTGATTTTGAAGGAACACCAATTCACTTAGTTGCAAGAAAAAAAGGTGAAAGAGACAATCATGAAGAAGAATTTTTAGAAGAATAAAAAATAATAAGTGGGTTTAATTATGAATGTCATATATTTTTACAAGAAATCTTCTTTTTATGTCTAATATTTATCTTTTAAACAATCAAAAACATGAAAATATAATTAATCTTAAGGTATTTAAGATTAATTATCTCCCCATTGAAATAGATTTCTCACAATACGATGCTTTAATTTTTACATCAAAAAATGCCATAACTTCATTACAGTCTCAAAAAGGTTTATGGGAGAATATAGACTCTTATGCAATCGCTCCTAAAACAAGTGAAATTTTGTTGTTACACAAATCAAAACTTAAGTTTGTTGGGAAAACATCCAATGGCAATGATTTTGCACATGAACTAATTCCTTTACTTGAAAATAAAAATGTTTTATATATTTGCGCTAAAAAAACAGTTTCAAATTTAGTTCCAATTTTAAGAGATGCAAAAATCAATATAAAAGAACAAATTACTTATGAAACCCTATGCTCAAAGGAAGATAAAATAAATATTTCTAAGGATGCAGTAATTATCTTCTCCTCACCTTCTTGTATTGAATGTTTTTTTAAACAGTATTCTTGGCATGAATCTTACAAAGCTGTTCTTATTGGTAAAACAACAGCTTCTTTTTTTCCTTCAAATTTGGATTATGTGATAAGTCCTACGCCAAGTATTCTTTCTTGTATTGCTTTAGCTAAAGAACTTTTGAATAAATGAGGTAATTCTCTTTTCCTGCTTTATATTTAAACTATAATTTAAATTTACTTTGCTACAATTACGATATCTAGGTAGCTCGGGATTTCCATTGTTGAGGGTCCGATACTGTATTTTTGCGAGTAAATGTAGGTGTATGGTGTGCAGTGTTTCTTTTTGTTTACACTCCTGAAGTACAACTCTTACATGCAGTGATTGGCTTTTATGGGCCAAATTGATGGTTAACGGCTACTTGGTACTTTATTTATTAAAGAGTGTTTATTAAACATTGTTTTATAAATAACAATTAACGCAAGGATTTTTAGTGAAAATTTTGATACTTGGTAGTGGTGGTAGAGAATATTCAATGGGTTTGAGTATTTTTAATGAGAAAGAGCATGAATTATTTTTTATGCCAGGAAATGGTGCTACTTCTGATTTAGGTACAAATATTAATATTGAAAATTATAATGATTTATGTTCTTGGGCAATTGATGAAAAAATTGATTTAACTATAGTTGGACCAGAAGCTCCTTTAGTTGATGGTATTGTAGATATTTTTAAAGCAAAAGACTTGGTTGTTTTTGGACCAAGTAAAGCGGCAGCTCGTTTAGAAGGTTCAAAAGTATATATGAAAAATATGCTTAAAAAATTCAATGTTCCGACAGCTGCATTCTTAGAAACAAGTAATGAAGAAGAAGCGCACTCTTTTATTGATACTATGAACACTCCTATAGTTGTAAAAGCAGATGGTTTGTGTGCTGGAAAAGGTGTAATTATTGCTACTTCAAAAGATGAAGCAAAAGAAGCAGTAAGTGATATGTTAAGTGGAAGCTCTTTTGGAGATGCTGGAAGAGCTGTTATCGTAGAAGAATTTTTAGACGGCTACGAATTGTCAGTTTTTGCTATTTGTGATGGAAAAGATTATAAAGTATTACCAGCTGCCCAAGATCATAAACGCCTTTTAGATGGTGACAAAGGACCTAATACTGGTGGAATGGGTGCTTATGCTCCAACACCTTTGGTTGATGAAGAACTTTATAAGAAAATTGAAGACAGAGTAATTAAACCAACACTTGAAGGAATGAAAAAAGAAGGAGCTTCTTTTGAAGGTGTCCTTTTTATTGGAGTTATGGTTGTTAAAGGTGAGCCAATAATTTTAGAATATAATGTTCGTTTTGGTGATCCAGAATGTGAAATACTATTGCCATTAATTAAAAGCAAGGTTTCTGATCTATTTTATAAAGCAGCAACGCAAGATTTAGGTAATTTAAATATTACTATGAAAAATGATTATGCTGTAGGAATTGTAATGGCAAGTGAAAACTATCCTTACTCTTCATCAAAACCTGCTGAAATAATTGTTGATGATATAATTGATGAAGACTTAAAAAAGAATTCTCATATTTCTTATGCGGGTGTAAAAAGAGAAGATGGAAAACTTTTTGCAAGTGGAGGTAGAGTCCTTGTTTGTGTTGGTATTGGAAAAAGTATTAATGAAGCAAGAAATAGAGCCTATGCTTTGTGTGGGCAAGTTCATTTTTTAGGAAAAAAACTAAGAACTGATATCGCTTATCAAGCGTTAAAGTAAGTATATGAATAATAGCGATGAATTAGAATTGGCTTCTGTACAAGCAAGAATTAAAGCCTTTGTTATTGATGATATATTAATGACTGTTTTGATTATTTTTGTTTTTTGGGAGTTATTTACTAAAAACAATACCACTTTAGAAGAATTGTTATTTATTATGAATGAATTTGTGTATCAAATTGTTTTTATCAAATTTGTTTATCATACTTTTTTTATTTGGTATTATGGGGCTACTTTGGGTAAGTTATTTGCTAAGATAAAAGTTATAGACAATGATAACTTAGGTAAAGTGTCTTTTATAAACGCAGCCTTTCGTTCAAGCGCTAGAGTTGTGTCTGAAATGCTCTTTTATATTGGATTTATACTTGCTTTTTTTAATGAAGGTAAGCGAACATTTCATGATATGTTAGGTAGGACTGTTGTTGTTAGCGCGTAATTATATATTTTTAATCTCATTTTTATTTATTTCTTTTGCTCAAGCTGCACAAGAAACTCAAAAGTTGCAAATTCTTGCATCAAAGGTTACTACGGCTGATGATACCTTAATTGCAACAGGGGATGTTGTTATTTATTCTCCTAAATATTATATTACAGCTGATAAAGTTATTTATGATAAAAAGCTTGAAACTTTAGAACTGTTTGATAATGTAATTATTATTAAAGATAATAAAATTAAAACGCAAAGTAATTACTCTTTTTTAGATATGAAAAAAGATGAATTGTTACAAAATCCAACTTTTCTTATAAATAATGATTCTAATGTTTGGATTGATACGAATGTTATGTCTAAAGAGAATGATGAATTTTCTTTTGGTTCTGCTGTAATTTCTTCTTGTGATTGTGTGAATCCTATGTGGAGTTTACGTTTTTCATCGGGACACTATGATGAATCACAAGAATTTATTCACACCTACAATACACGACTTTATATAAAATCAATTCCTGTTTTTTATACTCCATATTTTGGTTTTTCAACCAATACGAATAGAAGAACAGGACTTTTACGACCTACTGTTGGTTTTTCAAGTGGAGAAGGTTTTATTTATTCTCAGCCTATTTTTTATGCACCAGAGGCTAACTATGATTTTGAATTTGTGCCTCACTATAAGTCAAATCGTGGAGCGGGCTTGTATTCTTATTTTAGATATGCTGATTCTGAATATTCTACTTTAAAAGTAAAAGTGGGAGGGTTTAAAGAACAAAACTCTTATTATAAAGAACATGATTTAAAGAATCAAAAACATTATGGCTGGGACTTAGATTATGTACGAAGTAATTTGTTCTCTGATAATGAAGATAATAAAGATGCATTATTTGTTTCTCTTTCTTATTTAAATGATGTAGAATATATTACCTTAGAAGGGGATGAAAGTGCTCCAAGTGATAAAAAAGTAACATCGAAGATCAATTATTATTATAATACTCCTTCCTATTATGCAGGAACGTATTTAAGATATTATCTTGATCGATCAATTGATAATAATTCTTCCACGCTTCAACAATTGCCTCAGGTGCAAGCACATAAATATATTGATTCTGCTTTTTATGATAATTTACTTTATTCTTTTGATGTTAAAAATACAAATTACACCAGAGAAAATGGCTTAAATGCTAATCTAACAGATGTTAATGTTCCTGTTTCTTTAAGTTTTTCTTTTTTTGATGATTTTTTGAATCTTACTTTAAGTGAAGAACTTGTGCTTTCAAAAATCAATTATTCTAATTCTTCAACTAAGTACGAGAATGCATATTTAGGACAAAGCCTACATGTTTTAGATTTATCAACGGATCTAATTAAACCATACAGCTCTTTTATTCATACCTTAAACTTATCTTCAAAGTTTACTTTTGCTGATACCTTAAAAGAAAGTGGAGATATTTATGGTCTTAATGGTGATTTTCAAGACAACAGTGATTTATCCCCTTTTTCTTTAAGTAAAAGTGAGCGTTCCATTGCATTATCATTAAACCAGTCTTTTTATTCGCAAATTGATTTGTCTCAAATTATTAATCATACAATGACTCAAAATATCACCTATGAAAGCAGTGGAAAATCTAAATTAACAAATTTGGAAAATACATTGAACTACAATTTTGATTTGGGATCTTTTTCTAATAGATTTATTTATTCTAATGAAGATAAAACATTTATAGAACACTCAAGTACATTAAAGTTTGATTTTACAGATATTGGTACTAGTTTTGGTCACTATAAATCAAAAGATACACCAAATTCTGGTAAAGATGATTTAGAATCCGCAAATATTGCCTTACGGTATAAAATAAATAATAAATATAATATTGCTTATAAGCAAAATTATAATATTCATGATAAAATAAAAAGTAAAGAAAGTTTTGTATTTTCTATGTCTGAGGATTGTTGGGCTTTATCTTTAGAGTTAAGAAATGAGATTGTTACGAGTTCAAGTGATAAAACAACGAAACAAAGTATTATATTTATTAATTTTGAGTTAAAACCAATAACAAGTGTTCGACAACAATTTAAAGTAAAAGAACAATAATATCCATGATAAAGATTTACAATGAAAACAGATAAAGTTTATTTCAAAAATAGACAAGATGCGGCAGAACAGTTAATTGATATTTTACCAATAGAAGAAATGAAACTTGAGGATTGGATAGTATTTTCTACGTCGGCAAGTGGCTACAGCATTGCTAAAAAAGTTGCAGAGGCTTTAAATGCAAAAGTAGATTATTTATTTTGTGCTAAAATATATACACCAAAAAATGATGAATGTGAAATTGCGATTGTAAGTGAATCTCAAGAAGTTGTTATTCATGAGGAATTGGCAAAATCTTTTGGTATTTCATTGGATTATGTTTATTCTAAGTCCAAAATAATGCATGAGAATCTTCTCAATGAAAAAGTATTTAAATTCCGGAATAACAAAAGACTTGTTAATTTGGAAAACAAAAATGTTTTATTAGTGGATGAAGGATTGAATACAAGTTTAACAATGATGGCGTGTATTAAAACTGCCATTACTTTAAATGCTAAATCTGTTTCAGTTGCAGTTCCTATTATACCAAATGCAAGTATTCAAGTGATTGAGTCTATTGCAGATGATTTATATTATAAAAAGAATATTGCACATTTTATTAATATAAAACATTATTATGAAGAACTAGAAGAAGTTAAATTTATCGATATTTTAAATATAAAGAATTAAGGAAAAAATATGTCAACAGTGTGTGAATTTGAATTAAATAATAAAGAAGAACTGTTTCAGTTTAATAAAGTTGCTAAACAAGCAAATGGCTCAGTTATGTTAAAGTTGGGGAATGCAGTTGTATTAGCTACTGTTGTAAGCGAGTTTGATAATCCTGTTTCAGAAGATTTTACACCCTTAACAGTGCAGTATATTGAAAAAACATATGCAGCAGCTAAATTACCTGGTGGTTTTATTAAAAGAGAAGCAAAACCAAGTGAGTTTGAAACATTAACATCAAGAGTAATTGATAGAAGTTTACGTCCTTTATTTCCAAAAGGTTATGTTTATCCTACAACAATTACGGTTATTGTATTTTCAGCAGATAAAGAAGTTGATTTACAAGCACTTGCATTAAATGCTGCTAGTGCCGCTTTATATACCTCTAATTTACCTATTAGAAAATCTGTAGCTGCTGTTAGAATTGCTAAAATTAATAATGAACTTGTGGTTAATCCAGAAATGTCATTACTTAATGAATCAAGTTTAGACTTATTTGTAGCAGGTTCAAAAGATGAGTTACTTATGATTGAAATGAAAGCTATTTCTTCTTTAGATATGGTGGAAGTTGATATTGAAGCATTTACTAAAGTTCATAATACGAATGAAATAAATGAAGATGATTTAATTGAAGCAATTGCTCTTGCACAAAGTGCGTTAAACGAAATAAATACTACTTACGAAGGTGGTTTTGAATCCGTTTGTAAGGAACAAGAAGTAGTTGATTTACTAACTTCATCATTAAAAGATGAAGTTCTTTCATATATTAGAGAGAATTTTTCTTCAGACATCAAAGAAGCCATTAAAAAACTTGCAAAAAGTGAAAGAGCCAATGATCTTAAACGAATTGCAAAAGAAGTAAGTGCGAATGAGTATTGCATAAAAGAAGAGCTTGAATATTCTTCAATTTATGAAGCGGTAAACGTAGTAAAAAGAGAATTGGTACGTTCTATGATTGTTGATGATAAGATTAGAGCTGATGGTAGAGGACTTAAAGATGTAAGAGCAATTAGTATTGATACTAATATTTTACCTTCTGCTCATGCTTCTTGTTTATTTACAAGAGGTGAAACACAAGCCTTAGTAGTTGCTACTTTAGCTGGTCATAAAGAAGGGCAAATGTATGAAAAACTAACTGAGAAATCAACTTCTATGGATAATTTTTTACTTCATTATAACTTCCCAGGTTTCTCTGTTGGAGAAGCAAAACCAATGTTTAATGTAAGTAGAAGAGAGTTAGGACATGGTAACTTAGGTAAAAAAGCCTTAGAATCATCTATTGATAAAGACTATAGTGAAACGGTTAGATTAGTATCTGAAATACTTGAATCTAATGGTAGTTCATCTATGGCTACTGTTTGTGGAGGATCATTGGCTTTAAAAGCAGCTGGAGTTCCTGTTTCTACGTTAATAGCAGGTGTTGCAATGGGAATGGTAACACAAGGGGATAAGTACTCAATTCTTACAGATATTATGGGACTTGAAGATCATGATGGGGATATGGATTTTAAAGTTGCTGGTTCTTCTAAAGGGATTACTGCTTTACAAATGGATATTAAACTTGGAGGTATTGAATTAAGTGTTTTAAAAGAAGCTTTACATCAAGCTACAGAGGGTAAAAATCATATTTTAGAACTTATGGAAGAAGCTGCTAAAGAAATAATTCCAAGTTCTGCATTACCTTTAATTGAACAATTTAAGATTGATCCTTCAAAAATCATGGTTGTTATTGGAAAGGCGGGATCAACAATTAAAGAAATAATTGAAAAATTCTCTGTGTCAATTGATTTAGATAGAGATTCAGGAAATGTAAAAGTTACTGGAAATTCTCAGCAAAGTATTTTAGATGCTTGTGAACATATTAAAACAATTTCAGATAATGCACCCGCAAGAAAAGAAAAAAAATTCATTAATTTTGAAGAATTATACAAGGTTGATGACGTTATGATGGGAAAAATTGAGCGAATTGCTGATTTTGGAGCATTCATTGTTCTTCCACAAGGCGGAGAAGGTTTATTACATATTTCTAAAATTTCAAAACAAAGAGTATCTAATATAAATGACCTTTATAAGGTTGGAGATGAGATAGAGATTAAAGTATTAAAAGTTAAAAAAGACCGAATAGAGCTTGCAATATCAACATTGTAAAATTTATTCTAGTTTAATATTTCTTAGGCTATCATAAATAAATAATATATTATTAAATTAAAGAAGGAAAGATATATGGCAAAACTTTTAATCGTAGATGATTCTACTATGCTAAGAGATATGTTAAATTATGCATTAACTGAAGGGGGATATACAGATGTTACTGAAGCAGTTGATGGTGTTGATGGTTTAGCAAAAGCAAAACTTGCATCTTATGATCTAATTATTACAGATGTTAATATGCCAAATATGGATGGACTTACTTTAATCTCAGAATTAAGAAAAGTACCTGCTTATGCTAAAAAACCAATTTTAGTTTTAACAACAGAGAGAAGTGATGAAATGAAAGCAAAAGGGAAGGCAGCAGGAGCAACAGGTTGGATTGTTAAACCTTTTGTTCCTGATCAATTATTAAAAGCTGTCAATATTGTATTAAGTAGATAAAAACAGAAAGGTAAATCATGTCATTTGATATTTCAAAATATAGAGAAATGTTCGTAGAAGAAGCTGAAGAACTTTTTGAATCAGCAGATAATGTATTATTAGAAGCTGAAACTAATGGCTCTTTAACGGAAGAAGAAATGGGACAACTGTTTCGTGATGTTCATACGTTAAAGGGTAGTGGTGCATCTGTTGAACTAACACTTTTTGCTAAGTTCACTCACAGTGTTGAGAACTTAATGGATAAATTAAGAAACCATAAAATTGAATATTTACCAGAAATGGCTGGAGCATTAATTGATGCTTTAGACATAATGAAAGAACTATTAGAACTAGAAGTTGATAATGAATTAACGCAAGAATTATTTACAGAAAAAACAGCTTCTCAACTGATTGTTATTAATGCATATTCTGAAGAAAATACCGTAGCAGCTACTCCTGTTGTAGAACCTGTTGCACCTAAAACTGTTGAAGTTAAAAAAATTGTTCCAAAAAATGAAGAAAATGACAACTTTGGTTTCTTTGATGATGACTTAGAAATACTCAAAATAAAAAACCTTATGGTGTTTTTGCAGATGATGATGTTTCTAATGATACAAGTAATGATGCCTTTGGATTTTTTGATGATGATTTAGAAGAAGTTTCAAAAAATACTGCAACAACAAAATTAAAAGAACATGAAGAAGAAGATAATTTTGGATTTTTTGATGAAACTCCTGCTATTACACCTACTTCAACTATGGAAGAGCAAAGTCCTTCCAAAGAAGTTGCTGTGCAAAAAAGTGCTGAAGTGATTAAGTCTCCTGCTGTTGCTAGTAAAAAACCTGCAGATAGTAAAGAAAAACCAATAAAGAAAACAACTTCAACAAACAATATTAGAGTAAATTTGGATAAAATTGATTTATTAATGAATAATGTTGGTGATTTAGTAATTACAAATGCAATGTTAACTCAATTTTCTTCTACTATTGATGATTCTAAAATTAGAAATTCTGTTCTTGAACGCTTAGAATTACTTGAAAGACATATTAGAGACATGCAAGATTCAATTATGAGTATTCGTATGGTACCTATGGAATCAATCTATTCAAAATTTCCAAAAGTCGTAAGAGATATTTCAAAAAAACTTACAAAAAAAGTTGAATTCAAGCATTTCGGTGATAATGTTGAAATTGATAAAGCAATGATTGAAGGTTTAACCGATCCATTAATGCATATTATTAGAAATTCACTTGATCATGGTTTGGAAATTCCTGAAGATAGAATAAATGCAGGTAAAGATGAAACAGGTACAATTACTATTTCAGCCGAACAAGCAAATGGTCAAATGATTATTACTATAGAAGATGATGGTAAGGGTATTGATTATGAAAAAGT
>Ga0105359_10002977_pt1 | contig 13957 bp, 8 predicted proteins | sample GOMGulsemesocosm_6_FD_83659 | JGI IMG/M metagenome (GOLD analysis project Ga0105359, IMG submission 83659) | Methane-oxidizing microbial communities from mesocosms in the Gulf of Mexico - GOM8C Gulf of Mexico | ecosystem: Environmental > Aquatic > Marine > Cold seeps | place: Gulf of Mexico... | reverse complement strand
GGCATTGGCTCTGGCTGATTATTTATACGGCGGTGAACAAAACGTCATTACGATTAACATGTCGGAGTTTAAAGAAGAGCATAAAGTTTCAATGCTACTCGGTGCTTCAGCGGGGTATGTTGGTTATGGCGAAGGCGGTGTATTGACCGAGGCTGTAAGACGCAACCCATACAGCGTAGTACTGCTGGATGAGATGGAAAAAGCACACTCGGGCATTCAAGACGTATTCTATAACCTATTTGATAAAGGCACGATCAAGGATGGCGAAGGTCGAGATATCGATTTCAAGAATACCATCGTGATCATGACTTCGAATGCCTGCTCTGGTCAGATTTCTGATATTTGCGCTGAAGGCGACTTGCCTAATAGCGATGATCTACTCGAGCAAATTCGCCCTGAGTTATTGGAATACTTTAGACCGGCATTCTTAGGTCGTACCACGGTTGTTCCTTATTATCCGCTGCGTAAAGACGTACTGACGAAAATTGTTGAGATCAATCTTAAACGTATCGAGAAGCGAGTTACCGAGCATTATGGTGCGAGCTTCAGCTACGATGAAAGTTTGGTTGATCACTTAGCAGGGCGCTGCAACGATCCGGATACCGGGGCGCGTAATGTAGAGAATATACTGACACGTTCTATCTTGCCGGGCTTAGCGTCTGAGTGTTTACAGAAGATGGCTGAAGGCATTGATATACAAAATATTCATATTGGCCTAGCGGAAGGGAATGAAGGCGAGGGTGAAGGTTACCGTTATGATATTGTTTAATCGCTAATGCAATGCACTGCAAATATTCTGTAGTAAACGAAAAGGCCGCTCTTAATTAGAGCGGCCTTTTTAGTATTGAATTAACGCTACCGTGACCTTTGTATCTAAAAAATAGAAAACCTAATCTTGCTTCATCATTGCTTGCTGAGCCTGCATCAATGCTTGCTGTAAGCGTTGTTGTAGATCATAAGCATTGCCTAGCGACATAACAATGCGGTTATTGATTACCGCATTGCCTGGCGCTGATTTATGGTGATTACCAAATTCGAAAGTAACTTCATTGGCCCCAACAAAAATATTTGAAATATCGCGATAACAATATTCTAAGTCAGGTGAAACGTAGGCGGTGATTTGATCTGCTTCTTTCTGCTGAGTCATATTTTTCTACTCATTAGCTCATTATTAAAACTTTAACCTGCGAAGGCGCAAGGGTCATACCACCTGGGGCGTTGGTCATGTTCTGCATAGCCGGTGACAACATTTTGGTCGCGGGTAGTCCCCCCGTAAAAACCTTTACGCTCCCCATAATACTACGGGCTGGCCCCATCATCATGCCTGACATTACCCCCCCCAATGCACCCGCATTATCACCCATGCTCATAGGAACCATCGTTGCCATGTTGTGAGCAGGCATCATCGAGATGAATTGTTTCATCGAGCATGTTGGTGGTATTGCCATAGGAAGCATGGCCGTATTGGGATAAGGAATGGGCGTTGGAATAGGCCCCGCGGGTGATGGGATAGGGGTTAAACACACATCGGGCATGGCAAACTGCATACCACCTAAAGAGCAATTAGCAAACATTGTAGTTCTCCTTTCTAATATTTTTTACAAAGGGCTTAGCCCATGTGAATGTGTTCACCATCAATTTTGGTATCTTTCTGGCTTACCATAATCGTGTGTTTAGAATTCATTGTGTAAAGTCCATCAACCTTACGCCCCATTTGAGCGGCCTGAACTTGGTCAGATGTATCGGTCTTTCGAATATAGGTATTGAACTTTTGAATCGCTTGTTTTGCCATCGTACTGATCATGTCACTGATAGTATACACATGGCGAATATGGCTATGAAGCTTGTCGCCCTTAACTAAACCTTGTTGAAAGTCGAATGTTGCCTCGATTGTTTTCTGCAGGCTTTTAACGGAGAGCTGGTTGATCTGCTCGCTATGCAGAGTTAGTTTTTCACTGCTTTTTAGGGTGGTATTGGGAGCTAAGTGCACTTGCATATGAGTTTCATCATCGCGTTGCAAAATAGCGATCACATAAGCTTGCTGATGCTGATCTTTGCTAACAAGTACAATATCACCGACCATTGGTTCAACTAAGCAGCTGAACGCTTTTTGAGTATTAATGAGCAGACCATTATACTCAACTTGAATATTACCTTGGTGAATTTCATGTATGCGCCCCGAAACATTACCTTCAGCAGCAGGCGAATTGTTAGTGACTGAAATAGGAACGATATTGTCGGTATGTAAGTTCATTATTTACCCCATTGCTCGGCTTTTTTGAGCTGTTCGTTAGTACCTTGGGCAGAGGACTTATTCGCTCCGCTCCAAATACATTTTTCATCGAAAGATTCGTGCATTTTTGCCATATAAACGTCAGCGCCGCTGAAGTCGCATTCAGACATAAAGCTATTCGAAAGGTCCGCATAAATAAGTTTAGCGCGGCTTAAAATACACAGTTTTATTTCTGCTTCTTTAAGTTGAGCCATTTCTAAATTGGCGGATGTTAAATCGCAACCAAGGAGTTTCGCTTTCTGTAAACTGGCTTGCTTCAGGTTGGTATTCTTAAATTGAGCGCCAGTTAAGTTGGATTCGTATAAATTAGCCATTTCCATATTGGCACCGGAGAAATCACATTTTTGAATATTGCTGCCGCTAAATGCACTTTGCGTTAATATCGCGTTGGTAAAATTACAATTCATTAAGTCGCATTTTATTAACTGGCTTTGGCTGAGCTGCATTTTACTAAAGTCGAGACCCGCAAAATTCGCCTTGTTGAAGAACATCATTGAAAATTGGCAGTCATTAATGCGATTATTACCAAAATTACAATCGTTGAAGGTTGTGCGGCTAAATTCACATTTTTCAAATTCTGCTTCTTTCAACATACATTCGTTGAAAACACCAACGGCTATGTTACTGGAAAAAAACACAGCGGATTGCAAATTACATTGTTGAAATATACCACCGTCAATTTTTAGGTTATTGAAGCGAGCATTTTCTAAGCTGCAACTAATAAACGTGAAGCTAGTTTGTTGATTGTGTTCGAACTGAGCATGTTCAAAATGCGACTCAATAAAATTGACGTCTGAGCATTCAAGTTGAGAAAATTTACAGTTAATGAAGCGACAATTATTGAAAAAGGCTTGTTGCAAGTTACAAAGGCTAAAATCACATTGATTAAATTCAGTGTTCGAAAAAACGCCCCCACTTAAATCTTGTTGCTTGAAGTCGAAGGCATCAAACTGAGCATCATTAAAAAACTCACCGGCCTTAACCTGTTGGCTAAGTTCTTTACCATTAATTGGCAGTGCGACTTGCAGGGAATCCATTAAGAAGGCCTCCAGTCACGCAAAATAGTGGCATCAAGATTAGCGTTATTAAAGCGAGTGCCTTTTATCGTTGCTCTTATGAAATCAACACCATAAAGATTACTGGCTTCTAAATTGGCATCGGTAATAATGGCTTTTGACATAATACCTTCCATAAAGTCGGAATACTTTAAGCTAGCACCATTGAGGTTGGCTTTACGGAAGACGATTTGTTTGCCAATAGCGTTATCAAAGTTGGCCTCGCTAAGGTCAGCACCGGTAAAATTTGTGCTATTTAATTTACAGTCCGTAAAAAGTGTGCGGCTCAATGCTAGATTTTGCAGGTTAGCCTTGTTTAATATGGCACGGCTGAAATTTAAATCGTCAAAGGTGCAGGGAGCTTCATCTTCAGAGCTAACAAAGCAGTTGCTGGTCATATCAGCTGCGATAAAAGAAGTGTTACTGATGGAAGTATTTGCCCAGGCCGTTGACGGTAAGGATGCATTATCTAAATTGCAGTGGCTAAGCTCACTATTGACGAAGTTACAGGTTTCTAGCTGCGCATTACGAAAACTGATGTTTTTCATCTTGAGTTCAAGAAACGGCAAGCTTTTGATAGTACTGCTATCGAAATTACAATCTTGTAATACTATCTCTAATGCTTCGGGCTGGTCGATGTTAGCGCCAATAAAGGACGCTCCGATAAATTGGGTTTTTGATAATTTACTTTCGTTAAAACTAGCGCCGTCGAATCGGGTGCCATGGCAGTGGCAGGCGCCTATATTGGTTTTATCAAAATTAGCTTGGCTGCAATTACTTTTTTCGAAATTGGCACGGGCTAAAATAGCACCAGAAAAGTTAGCGCCAATCAGACTAGTACCTTTGAAATTAACTTGCTCCATCAAACAATTGGAAAAATTCATGCCGTCGAGCTTTAGGCCCGATAAGTCTAAGCAAGCCCAGTCTAGATTACTGGCATTTTTATCACCATTTACAATCGCGAGTAACTTATTATATTGCTTTTCATCATTAGCATGAGGTGACAAACCATGATCAGAGAAGTGCGCTCCCATAGCGTAACATTCTCGGAATTGGCTGCTTGCTTTATCTAGCTCATCGCTAATCTTAGCCATTTCATTTTCTTGCAGGTTGGCCAGCTTTTTTTGTGTCTGCTGTATTTTATCATTATTAACAAACATTGGATTGCTTAGTAATAAGTGCAACTCTTGTTGTGCCTTTTGAATATCTGGAGTGGTTGCACTGACTTGCTGTTTTATGGCATCAATATCAAAGCGCGGTAGGGCGATCAATGCTGGTTTTGCATCATCATTGCCAATATTTCTCAGCATGTTGATTTGCTCTTCAATACTCACTCTTTGTTGTTCGCTAAGGCTTTCTTGCAGATCTGGATTGTTCAGTTGCTGGGTTAAGCTTTCTATTTGCGGTTTAATAGATTCTAGAGCTTCTACTTTTTTAGCACCCGTAAACGATTCGATGTCGGCGAATATTTCATCCAATTTTTTGAATGAAAAGTTTGAAAAATCGAGTTCCTTAGAATTACCAGAATTGAAACCGGGTAACAGCTCATCAATTTTTTTCAATAACGCTTCTGTGGCTGGGTCTGGCTGAGCCTTTGCGTTAAGGCTGTCGAGTATTGTTGAAATTTCAGATTTTTTATCTGGACTTATGTTTGGGTTATCCAGTTGTTGTTTGAGCGTTTGCTGAGCGGCGTCTACTTTTTCGTCGATGGCCGCCGTAATCGTTTCCGTTTTTTTATTTATATTATCAACGAGTGAGTTTTCTTGAGGCGTTTCCATTGCTGATTGTTGTAGCAGTTGCATCGCTGATGGGTCACCGACTGGAATTAGGTCTTGCGTATTGAGGCTGTCGCGCAAAGGGTCCCTATTTTGTATACGTTCTTCCAATGCTTCACGGTAGTGCTGGCTATTACGGCGTTGATCTTTACTATTTTCATAAGCCAATAATACATGGCTGATTTGTTCGGCTTCATCCGTGTTAACGAGCATACCGCCACGCCAAATAAGTTGTATTAAATCTTTATCGGGGAAGAACCAGACAGTATCTAAATGCAAGTCGACTTCTTTAAATTGGCTTTCAAAAATTTCGTTGCTGTCTTTAATAAAACAGCGAGGACTAAACCCCGGTAGCTGTCCTTTAATTGAACGCTTCAGTGGGTCTAGATTAGACAGTTCAAACGTTTCAGTACCTTTAAAAAAGCCCTCTATCCACTGATCTTGTGGGGCGTTCATGAACAACTGCCAATCCATATCCTTTGGGTAGCCAGGGAAATACTTTTCCATGTACTGATTGTCGTAGGTGCCTTGAAATTGGGCTCTTTGAGGCCAACTTGGGTCGAGTGGTGAGAAGCTGGCTGGGGCATACTGCTTGTTATTATGGGTTACGGTATCTTGAACCGTTTCTACATTGGGTAAGTGGTCAGCCTTAAAGCCAATGCCAGTGGGGTTCATCGGGTAGTCACTGCCACCGAAAGCATGGTTGAAGTCGAGTGACATGCTGGTGAAGTTGTTAGGCCTCGTTGGGAGGCCTGCTTGCCAATGGCGATCACCAAAAACGTTGAGGGTTTTCTTTTTACCTTCAATTTCGATGCTGGCTTGAATAGCCTGAACTTCACTGTCAGTAGGGGCGAATGCACTTGCGCTTGCTAGCCATTCTCCTCTTGGCTTTGGCATTCCCATGTCTAGCATAGGAATGTCACCCATGCTGTCCATAATGTCACTGATGCAATCATGCTGTAGTTCCACTTTACCCGTGGAAATACGGATGAAGATGGATGGGGATATGACCCAGTGAAACTGCCTGTTTTGCTCAAGAGTACGCTGATTTTGGATAACCTGCATTGGGCTATAAATTTTCATTGTTTAAATCCGTTGCCCTACTATGAGAAAACTACAAGATAGCTTGTATCTAACTTAACGTTTGATTGATCTAGGGTAACCATTTCTTTGCGTAATTTTGCGTTGGTGCTAGTGATCTCAGCTTGGACCGTTTTTATAGTCGGCCCCATCGCTTCTAAAGTTGCAGCTGTCGTAGCGGCTAAAATAGTGGCTTCAGTTTCTGCGACAAACTTGCCATTTTTAAATTTATAGAGTCCACCTACATCTTTCTTCATTTCAAATGTCATGCCGCCAGAAAGCTTAACCTCTAAGTTAATTCCTGCTTCTAATTTAATATCAACGCCCCCCGATAAACTGATCGCGAGTGAAGCATCTGCTTGCGCGGATATAGAAAAGGAGGTTGATGCACCAAAATTAAAATTCGACGCAGCGGTAGCATCAAACGAAAAATCCATTTCGGCAGTAGCCATGCCATTAGTGGTTTTAATATTATGGGTAGCGAGCGCTCCGGTATCCATATTATATGACTTTTCATCAGTCGTTATTGAGTTAGGTGTAGTGATAGTCGAGCTGTCTGAAATTTTTGTATCGCCCTTAACATCCCAGGCAGTTTCTTTTTCAGTTTTAGTATTTGAATCACTATCAAAGCTAGAAGAACCCTCAAAGGTCTTGTCGCCGTTACCGGCCCATTTTTTCTCGTTAGTATTGCGGCCAACTTGTTTTTCCCAAGAGCGGAGAACGCCTTTGTGGAAGTTCATTTCAATAGCTGTTGTATCGCCGTCGGTATGGGTGACTTCTAATGAGTTGACACGGTCAGAGATTTCAATGCCTTCACCAAACTTATAATCGTACGTTGCGTTGTAGTCTTTGGTGATGTTCATGCCATTGGCATTCCAAGCACCTTCAGCGTTCACCTTAAACGTTTTGCTGCCGTTTGTTGTGGCGACTCCAGAATTACTATAGGAGGCGGGTTTAACATCCGATTCACTTAAGTCACCTGCGATTAAAGAGCTGAAAGAAATCGCTCCTGGGTTTGGTCCAGCAGTAAGAATATCGCCATTACGACTGTCTTTATGCACCTTAGTATTAAGAGGGGCCGCTTGATCGATAAAATTCTCTTCGTAGCTATTGCCGAGGTTGTAATTCCAATAACCACCAAAATCGTAAATATTACCATTATGCCAATGTAGCTTATCACCCTCTCGAATCTCGATGCTATCACCATATTGGCGAGTAAATATGTACTCACCTGAGTCGTGATCACTAAAAGAAAAAGCAGCCGCGTCAGCTACCGAAGAGGGGTCGATAAAGTTTTCATGCTGAGAAAATTCTCCGCGTCCTGTGTAATAGTTCTTAATAGTGGAGCTAAGAGTATTATCATCTTGGCGTTCATGTTCTTTCGTCGTCGAGAAGTTAAAGCGACCCGTTGCCGAGCTTGTTACTAGCATCCCATCTGTACTGGTAACGGCATGGTGTGGGTTTGCATTTGTTACAGGTGCTGGGTGAAGAGAATTATTGAGCGCATGCTGAATATAAGGGCAGTTGGGATTACTATCAAAGAATGAAATTAATACTTCAGTATTCGGAGTCAGTGGTATGTCGGAGCCATTGGTACCGGCTGTTATTTGTGCTTTTCTTAACCATGGATGTGATGAGTTTTCATTCTCGAAGCCCAGTAGTTCTGCTTTATATTCACCAGCAGTACCTCTTTGTGCTAAGGAAGCATTATCCGTTTCTGAAATTACTTTACCAATTACATTTGTCGCTAATGGGATATTATAGTGAGTACTGGGTCTAAAACAAATGTCCTCAGGAATCGCTTCAAATTCACAGACGAAACTAGGAGCGGTGCCTGAATTGGTGGAGTTAAGATTACGTGCCTTATTAATTGTTTTAATGATAAGTGCTTTAGAAAAATCACTATCATCGGTATCAATGAGTAATCCTGGTATTAAATAGGGTATTTTTGCTTTACCAGAGGCTAAGTGATTTCTGCAGTTGGCGGACTCTTGGCGAATTTGGGAAATGTAATCAGCTTCCGCTTGTGAATTGACATCTGAGAGTGTCTGGCTTGATTCTGTTAGGGCTGTTTGGCTGGGGCCATTGGTAGGATAGCTGGCGCTGATTGGTGTCCCTGCATTTTCATAATCGTAACCCACGATTTTGGTATAACTTTCAGTCGGTATTATAGCTTCTTGCCAATTAACGATCTTAAGTTGTGAGTTGTCTGCAGTTGAACTTGTCGTTTTTAGCTGTGTTGTAAGCTTCTGATCATACTGCTCGTTATCAGCAAAAACGATTTGGCTATTGTAATGATCAAAGTAAAAATGAAAGCCCCAGTGGTCACACAGTCGTGCTACATAATTCCAGTTTGATTCGTGGAACTGGCAAAATAACTTACGCTTGGGTAGAGTGCTTGTAATATCAAATACAGGGGCGCGATCACTTAAATAAATATCATTATCAAATTCTGACTGAATAACGGTTAGTGCACTTAATGAAGCGTCTTCTTTAAAGTATATTTCTGAGCGACTATTGGTAGTGGTCTTTTTAAGTTTTGGGCGAAACTCTAATACCCACTCATTATTGGTTTTCGATGCTTTAGAAATGTAACCAGGGATTTCAATATTGCCTGAGTGCAAACTGGTATCAAATTCTACAATGGTGAATATGGCATCCCCATCAATGACATCCGCGAGCTTCTTCGCCGGACTAGGGATTTCTGTTTTGAACGTGTATTTAAATAATCGGTTTAATTCCTCTATACCGTCAAACTCAACAAGTGTTAAATCAATACCGTCGACGGTTAGCTTAAACGTAGGAGTGGACATGATTAAGCGGTCCCTTATGTTTATTATTAGAGGAGGATAAAATCGAGAAATGCAGATTAATCATATGTACCTCTAACTGGTAGGTCAAGGTATCTATGGCTTCGATTGCTTATTGATATAACACGATATAATTTAAGACGAATATGCTGTTATTCATCTTTATGGCATAATTTATAAGATAAACACTTGGTATGAGAAATAAGTTGTAAATATGATAATTGAAAATAACTCGGATATTGTAAAGTCATCTCAGCAATTGAAGCTTTCTCATGGGGAGCAGGTAGAAGCTCTCGAGCTCATTAATGGCCAAATTTTATTATTGGCAAAAAATGGATTGAGCTTGTACAAGAATCTAGGTGCGATTGAAGACCCTTTGGCAAATGGCCTACTTCATACTTTTGAATTGCAGCCTGAGTTTTATCTACAGATCAATGAAGGGTGTTTCATGGAAATGAATCGCTCAGGTTTGGTGGGATTATTTGATGAAAAGGTTATTCTACTGACACCCAACGATATTCAATTGTTTCCTAATAGGGCAAGTGCTTTGCGTAACCAAGATGAAATAATGGGGTTTAATCTTGGTTAGCTTGTGATTACCTAGTCTCTATTATTTAGTTCGGTTATTCAGAGACTTCTGCTAGCGGTGTAACTCTGACTAATATTCCCAACAGTGGGTGATCAATATAATGCAGCTCGTTACTGCGCATGCGACGACTTTGATTAACGTGAGCCGCTCTGAGAGGAATCTCATTAATAGCAGTTAAGGGCGTACTGCTTCTAGAAGGGATGATGTTTACCCCTTCTTGAGGATGATTGGGTAAAATATTAATGGATTTATCCAGCGTGCTTGTGCTGCTCAGACTCTGCCAGTGTTGAACATTGAGCGCTGATACAAGGTGTAAATAGCGGCTACGATAAAAGTAAATTTCACCACTGACTTCTGCTTCCAGTAAGGGAGTTGATGATTTTAGAGACTGCTGGAAATTAAGCGGTATTCTGAAGTTAATTTTAACTGCATTTTCAGCTAGAGCAGCACCTGCCTTTTCGGGTATAGGTTGCTGCCATTTCTGGCTCCATATTAGTTGTAGACCTTTCTTCTTTTTGAACTTGGCGACCTTATCTTCAAAGGCAATTCCTGTTTCAGTGAAAGGGGTCTTTAATATGAGAGCGGGTTTAATATTTGATGCTTGTGGTCTTTGGACATTGAATAAATTACTTTTCTTCTCCGTCGTGCTGTTCCACCAGTTAAGCCAAGACCAAGGCTCTATCTCCTGTTCTTTTAAATCGGAATGCTCATTATCTAGTGCACCTGCAGATTGCTCGTTAATGAGAATCTCAGGCCAGTTCTCATGATTGATTTTTTGGCCATCTTGATAACCTATTAATGCAACTTCAACTTCATACCAGCGTGGGGCTTCGGCAACAGTTGTAGGGCTTATCGCAACAAGAATAAGAGGCATTAGAAGCGTTATCAGCTTCTGTACTGTTAGTGTCGATAGGGATGTAAAGCGATTCATTATGAATTAGGGTCCTTTTGCAGGTCGCGCAATAAGCGTTCGATCACAGCGAGTCTTTGGTCTATCTCGGGCATATTCTCAATAAACTTAAGGGCTTGTCCACCTTCAAGCTTATAAGTAGCTGGTCTTGTCTGCACTATTTGAATCAGGCGGAAGGGGTCGATGTTTGTTTCCCTGCCGAATTCAATGCGTCCAGACTCTGCTCCAGCATCCAGCTTTTGGATACCCAGTGGAGTTAGCTGTAGTTTTAGGGCAGTCACTTTAAATAAGTTTTTCACCTGTTCCGGCAATAAACCAAAGCGGTCGATCATTTCAACTTGCAGTTCGCGTAGATCATTATCGTTTTGTGCATTGGATATACGCTTATAGAGGGTCAGGCGGCTATTTACGTCGGGTAGATAGTCATCTGGAATGAGCGAGGGTACGTGCAAGTTAACTTCAGCACCGTGGTGCAGTGGGATTTCAGCGTTCGGGTTTTTTCCGGATTGAATCGACTTCACCGCTTGCTCTAGCATTTCCATGTAGAGGCTAAAGCCGATGCCTTGAATATGCCCGCTTTGCTCTTCGCCTAATAATTCACCCGCGCCACGAATTTCTAAATCGTGAGAGGCCAGCATGAAGCCTGCACCTAAATTTTGTGAACTTTGAATGGCATCAAGACGTTTTACAGCATCTTTGCTTATCTTCTTATCAGGCGTTAATAAATAGGCATACGCTTGGTGATGGGATCGACCGACTCGACCACGCAGTTGGTGCAGCTGAGCAAGGCCAAACTTATCAGCACGATCGATGATGATGGTATTGGCCGATGGAATATCGATACCGGTTTCAATAATGGTCGTGCAGACCAATATATTAATACGCTTGTGATAAAAGTCTTTCATCACAGACTCTAATTCGCGCTCAGTCATTTGCCCGTGAGCAATACCGACTCGAGCTTCTGGAATGAGTTCACTGATGTCGCGGCCGGCTTTCTCGATGCTTTTGACTTCGTTGTGTAAATAATAGACTTGGCCACCACGAAGGATTTCACGCAATAGCGCTTCTTTTACGGTAGGTTTGTCGTATTGGCGAACAAAGGTTTTTACCGATAAACGCTTTGCCGGCGGCGTCGCAATAATCGAAAGATCACGAACGCTGGCCATGGCCATATTAAGCGTTCGTGGAATAGGAGTTGCGGTTAAGGTCAGAATGTCGACCTCTGAACGCAACGACTTGATACGCTCTTTTTGTTGTACGCCAAATCGATGTTCTTCATCGATCATCAATAAGCCCAACTCATGAAAGACGATGTCTTTCTGCAATAGCTTGTGGGTACCGATAACGATGTCGGCTTTGCCATCACGCATCTTATCCAATGCCGCTTGAGTATCTTTGGCGGATTTAAAGCGTGATAGTACTTCAACTTGAACCGGCCAGTCGGCGAATCTGTCTTTGAAGTTTTCAAAGTGCTGCTGGGCCAATAAGGTTGTTGGCACAAGTATGGCGACTTGCTTACCGCTTTGTACCGCCATAAAGGCTGCGCGCATTGCGACTTCCGTTTTACCAAAGCCTACATCACCACAGACTAATCGATCCATCGGTTTGCGGCTGGTCATGTCTTCAATAACGGCTTCAATTGCAGTTTTCTGGTCTGGAGTTTCTTCGAAAGGGAAGGCAGCAGCAAAGCGTTCGTAATCTTTGTCAGGCTTGGCGAATTTAAATCCAACTCGGGCTTCGCGGCGGGCGTAAACATCTAAAAGTTCTGCCGCAGTATCACGAATTTTTTCTTGTGCTTTACGTTTTGCGGTTGCCCATTTTTCTGTGCCGAGTTTATGCAGCGCAGGGCCGCCTTCGCTATCGCCACCGTAGCGCGAAATTAAGTGTAGAGATGATACTGGCACGTAGAGTTTGGAGTCGCCCGCGTATTCCAGCATCAAAAATTCGTTAACTTGATTATCGATTTCTAATGTTTTTAGACCGATGTAGCGCCCAATACCGTGATCAAGGTGAACAACAGGGCTGCCTTCTTTTAGTTCAGTCAGATCACGAATTATGTTTTCGGCATTGCCTTTACTCTTGCTGCGACGACGGCGCTGCATAATGCGCTGGCCGAAAAGCTGATTCTCGCTGATTACAACCAGCTCTGGCTGGTCGCTATCGTCATTGACGATGAGACCTTTATCCAATGGCGCGATGGTAATGCCAATAGGATCTTTATGGGTGATGAAATCAGACCAAGATTCTACTTCTGTCGGACGAATCTGAATGCGTTGCAATAATTCGAGAACGGCTTCTCTTCGCCCCGCGGACTCGGTGCAAAATAAAATGCGGGCATTGTGAGAGATTAGATTTTTATCTAGAAAAGCTTTTAATAGTGTTAGTGGCTCTTCGGCTTGGGCGTTGATGCTGATATCACCGATGTCTGGGGTAGTAAACTGTTCACTGCCTGCTCGCTCTGGAGCCTTGTCGTTATACCACTGCACGCGGGGGAATTGATTCAGTGCTGAAAATAATTCATTCGGGTTAAGGAAGAGATGCTTAGGCGCAACAAGAGGGCGCTGAATATCGTGGCGTCTATCCTCATAGCGCAGCTCGACATCATTACGGAAATTCTTAGCGGCTAGTTCTATATCACCATCATGAATGATTAAACTGGACTCAGGCAAAAAGTCGAATAAGTTGCTCAGTTCGCCGAAGAAAAGAGGTAGGTAATATTCAATCCCAGCGGGTGGAATGCCCTGACTGATATCAGTGTACAGTGACGAGCGCTTAGGGTCGGTTTCAAAAAACTCATACCAGTTCTGACGAAATTGACGCTGGCCGTCTTTATGTAATGGATATTCTTTTGCCGGTAATACTCGGATTTGCTCAATTTTTTCTTCGGTGCGCTGAGTATCGGGGTCGAAGGTGCGCAGGGTTTCTACTTCGTCATCAAATAACTCAATACGAAACGGTTTATCTTCACCCATGGGGAAAATATCAAAGATGGAGCCACGTAAGGCAAATTCACCGTGTTCGTATACGTTATCAACACAACTATAGCCTGCGTTTTCTAATTGAGCGCGCAGGGTTTCGACATTCAGGGTTTGCCCCATATCGATGACGAGACTATTGGCTTGTAAGAATTCTTTCGGTGCAGTTTTGTGCAGCAGGGTGCTAATAGGAACGATTAATAAGCCGTGTTTAATCAGTGGTAATTGAGAAAAGGTAAACAGGCGCTGAGAAATAATGTCTTGGTGAGGGGAAAAGGTATCGTACGGTAAAATTTCCCAGTCTGGTAAGTGCAAAACGGGTAGCTCTTCAGCAAAGAAGGCGATTTCTTCTTCTAGGCGCTGGGCGCTAAGAGTGTCTTTGGTGATGACCAAAGTTAAACCCGGGTGTTGCTGAGCGGCACTGGCAATGGCAAGAGCTTGGTTGCTGTTATTTAGCGCTCCCCAGAATC
>Ga0105359_10002975_pt1 | contig 13968 bp, 9 predicted proteins | sample GOMGulsemesocosm_6_FD_83659 | JGI IMG/M metagenome (GOLD analysis project Ga0105359, IMG submission 83659) | Methane-oxidizing microbial communities from mesocosms in the Gulf of Mexico - GOM8C Gulf of Mexico | ecosystem: Environmental > Aquatic > Marine > Cold seeps | place: Gulf of Mexico... | reverse complement strand
ATTAGTTTTTTTGAAAGTTATCTTTCGTTAAATCCTGACTCGATTATTGCCATGATCTATTTGAGTAAGTTGTACTTGTGGGATAATCAGACAGAAAATGCGGCTGATTTACTCGATAAATCAGCTAGTATTTTGATAGAAGACCCACTAGAAGTTGCAAACATTCAATTACTTAAAGGACGAGTTTCAGCTAAAAAACAAGATTATATACAAGCGTTACAATTTTATAAGGAAGTGACTAATATCACGGATAAACACCAAGATTGGTTCCTAAAAGCCAGTGTAGCCGAAGAGAAAGGCTTCGTATATCTTAAACAGAAAAGATTTAACAGATCCTTAGAAGAGTATACAAATGCATTGTCTGCATACCAAATCATTCAAAGCCAAATAGGAATAAACTCCACACGACTTCATTTAGCTGAGGTGCTGTTTTTTCAAGGAAATATTGAGCAGGCCAAAGAAAATTATATAAAGGCTAAGAAAAGTATCAAAGACATAAAGCTAGAGTTCTTATACTCAATGTTAGAGCAGTACAAATTAAAATTCGAAAATCGTTTGGATTAAAATTATGTTTTAGCCCGCTGTCTATCGCGAGGTCGAATACCTCCATATCTTTCAATAACTTCAGATATTGAAAGATGATGCCGGTCAAACAATCTGGCGATATCATGAAGGGAATTTCCTTGTTGATACTTTTCCCACATTAATGCTCTTTGCCGAGCAGCATTATTTATACGAGGTCTTCTTTTCATAGCTACGATCCTTTGTATTAAGAATAGCGTTGATTCACCGATTGAACTTAAGTGGAAAAGCTGACTATTTATTTGGAAAAAATATACTTCTGAGCTAGTTTTATTGAAAAATGATAAAACGTTATTGATACAAAATGAACTCGTAAATTTGTTAAAATTCAGTTGGTTAACTTTAGTCGTGAGTCGGTAAGGGTATAAGGTGGGGTATCACTTATTTTCCCATGTAGCTAACCAAATAAAATCAAATGGATAGGAAGTGAATGGACGGCATGATGTAAGTTTTGCTACATGCCCACTAGTTTACACTAAAGCCCGAATAGCAATATTCGGGATTTTTATTAATTGTACTGAAATTAATGACTGTCTGTATTACACTAAAAGCAGCTAAGTTTGGTAAATAGAAAAAAATTAATACATAATCAATAAATACCCAATGTATATTGACTAAATCAAAATCATCTGCGATTTATTACCATTTTATATCCACTGAATCTATGACAACAATTACACTCGTCCCAGTCTACGTTCTACATATTATGTATATAGCCATTGCTATATTTAGTATTTTATTAGTTTTTGGGGAAAAACGATTTAAAGTTCTACTTCTATTGTGGGTATGGCACTTCACTGAGGAAGTGTTTAATTTCGTTGAAGAATTACAAATTAGTCAATACCCAATCGTCACTCCTGCTCTTCAGTTAGCGAGAGGTCCCTTGTATTATTTATTTGCCAAAAATCTAATTTATGGCGACATAATTATCAAAAAGCATCTATTTCATTTTCTACCTGCGCTTGTTGGTTTGGGATTTACTTATTGGTGGCCAGAACTATTGCAAGTAGCTTTTGCTATATCTATCATATACTTCTTTCTAACTTTTCGATTGCTACAGCACTATCACCGGATTCTTGCGGAAGTTACTGCGGATAATGTAAGCCACGCACTTAACTGGTTAACAAAAATAATTGTCGTAATTGCAACAATAGAGTTCTTTGATTTTGTGCGCTTAAATCTTCAATTAATCGTTAGCAAAGATTTGTCTACACATTGGTATTTTGCCAGTGAATTAATATCTTTGTTAATTGCTGTATATCTCACGCTTAAGGCTATTCGCCACCCTCAATTATTTGTCGGGTTCAGAGAGTACGAAAAAAATGTTATTCCAGATAACTCTCCCCCAAACATTGACCCGTGTCATGAGTTAGATCAGGCGAGAAGTATTTTTTCTAGCATTGATGAGCATTTAAAAAGTACATTTTCTTATCGTCAAGCCAAGTATTCGCTAAGACAGCTAGCGGGTGAAATGGGGTTAAGCGATCAAATGGTTTCTTGGTCTATTAATAAAGGTGGTGAGCAAAGTTTTTCTGATTACATAAATGCACTTCGCATCGAGGAAGCTAAGTTGGCCTTGCTCGATAAGTTTAACAATAATAGCATTCTAGAGATAGCTTTTGAAGCGGGTTTTAGTTCAAAATCTACCTTTAACGCTGTTTTTAAACAGTCTTTAGGTGTCACACCTAGCCAATACAGAAAATAAAATTATTTTAATTATCAGTGATATAAGTGGGTTTATGTCCACATTGTTAATTTCGGACGTCCAGAATTAACAAATTGGACGATTTACATTGATCTAAAAAGTATATTTTAGCGACTTACAACAGTAGAGAGCTAAAACATATAATGTTGAATCCAGAAAACAAAGCCTTACTAGCCTTTGATTCACCCAAGAAGTCATTTCTTAGGTGGCGCCAAAAAATAACATTAACGATGTTCTTTGTAGCTGGTATTTGTAACGCATCCTTATACCCATCAGAACTATTACCTTTTGGTACTAGCTTTAACTCTTCGAAAGAGGCCCTAACTGCACATTGTCAGGAAATCGATGTAATCACAGTTGCGCGTACATTTAAGGTAGCTAAACAATCACAAATTCAATTATCCTGTTTCGGTTTTTCTTATTTTGGTAAAAACAGAGTATTGAAACTAACTTTCAGTGATAGCAAGCTTGATATGGTTGAAATTCTTCAGGTGCGCAATATACTGATCGATCTCAGGAATGCGTTAATAAAAAAACATGGTGAACCAGTCATCGCAGAGAGGTGGTTTGATTATTTTGAAAACGCAGGGATATCATTGGATGTTCTCAATGAAACGATAACCTTTGTTTCTAACCGTTTAAAGAAACAATACAGTCAAAATAGTGAAGTAACAAAAGGTCATCGTATAAACCTTAACCTGACTAAAGCTCAGTGGTTACAGGATTTAAATGCGTTAGATAAATATATTCGCAACAAACACATCAACCCTTTTTATCATAATGGTGAAAAAGGATACTCAGAGCTTTTTTATCAAGCTCAAGATTATATAAATAACACCAACCGTTTAAACCGCAACGTCATCAACAGCTATATTGATAAATTAGTGGCATACACCGGTGATGGCCATTCGTATGTTGTTGGTAGAGCTAAGCGCTACGGTGATTATCCTTTTTTTCTCGATTATTTTGATGAGGACATATACATCACCAGCATTGATGAAAAAAACAAACATCTATTAGGTGCAAAAATCTTAGCATTTGATAGCAAAAGTGTCGCTGAGGCGAAAAAACTTATTAAACCATTTTCTCCTTTTGTTAATTCCAGCAGTATAAAAAGAGAATCCATTTATTTTTACAGGCACCCAGGATTATTATTTGCAGCAGGAATAAGTGAGTCTGCTAAGCAGGTTGAATTAACGTTAGAGTTAATTAATGGTGACCGCGTAACTCAGACGTTTTATAACAATTCGAAGAGAGAGATAAAATGGACTGGCTTACAAGAAAATAACGGGATTGATACACCTTTATACCTTCAAAAAGAGAGTAAAAGACAGTGGCTTAGATATTTACCGGGCAGTAACAGTATTTATTTACATTATGGTTTAGTTGTAGAAAAAGAGAAAGGTGATATTCAAAACTTAAGCCAAGCGCTCATCAAAGCTGTAGATAAACATCAAGTAGAGAGACTTATCGTTGATATACGGCATAATCCGGGAGGTGACTCTTATCATAATGCAGCGTTGATAAATGTTATTAGCAACCTTAAAAATATAAACCAACGTGGTAAACTTTTTGTATTAACGAGTCGCAATACTTTTTCTGCTGCAATTAATTTTGCAGGTAATTTAGAAATGAGAACTAAAGCGATATTTATTGGTGAGAAAGTAGGTGATACCAGTTCATTTCCAGGAGAGTCAGGGCCGCAAGCAAGCTTTAAATTGCCTAATTCTTCAATTGTTGCAAATTTATCTTTTTCAGAATGGAATGCCACTTTTGACTATGATCAGCGAGACGCTATAGGGCTAGATATTCCAGTGGTAACGAGCTTTACTGATTTCATTACAGGGCAAGACCCGGTGCTTCAAGCTGCGTTGGACTATCAAGCGCCAAAAATGAAAACAATTAAGCTCAATCAAGCACAACAAGACAAATGGCTAGGTCGTTATGACTATAGCCCTGATAAAGCCTTAAAAATATTTAAGCAAGGTGAGCAATTAAAAATGGAAATTACTGAATGGGTTTTTTCAGACCTTTATCCAATAGGCAATGAGGAAATGTTAACCGACATCAGTGGCTTGAAGCTAAGAAAGATGACTGATGGCACATTATTGTTGATACAGCATGAAGAAGTTATTCTTGAATTAAAACGTTTAGATAAAAACAATTTAAAACCATTAGAGCTATTAATAGCTGGACAACCTTCTCTAGCTAAAGCTGCCTATACTGAGTTGCATAAACAAAACCCCAATTTGCTATCTATAAGGGGAAATAGTTTAGGATTACTAGGTTCGCATCTAAAAGCCAGACACAACGAGCAAAGGTTAAATAAACAATTACGTGAAATTGCCGAAAGCCTATATGGCGAACACATTCTCAGTTGGGAGGTGGGTGATTTAACATTATAAAGAAAATACATTATTAATATTTAGATAAGAATCCCGCTTTTTGAGAAGTTTATTTAACGGAGAATATATGAAAACTATAAATTTAAGAATAGGTTTATTACTAATTACAATGACTAGCATGCAGGCCTACAGCGAAACATTAGTCTTTGAACATGTCAATGTAATTCCCATGGATAAGGAACATGTTCTATACGACCACAGGGTTGTCGTTGTAGATGATAAAATTACCCGTATTGAACCATCGACTGCCAAGTTGGAGATTAAGGCTGACCGTATTATAGAAAGCAAAGGTCAATTTATGATCCCAGGGCTTTCTGATACCCATTACCATCAAAATGGGTGGAGTACTGAAGAAGATGATTTGCAATATAAACTTCTAATCGCTAATGGTGTAACTAGTATACTGGGTATGGGCGAATGGGAAGGACAAGATGTTATAGCGACAAGGTATCGCGCCAATAAAAAATCCACCTTGTCTCCGTTTTTCTCAACGGTTGGCCCCCAATTAGACGCCAATAATATCAAGACTCCTGAAGATGCTATTAAAATGGTGCAGTTTCATAAAGACCGAGGGTATGATTTTATTAAGATTCATGGAAATATCGCCCAAGATGCATACTTTACCTTACTCGAAGAAGCGGAAAAAGCAGGGATACCCACAGTAGGTCATACCCAGCGGGACAAGCCTTTTGAAGTAGCTTTGCGCATGGCAAGCATAGTTCACGCAGAAGACATTGTTATGGCCTTTTCTGACGAAGGAAATTTAAAAGTTGTAGATATGGATGAAATACTTGCCAATAATATTGCCAAGCAAGTGAAAGACAGCGGTATTTACGTCGCACCGACGCTGAGCACTGTCGATATGATTCAGGATTGGACTGATCCCCAACGTTTTAAAGCGCTTAAAGCACGTGAAATAAATAAATACCTACCAAAGGATAGTTTAGCATGGTGGTTAAGTCCGAAAAGTGATTATTTTCAGCCGTTCTTCAAAAGTGAACATGGGCTAAATTACATCGATAAAGTGATTAAAGGAACAAAAATGTTAACGGCAGCATTACATAATGCGGGAGTACCTTTACTAATTGGCTCAGATTGCTTTGGCATTCAAGTGACTGGTTTTTCAGCTCACGAAGATATGGAGCAGCTGCAAAGTGCAGGAGTTCCAACTTACGATATACTAAGAGCTGCAACAGTTATGGCCGCTCGTTTCCTTAATCGTTCAGCTAGTGCAGGAACCATTAATGAAGGAAAAAATGCTCAATTTGTTCTTCTTGATAAAAACCCATTGTTAGATATTAAAAATACACGAGCAATCGCTGGAGTAATGCTAAAAGGGAAGTGGCACGACAAAAAACAGCTGACTGAAATGTTAGATCAGGTAGAAACAGCCTATAAAGAATAAACTAAAGATTGTTTAATTGAAATTAAGCCGTTGAACTTTCAGTTCATAGCATTACTAAAGACAAATATGAAAGACTAGCCATTCTAATAGAGAATGGCTAAAAAAATTGGAAACAAAATGAAATATAAACATATTGTTGGTGCTCTAATCATATTAGCTACTTCATCTTGCGCTGTTGTGGATACTCTGCCTTACGTGAGGGTTGGACCAATCAAAGAAATTGATACTTCAATTGGCAAAGATACTGTCATAGAACTGAATATCATTGCTGGTGACATTGTTATTGAAAACTCATTAAACGAGCAGTTAAGGGCAGAGATGACAGTAGAGTGCCCAGGTATCAATAGCGATTGTTCCAAGCGAATGGCTGGTTTAGAGTTTGTGCAATTTTCTGACAGTGATCACTTAACACTGACCACTAATAGAGATTCGTTCATACAACACTATAACGCCAATATAAAAGTGAAGTTTTTCGTTCCTAAATCTCAACGACTTATTATTAACATGGATGCCGGTGAACTTAGCGTAAATAACATAAACTCTTGTTTGGAAGTCGATCTGTCAGCGGGAGAAGTAACGGTTAATATGTCTTACTCCATGGTTGCTTCTGTGAATCTCGACACTACTTTTGGTGAAGCCTCACTCAATGTAAATGAAGTTTATCAAAATAAAAATAGGGTATGGTTAGTTGGCGAAAAAGTTAAGTGGGATAAGGGAATAGGTGGTTGTCATATGAAAGTTGATTTACAAGCTGGTGAAATATCAGTGAACCTTAGAGGTTAGTTATATAACGTTCGGATATGGAGTTGTGTATTATCTTTCTATTTTTAAGGTAATTGATAATAATTCACCCCATCTTAAATTTTCATTGCAATACATCTCACTCGAAGCACTTAACTTTCATTGATAAAGTTCCACAGCGGTACTAGCCGACAGTTTAATCAAAAATTTATCGAGGATATTGTGATTTGAGGAGTAGTAAACTCTAGTGACATACTCATTTGTGGCAGTTCATTTTTGAAAGATGTTTAAATGTATTATAAAACAAGCAGGAAATACAATAATTCTATTAAAATTCAAACTATTAGTTTGAGTGTTCAGAGGTAGGGGTATAATGTGGGGTGTCAATAAAGCACCCATATTTAATTTCCAATAAAACATGTATATAAGCACTGAATGGGCGGCATGATGTAATAGATTTTAAATCTATAAGCCTAAATCTAACCAGTTACACGAAAGCCTGAATAGCGATATTCGGGCTTTTTTATTAGCTGCTTATCAATATACAATAATACTTTTGTTATGTCTTAATTGTGGGGAGGCGAAAGCTACCTTACTGCCGACCTGATGCCTGATACGATAGCTGAACTTTCACTTTAAGGACTTCTCAATGCGCATAGTTGACGTGATACTGTGATAATATCAAGCTGAACAGGTGATGTTGTCTTTCGTATATGTAATGTTTGACGATTTTAATGAGATATTTGAACTTGCCTTTTGGTGCCTATTTAACTTTTGCCTTGCACTATTATAGTTTTGACTTTTCTTTATCAAGTATTTTTGCTATTCCGCTTTTCATCATGAAAAAATAACGCAACTCAAGGTTATTGAGCCAATTCTTTATCGCATTCTGACTTTCCTGCTTGTCTATGTTGTTATTGCACTTTGTAGAACATTTCGTATTAGTAAATTCAAAGCATCTATATTTGGTTTTTTATTAATATTTATCGATCTACAATTTACCAGTGCAGTTCAACTTATAAGTGTTTATATAATTGAAAAATCGAAAGTTGGATAATACTTTTGGTTTTGATGGGAGTGGCTAATTAATTTTGTCCACGACCATTAGATAAATATTTAAATTTTGAAATTTTGAAATATAGATTAACATCCTTGTCATCCATAAATCGGTGATTAAAAGCGTGAGGTATAGCTCATTTTTAAAGAAATTTCCTGAGCAAAAGTTTCAACTTTATGAGTAGGGCCGTCTCTATGATGAGCACGAGATAATACAAACTGATAGAATTGTCCTGCCTCTGGTTCGTATTTTATGCGGCTAAATACACCAAGTTTCTCAGAGATATTGTCGTGCTGAATTCTATTACTCCATGACCAATAGGCATCATAAGCTAAATTAACACTTAGTCGTTGAGTACGAATTTCAAAAGGTTTATTGTCATAATCGATTTGGTTGACGATGTAGTCCAAGTCAAAGTAAATATGTTTCGTGGGTTTTAACGTTAATGTTGTTTCATAATCCTGACGACTGCCAGCATAAAAGTCTCCCCACCAGTGCTCTGCTTTTATCCGCCACTTTCTTCCATTATCTGATCTAAAAGTCATACCGTAGCGATTAAAGTTATAATCACCCTCTTCAATTACAGCCTGACCGGCAAGAACATAGCTGTGGCGTATCTTGTCAAACTCATCAACTACATTGAAAGAGAAGAAATCATTATCTGCACTTTTCACTCCGAATAAACGGATACTTTTTCTTTCAGTTAATAATTCTCCTTTCATATCGCTAATACGGCGATAAGTCAGTTGAGTGTCTATATAATTTAATTGCTCGCCAGCAAAACGATGCTTATACCTTATATTAGTGTCAAACTGTTTAATACCACTGCGATTAACAAAACCTAGTGAAGGTGCAAAGTTCTCATCAATTTGCTGATACCCCGCGCTGAAGCTCCATGTATACCCCGGCAAAAGTAGCGAACTTCCCCAGGCTTGATTTTTGTCATTTATGTCAATGTTATCTGATTTTTGCCACCAGAAGTTTCCTTCCAAACGAGTCCCGTCATCTGCATGCCATAACTGACGATAATCGATACCAAACAATTTGTTTTGTTTGTCAATTGCAGGATCTCCTTGAGTAAATATGCCACCGATACTTATATCATTATTAAGTTGATAGCGACCACGAGCAACTGTAACTAAACTCTCTTGTTCAGGATCAGCCCCCGAGTCTTGCTGTACGGTTAATAGGCCAAGGTTCATGTTGCCTATCTTTCCTGTGAGCTTTGCTCCTGCATGTATATCAAGTGGTGTGCCTTCTGATGACAATCCAATTTTCCGAGAGAAAAATGGTTTTGCGTTAGCTTCAATACCACCAAATTCAAAGATCCCCGCATCTTGTAAAAAAAAATCACGTTTTTCTGGTATGAATAATGAGAACCGGGATAAATTAACTTGGCGTTCATCAACATCAGTACCTGCGAAATCAGTATTAAGTGTTAAAGAGCCGTTAAGTGAAGGGGTGAATTTATAAAACATATCTAATGACGGTTGCCATTCTTTATCTTCGCTATCAAATGCTCGTTCTTTATATGTTAATGATGTTTTTACATCAAGACCAAGTCCCGTATTAAGGTTTTTAAAGCCTGAAACTTTGCCTACTTGACTGCTGTTCCATGCGTCAGGATCACCAGGGTTACTCACATTCCAGTAATAATCTCGAAATGGTGCTGATTTTTTTATACTGAATTGCAATCCCCAATCACTTTTTTCTGGATCAAATGAGAGTGACTGCATAGGGATAGCCATTTCAACAGACCACCCGTTATCTGTAATGTTTGAACGGGCATACCAAATACTATCCCATTCACCAATAAAGCTTCCACTTTCCAATAATGCGTCATACCGGATACTATTAGCATTTACCAAATACATATAACTGTTTGTTTTGTCATAGTCAGTATCAACAGTAACAGCCAAGGTATCATCAGCCCATAAATCACCACCAGCAATCATTTGATTAGCAACTATGGTGTTTTTAGGTTGTCTAATAATTGCTGCTATATATAGGTTTTTACTATCGTACTTAACATAAATATCCGCGTTATCAAGTTCTTCTCGACCAAAGGTAGGAGCTAATTCAACTAACTTTTCAATACGATTAGCATCCTGCCACTCCACAGGATTAACAATACCATCGATAGTTGGAGCTATTTTACTAACATTGATTTTGAGCTCACGATTATCATAGTCATTGGCATGTATTGCCTGACTTAAACAAAATAAAAATAAATAAATACAAAAACGAGAAACTAACTGCATACTAACCACCTGTGTAAAGAGAAGAATTGATTATCTACATCAGGGGAGCTATCTCAATTTAAATACGGTAACAGGCTAATTCTTTCTCATAAGCGGCTAAAATCAAAATAAATAACACCTAAAGATTGTTATATTCGAATACTTTATATTAATTGTTTTACCTACTATTAAAGTGCTGATTTTCCATTGAAGAACTCGTATTTAACGGGGCCACTATAGTGATGATATTAGTGGTAATGGACCAGTTCTTTAGCTAGGTTACGACATGAAGTGGGGATGTGGTTTTTTAAAGGGAAACGATCATTAATAGCATATTCCACCGATAAAGTTGATAACCTTTTTATCGATGGAATAAGTATTTCTTATCTCAATTTAATTGAGAATTTTATCCACAATAGATTTATATCGTCGACTTACTTTAAGTTCTTTTTGGTTGGACATAGTCAGTTGATAATCTGAAAACCGAAGTTTTTTAATATTTACAACATGTTTAAGGTTAACTAAGGATGATTTATGAGTCTGATAAAAGCCATGTTCACTTAGCTCGGTGACATACGATTTTAAAGTATTTCTAGTAATGAGTTGATTTTGGGATAAATGAATACAGACGTGATCACCAACAGACTCGATAAATAAAATATCGGTAACCTTGACTCTAAAATATCCTTCGTCTGTTTTTATCGATAGTGTTGCTACATCAAGCTTAATTTGCTGTTTTAAAAACTTAACTTTATTCTTCAGTAACTCTGTTTCATCTAGCACATTTGGCTGTTGGATAGTTTTTTCTATTCTTTGAACTACTTGTGAAAATCGCTCTTCCAAAATTGGTTTTAAGATATAATCAAGTGCTTGTTGTTCAAATGCTTTAATTGCATATTGATCGTACGCAGTAACAAAGATAATTAAAGGTAATTTTGAAGGGAACTGTTCAATAAGTTCAAAGCCATTCATTCTAGGCATTTCAATATCAACAAACAGTACGTCTACTTCAGGAGCATGATTAGCTACGACCTCTTTCAGATATTCATCGGCAGCACTATATTGAGCAACAAGTTCAAAGTTAGTATAGGGTTGTAAGGCTAGCTTTAAGCCTTGCCTTGCTAGTGGCTCATCATCAATAGAAATGCAACGAATAGTCATTTTTACTCTCTTAGTTTATAGTCATGAGCAATTAACAAATTGATATTTCACAAGGAAGTAAAATAGTAACACTGTAACTTTTTTGCTCTTCTTGAGTGGTAAGTTTGGCATCATCACCATAAACCAAAGTCAACCTGTCTTGGGTGTTTTTTAGGCCTGTTCCTGTTCCTGTTTTCAGTGGGGATATGTCAGCTTTAGAGTTTTCAATCTCAATCTTTAATTGTCCGCATTGTTTTGTAGCTGATATTTTTATTACGCCGTGTTCTGACTGTGACCAAGCAAATTTTATGGCATTTTCAACTAAAGGTTGTAACAACATAGGGGGGAGCATCATAGGCTCACAAGCGGTATCTATCGAAGTAACAATAGATAAAGCGTCACCAAACCTAATTTGTTCTATATTAATAAAATCTTTTAACACTAAGACTTCTTCTTTCAAGGTTATTTTATCTTGCTCACCTTGTTGTAGGCTATTTCGAAGAAAACTGCTTAAATGCTGTAACATTTTATGGGCCGTTACCTTGTCATCACTCATCACACTAACATCAATATTATTTAAGACGTTGAATAGAAAATGAGGGTTGAGTTGATAACGTAGTGTTTGTAACTGTGCTTGTTTTGCTTGTAATTGAGCATCATTTAATAATAAACGTTGTGCTTGGAGAGCAAAAAACCACTTACAGCCAACAAAAAAACCACTCCATGCTAGAAATAGAAATAAAGGGTAATAGCCAGTGGTTAACCATTGCGATAAAGAATAACTAGGGATGTCTTTAAACTGTTGCCACATTTCTATTAATACTTCAGTTTCCCCATGAAATATTGACCAAATCTTATGCCATAGTATGGTTGCAATCAGTATCCCGATAATGAAAAAAATTGCTTGTATTCTTTTACCTTTTTGCTCTAATCGGTTAGTTATATAAGCAACAGAGCCGGTTAAAATAAATGCAGTGATACTACACACCAAACTAGGTAATAAAAAATAGTTTCCTTTTGCAAAATGGTCAAACCAATCAGCAATTAAATAAACACTCCAGCCTATAACTTGTAGTAGCAATAAAGGATGTTTTTCAATAAATTTCAAATGACTCAACTGTCTACTCACTCTAAATGATTGCTCGTATCCTGCACACCAAACTCTCTTTGATGTGCAGTTAAGATATTAGGCTGTTAAATAGGCTTTCTAAATCGTAATACCGCTCTATCAGTGTGACGACGCAACCCTTTACTCCAAACTATCTTATTATAATCATCATTTTTATTCCTAAAAATCTTTGACTGCTGCTCAAAAACAAATCCAGCCTTAAGCATTATCTTTTTAATAAAGTGACTATTTAGTCGGTGAAGCTCTGCAGAATCTTTAGGTGTAGACTCAATACTGGCTTCATGCTCTATTACACCCACCATTCCTCCAGGTTTTATTCCTTTGTATAGGGAAGATAAAAAGACTGCTGGATCTATTTTTTCGCCCGATTCACTTTTCTCACTAACTAGAAACATATCATGCATACCAAGAATTATAGTGGCTGCGTCATAGTAGCTTGTTTTCAATTTCGTGTTATTTAAATCTTGCATAACTTGATAGACATTTGGTAATCGATTGTCTTTAACACGCTTATCACTTCCTTCTTTAGAATATGCTTCCCAGAGTGAATGGTTATACATAGCAACACTTCCTGAGCTTCCTACGAGATGACTTAATATTTCTGTGTAATAACCTTCACCAGCAAAAACATCAATAACTTTCATACCTTTTTCAATTTGAAAAAATTCAAGTACTTGGGCTGGCTTACGAAGAGAGTCCAATTCTACTTCTTTTTCCGAACGCATAGGGTTAGACAGTGCTTGTTCTATATCACTGTAACTTGATGCTTGACAATAACTCATTGCCATACTTGATGATAAAACAACTACCGTTGCTACCGTTCTTTTTATACTTGACCAATGGCCTTTTGATTTTAAAATGCTCATGTTTTTCACCTGTATTTATCTGCTTATTTTCTGGTAATAAACGATAATGAAAGGGAGAAGCTATTGCTATTTTAATCATACAAACGGCTTTGGATTTACGATATGTTGCTTGTTTATTGTTTTCAATGGCTTAAATTTTTGATGAGATGTCATATATTTAATACCTGTATGACAACGCTTATAATTATAATATTGAATATAACTTTCAGTCTCACTAACCACCTATTGGTGAGTGATAAAACTCAGTTGATTTAGTCTTTCTATTTTTAAACTTCTAAAGAACTGCTGCATTGCTGCATTATCCCATCAATTTTCTTTGCGACTCATACTTTGAGTAATATTCAATAGTGTAAGTTTATTTCTAAATACTAAGTCTTTCCATAAAGTTAACTGATACCCCTTCTCATGAAATGGGGATGTTCAACCCAACTTTTACATTATCCATTGAAACTGTTGAGTGAAATTTTTGAATATTATTATCGACAAAGAATAGCTTTTTCGTGAGCTTCTCATATTCCAGCATATTTTTAGAAGTAATAATTAAAATAAAATCCGCTTGCCCTGTTACATAAAAACACTGCTGAACTTGTTCACAATCTAGCATTTTCTTTTTGAATTTATCTATGTTTTGGGTGGCACCTTGCTTTATGGTTACTTCAACAATAATAGTCACATAATTATCAAGTTCAATTCCATTT
>Ga0105359_10002970_pt1 | contig 13977 bp, 8 predicted proteins | sample GOMGulsemesocosm_6_FD_83659 | JGI IMG/M metagenome (GOLD analysis project Ga0105359, IMG submission 83659) | Methane-oxidizing microbial communities from mesocosms in the Gulf of Mexico - GOM8C Gulf of Mexico | ecosystem: Environmental > Aquatic > Marine > Cold seeps | place: Gulf of Mexico... | reverse complement strand
ACTTGGCGGCGGAAATAATTAAAGTTGCCGAGTGAGGTTAATGTGGCAGAGGTCAAGATCGCTGCGCCACATTGCGACCACAGCATGTGCTCTAGTTTACTATCAACATCAATCAAACTGGCAGCAAAGATATGGTCGTCTTGGCGATTACCACTTTTTTCCACCCATTTTGCTAGTGGTGTGCCTTTGGTTTCTTTAATCAGCATATTCCACACCTGGTGGAGATTTTCGATACGTTGTAGATAGAAACCGACTTCGGAAATGAGTTTATTGGCTTTTACTTGCGGTAACTGATCTTGCTTTACTTGTTCGGCAAGAATATCAACAATCTTAGCTGTTTGACTAACGCCACGTTTGGTTTCGTGGTTCATGTTTGCGGCCAGTTCAGCCAATGCTTCTGGCAGTTCACCATCGGCAAAGCGCCAAGAGTCATCACTAAATTGGTTATCGTTAGCAGACATTAAACTGTGGATCTTGGTTAACTCTTTACTGATTGTATTGATTGAACTGAGCAGTTTGGTCACTGGATCGGATATCTCACTTGACGCAATGGCTTGCGTGAGTTGGCGCATTGATACTGCCATTGTTTGTAACCAGGCTTTTGCGCCTAATACCGAGGCATGTGCTGACGAGAAGTCACGGGTAATACGCGGTAAATGATGGGCTTCATCCAATACGTAATAACAGTCTTCTGGTTTTGGTAAAATAATGCCACCACCAAGCTCTAAATCGGCTAATAAAAGCGCGTGATTGACAATAAGCACGTCACATTGGTCTAAGGCTTCACGGGCTTTATGAAAAGGGCAATTACGGTGTGCGCTAAATGATTTACTGCAGCTGTGGCGATCTGAGACGACTAATTGCCAAATATCATCAGGGATCTGGGTTGGCCAGCTGTCGATATCACCCTTCCATTTACCTGCTGCATAAGCAGTAAACAAGCGCTTGATAAGTTGTAGGTCGCGTTTTTTAGGGACGGTGGCTAGGTCAGCTAGTAATTCTATTTGATCGTCTGCTTGCGCAAGCATGGCAAGTTTTTGCTCACAGCAATAACGCTGACGACCTTTTACTAAGGCAAACTCAAATTGAAGCCCTGATTGACGGCGAAAGAAAGGCAGTTCTTTGTGCAAAAGCTGCTCTTGTAATGCAATCGTGGCGGTCGATATGACTAAGGTATTTTTCGCTTCGGTTGCGAGTGGGATCCCTGCAATCAAATAAGCTAATGATTTACCTGTACCAGTGCCAGCTTCGGCAATAATCAAACGACGGTTTTTATCAAAATTACCGGCGAGGGTTTTTGCCATTTCTGCCACAAGGATATTTTGTGATCGTCGAACAGCGAAATCAGGTAGTGAATCACGGATGTTTTGATAAACATCACGGATAGCTTGTTTACTCTTATCTGAAAGCATGGTTACTCTTATCTGAAGCATGCTTGTTTCTGCAAGCATGATTTAAAGCCAAGGTTATTAGCACGTATTTTAGCGCAATTATAAAATCTGTATAGATATTAAGTTGAGGAACACTGATAAAATTACAGTAGTATGCAAAAATGTCGACTCGCGGCTTGATTACCACTGACAAAGCTTACAAAGCTGACAAATCAGAGACTGAAAGCTTACGTTTCGTTTTATATGATGGCGTTGTTTTATACATACATCATAGGCAAAGGGATTCATATGAAGAGATTCGCGAGTGTGACAGTATTATTAGGGTTATTATTGACCGGGTGCAATAGTTCAGATGACAGTGGCTCATCAACAAGTGCAGGCGGTAAAACATCGTTATTTACCGTTTATGGTAATAAAGCTTATATGAATGGCGAGATTAATAGCGATATTGTTGCACAGTTAAATACGATGACTGCTGCGAACCCACAGGTCGATACAATTGTGATGGTGCAAGTGCCCGGCTCTCGGGATGATGAAGCGAACTTAAAAGCATCATTGTTAGTACGCAGTAAAAATTTAAAAACGATGCTACCTGCAGAGGCTATGATTGCTTCGGGCGGTACTGATTTTTTCCTTGCTGGTGTAGAGCGTATTGTTGATCCGAGTGCGCGAATCGGTGTACATTCTTGGGCGGACGGAAATGGTACAGAAGGTAAAGACTTACCGGCGAGCCACCCTGAGCACCAAAGTTATTTAACGTATTATAATAAAATTGGGATCGATCCCAATTTTTACTGGTATACGCTGAATGCAGCGAGTGCCAATGATATTCATTGGATGAGTGCAGCAGAAATTGCCAAGTACGATATTGCAACACGTGAAATGACAGCTAACGAACAGGCTAACGTGTTTACTGTACCAAGTCAGTTTGGTCAAGCGGCCATCGATTTATTTGATCGCTATACTTGGGTTACTGCACCCAATGGTAAAGCTATTCATATTTTCGCTCAATCAAAAGTATCTTTAGCGCAATTACTTAAAGCCCGAAATACACTTGAGTTTTATTTAACTGATACCGCGACAGTAAAGAAAACAATTGTCGCAAACAGCATGGGTGATAGAGGCGCTGCATTATTTATTTTTAATGACGAAAAAGCCTCTGAAGATGCCATGAAAGGGGCGCTTGGTAATAGTAAAATAGCTGAGTTTGGTCAGGATTTATACGCGACCGAGATTTTTGTGGAAGGTGATAGTCGCTACTTAGCTGCGCCATCATCTGCGCGAGATGCAACTTTTGAAGAAGTATTGCATCTTACCCAAGCACAGGGTATCGCACCTGCGTTAGCATCATTGCAAAAGAAAATTTCTGACCAAGCAGAGGTGGCGTTAACAAACAAGGTATGGAACCCTGAGGCTGACCAGCTTGAAGAATGGCGTAATGAAGGTGATTTAGAAACCGGCAATAGTGTTTCTCATGAATATTTTGCCGCCATCGTTGAAGCGTATTACGGTATGTGGACAGGATTACCTGTGGGTATGGATGGTTATACTGGCAATTCTCGAGCATTACAAACAGCGCGAGACAGTAACGGACAGGCAATTATTGCTGAATTTTTACCAGAATATATTTCCACGACCATGGATATCGACCCTAGTTTCGCCGCGGGTAGTACTTTTTATCTGGATTATGATGCAGCATTAATTTATACCGCCAAATCACAATATTTGCAGTCTGTACGTTTAACGGGTACAAATAACAGTCATATATCAGGCAACAGTCGAAATAACTTCTTAATGGGTAATCAAGGGGATAACAACATTGATGGTAAAGGCGGTGTAAACACGTATAAAGTTGACGGTTTACAATCTGAGTTTGATGTTAACCCTGATGGTATGGGGTTCTTGATACAAGATAAAGTTAATAACCGCAATGGTACGGATAAATTGATGAATATTCAGAAAATTGAATTTAATGATAGTGAGCTAAATTTACCAAGTGCTTAAGCACTTGGTTACGCTGTATTTTACTTATTTATAATGACATAAGGTTTCGTTGAACATGTTGGAAGATGACAAAAAACACATTTTAATTGTTGAAGATGATTTAGAGATTTGCCGTCTTCTCGACATGTTCTTACGTAGCAAAGGATACCAAGTGTCACTGAGCAATAATGGTACCGAGGGGCTTGCTGATATTATCCGATTGCAACCTGATCTGGTGGTATTAGATATCATGATGCCGGGTATGAACGGTATTGAAGTGTGTAAGAAAAGCCGTGAGACCTATAGTGGACCTATTATTATGCTTACCGCTTGTAGTGAGGAAATATCTGAGATTTCAGCCTTGGATACGGGCGCAGATGGTTATCTACATAAACCGTTGCGCCCACATATTCTATTATCACATATCGAAGCATTTTTACGCCGTGAAAATAGGAGTAAGACAAACAATAATGCGCTGAGTCATACTGGTACGTTAACGATAGATACATTGAAGCGTTTGGTGTGCCGTGATAACGAAGAAATCATCTTAACTGGTGCCGAATATGAAATGTTAGAATATTTAGCGAAGCAAGCGGGGACTATTGTCAGCCGAGATGAATGTTATCGCGCGCTCAAAGGTGTTGAGTTTGATGGTTTAGATAGAGCGTTGGATATGCGTTTATCCAGCTTACGTAAAAAGATAAAAGATGATATTGCCCCATATCAAATTATTAAAACAATCCGCTGTAAAGGTTATCTGTTTGTTAAGCAATAATATGTTTTCGAATCTGAAAAAATTCATCAACCCTAATACAGCTCATACGCTTTTTTTCAAGCTGTATATCAGCATTACCGCCGTTATTATCGGTAGTATCGTCATTGTTACGATATTCATGGATTACTACTACGACAATCTTGGTGATGTTGAATTTGTGCATGACGCTAGTTTTGCTGCCACATTACTTGATGACTTCATCGAAGATACTGACCGTTGGAACATGGAAGTCGACTTATTGAGCCGGTTTACCGGTTTTACGATTGAAAATATTTCGATGAAAAACGCATTGAAATATCATCAAAAGCATGAATTGTTAGATGTCGTTGATATAAAGCCCAATAAAAATTATCCTCCATTACCTGCAGGTATTGGTAAGTGGGGTGTGTTTGTCTACCTGCATAATGAAGATAATGATCGTCTTGCTGTAATTCTACCGCATAATGATGGGTTATTACTTATTATTGACAGTGCCGATATGGATTATCCGGTGGATGGTCCTGAAGATTGGGAAGATGATTATGCTGGGCTATTTTTACTCGGTTTTATCTTCTTAAGTATCGCATTGGTGCTGTATTCTTCAGTAAAAAATATATCTGATCATGTTTATCGCTTGAGTTCCGCGAGTTTAGCCTTAGCAAATGGGCAGCTTGATACGCGAGTTGACGATAAAATACCGGCCCCGTTGAACCAGATGGCGGCAAGTTTTAATGAGATGGCGATATCCTTGCAGTACTCACAACATCAGCAACAAGTTATGGCCAATGCAATTGCGCATGAATTGCGCACACCGTTAACGCGTATTCAATTAGTGATGGGGTTATTAAGTGATGAAGTTCATAGTTCATACACGACTGAATTACATGGTGACTTAAGTCGTTACACGGTTGAAATGGAAGCGTTGGCCAATGATATTTTGATGTTACAAACGATTGAACATAAACCTTCGTCGGCACATCAAATTGTCGATTTAAGTGAGTTGATGCTATCTCGTGAGGTTGAATTCCAGCGTCAATATCCACTTATATCTCTTTCTTCCGAGATAGACGTACTTAAGGTCGATGCAAATCCTCGCTACCTGCAACTAATTGTGGATAACTTGGTAAAAAATGCGTGTTTATATGCGGATTCAACCGTCAAGCTTAGCCTGAAAAGTGACCCTGAATATTTCAGTATTGTAGTTGAAGACGATGGGGAAGGGATTTCACCATTACAGCGTGAGCAAGTATTGGATGCCTTTACGCGTTTAGATAATAGCCGAAGCCGTCAAACGGGTGGTTTTGGTTTAGGTTTAGCGATTGTAAACACGATAGTTAAAACGATGAAGGCGGAGATTCATATTGGCACCAGTGAGTTGGGGGGCGCTATGTTTGTTGTTAGATTTAGACATGCTCGTTTAATTGAGTTATTGCGGTTTAAAGATCCTTAAAGTCTAGCTGTTCTTTGTTTTATATAATGGGTTATCATTTGTCAATTATGTAACGAAGAGGTTTAAATGCAAAGGTTTGTTAGTATTGTTGTAAGGGGACCTATTTGTTAAGCAATAATATGTTTACTCATCTTAATCGAATAATAAACCGTAATACGGCTCATACGCTTTTTTTTAAACTGTATATCAGTATTACCGCTGTTATTGTTGGCAGTATTGTGTTTGTTACTATGTTGATGGATTATTATGACCCAACTGATGTTGGGTTTATTAATGACGCCAGTTTTACGGCCACGTTACTCGATGATTTTGTCGAAGATACAGACCGTTGGAACATGGAGGTGGAATTACTGAACAAATTCACCGGTTTTAAGATTAAAAAAATGACCGTTAAACAAGCGTTTAATTATCACCAGCAGCATGAGTTATTATACGTCATCAATCTTAACAAGGAGGGCGACGCGCCGCCTTTACCTGCAGAAATGGGTAAGAAAGGGATATATGTATACTTACATACCGAAGAAGAAAATGATCTTCTTGCTGCGGTCCTCGCGCACGATGATGGTTTGTTACTCATCATTGACAATCCTGAAATGATTTATCCTATGGGTGGCCAAATAGATTGGGAAGATAGTGGGCCAGAGCTATTTCTATTGGGTTTTATCTTCTCGAGTATCGCATTGGTATTATATTCATCGGTTAGAAATATATCGAATCATGTCTATCGCTTGAGTTCCGCGAGTTTAGCTTTGGCGAATGGCCAGCTTGATACGCGAGTTGACGATAAAATACCAGCACCGTTGAACCAGATGGCAGCAAGTTTTAATGAAATGGCGATATCCTTGCAGCACTCTCAGCACCAGCAGCAGGTTATGGCCAACGCAATTGCGCATGAATTACGCACACCGTTAACGCGAATTCAATTAGTCATGGGGTTATTGAGTGATGAAAAACATAGTATATATACGGCTGAACTACATAATGATTTAAGCCGTTATACGGTTGAGATGGAAGAGTTGGCCAATGATATTTTGATGTTACAAACGATTGAGCATAAACCTTCCTCGGCACACCAAATCGTCGATTTAAGTGAGTTGATGCAATCTCGTGAGATTGAATTCCAGCGTCAATATCCTCATGTATCACTTTCTTCAGATATCGATACGGTTAGAGTCGATGCAAACCCTCGTTATCTGCAACTTATTGTTGATAACTTGGTAAAAAATGCTTGTTTATATGCGGACTCAACCGTCAAGCTTAGCCTGAAAAGTGATCCTGAGTATTTCTGTATTGTGGTTGAAGATGATGGGGAAGGAATTTCGCCATTACAGCGTAAGCAGGTATTGGATGCCTTTACGCGTTTAGATAATAGCCGAAGCCGTCAAACGGGCGGTTTTGGTCTAGGTTTAGCGATTGTAAATACAATAGTTAAAACGATGAAGGCGGAGATTAATATTGGCACCAGCGAATTGGGTGGCGCTATGTTTGTGGTTAGATTTAGGCAAGACGTTTAGTTTAGATATTGTGGTTTAAAGAGCCTTACTGCATCTTACAGAGGCTTAAAGTCTAGCTGTTCTTTGTTATATATAATGAGGTCATATTTATCCATTATGTAATGAAGAGGCTTAAATGCAAAGGTTTGCTAGTATCGCTGTATTGGTAGGGCTATTGCTCACCGGTTGTAATAGTTCGGGTGACAATTATTCAAATGATTCAAGTGATTCAAGTGATTCAAATGATTCAAATGATTCGAATGATTCGAATGATTCGAATGATTCGAATGATTCAAATGACTCAAATGACTCAAGTGATTCATATGTAGTACCGAGTAAGTTTGGTCCTGGGATGACAGACATATTTGACCGCTATACTTGGGTTAAAGCACCTAATGGTAAAGCGATTCATATTTTTTCACAATCAGAGGTGTCTGTAGCGCAACTTCTTAAAGCACGAAACACACTTGAGTTTTATTTAACAAGTACACCTACAATAAAAAGTACGGCTGTGATGGATAAAACGCTTGTGGCAAACTCGATGGCGGATAGAAACGCTTCACTACTCATTTTTAATAATGAGGAAGCGGTAGAAGCTGCTGTGGAAATACCTGATTTTTTTGATCATACACTCGCTGAAAATAGTCAGGAGTTATATGCAACAGAAGTATTTGTTGAAGGTGATAGCAACTATTTAGCTGAGTCTCCAGCTGGACGTGATGCAACCTTTGAAGAAATATTGCATTTTGTTCAAGCACAAGGTATCGCACCTACAATGGCTGAGTTTCAAGGTGAAATTGAAGCCCAAGCTAAGTTGATGTTAGATGCCAAAGTGTGGAATCCAACACAAGAGCAGCAAGATGAATGGGAAGAGGATGCTGATGAAGAGATGGAGGCTGAAATCGGGACGACTTTTTCTCACGAATATTTTGCCGCGGTAGTTGAAACATACTACGGCATGTGGGCAAATCAGCTGGTTAGTATGGATGGTTACATTGCTACTTCACGATCGGCGCAAGAAAATGATGATAAAGAAGGACTCGTTATTGTTAAAGGTTTTTTACCTACCTATATTCCAACAACAATGGATATTGATCCTAGCTTTGCAGCGGATAATACTTTCCATATGAGTTACGATGCAGACTTGGCTTACACCACAAAATCACAATACTTGATGTCAGTGCGTTTGACGGGGACAAATAACAGTAATATCTCAGGTAATACTCAAAATAATTTATTGATGGGTAATAAAGGTGATAATAAGATTGATGGTAAAAGTGGCATTAATACGTATAAAGCTAATGGTTTACGAGCTGAGTTTATAGTTTCCCCTCATGGTGGTGCTTATTTAGTGCAGGATAAAAATAATGCGCGTAATGGCGCTGATACTTTGAGTAATATTAAGTATATCCAGTTTAATGATGAGAAAATCGATCTTACTACCTTATAAATATTTGGTTATCTCTGTATTTTAGCTAAAGTAGTTAAATGAAAATGACGACAAATAAAATTTGTCGTCATTTATCTAACTTATGACATCGTTACTTATACGGTACGTAATTCACGACGTAAGATTTTACCGACTGCTGTTTTTGGTAATTCATCTATAAATACAATCTGCTTAGGCACTTTGTACCCGGTTAAGAAATCCTTACAGTGAGAAATAACATCTTCCTCAGCAAGGTCTTGACTTTGCTGTGATCTGACGATAAATGCTTTAACTGCTTCACCCGTTTTTTCCAGCGGTACGCCAATCACTGCGGCTTCTTGGATGCCCGCATGGTTAGACAAAATCTCTTCGACTTCATTAGGGTATACATTAAAGCCTGACACAATGATCATGTCTTTTTTACGGTCAACAATTTTGTAATAACCATTATCAAGTCGCTCAGCAATATCTCCGGTTTTGAAGTAACCATCACTTGTCATGACTTCTGCCGTTGCCTCATCGCTGCGCCAGTATCCTTGCATTACCTGTGGACCGCGAACGGCTAATTCACCAGCCTCGCCAGGGGCTACTTCTTTATCACTTTCATCAAGCAGTTTAATCTCGGTTCCAGGTACGGCAGATCCAATAGAACCAATCAAGGTTTGACCGGGTAGGTTAAAAGTAACTACCGGTGCTGTTTCAGATAATCCATAGCCTTCACAGATATCGCATCCGGTAACTTCTTTCCATAGCTTAGCGGTTGAACTCGTTAATGCGGTGCCACCCGAAGTTGTAATTCTTAATTCACTGAAATCGAGTTCTCTGAATTCAGGAAGCGAGCATAAGCCAACAAATAAAGTATTTAGACCTGAAATTGCGGTGAATTTAACGGTCTTAATGGAATTAATAAAACCAGGCATGTCACGTGGATTTGGAATTAATACAGAGTGAGCGCCAGTGCTGAAGTACAGCAGTAGGGTGATATTAAATGCGTAAATATGATAAAGCGGGAGAGGTGAAACCAGAATTTCTTCACCTTCAGTAATCAAATTGGTTAAACGGCCCTTTGTTTGGAACGTGTTACTTAATACATTGCTGTGACTTAGCATAGCGCCTTTTGATAAACCGGTCGTACCACCTGTGTATTGTAAAACGGCTAAATCATCAAGATTACAAGTAACGGGTTGATAAGTGCTGTTTTCACCTAGGGCTATCGCATCAAGTAATGAAATAGTTTCTAGCTGCGTGGAGCCTTGTTCTTGTGGCGCAAGTAAATCGGCTGCATGCGTTGTGATCACTGTTTTGATGTTTGTATCAGGCAGTACTTTTTCTGCTACAGGAAGTAGGTCAGACAGGATCACTAATGCGGTAGCTTCTGAGTTATTGAATTGATGTAACATTTCTCTTGGTGTGTAAAGTGGGTTGGTATTGACTAATACTAATCCGGCACGTGTGGCACCATAGGCTGCAATCGGAAATTGAGTGATGCTGGGTAATTGAATCGCAATTTTATCACCGGGTTTTAGGTCTGTATGATGTTGTAAATAAGAGGCAAATGCAGCAGAAAGTCGATCAATTTCTTTAAAAGTAAGTGTTTTTCCTAAGCAAGTATATGCTGGTTTATCAGCAAACTTTTCACATGTTTGTTGTATCAAATCTGCAATACAATTGATTCCATTCAATTCGATTTTTTCTACAGCGGCATTCGATAACATATAATTCTTCCTATCCATTAAGTTGTGTTGTGAATATAAGGTGACACCTAATTTTCATTTTTGTTGCAACATATCGGTTACAAACAGTCTATTTAATCTTAATTTATTTGAACAATAAATTTAAACGGTTGTATGATTTATTATATTACTGTCGAATTTGTGGATTGCCACGATCAATACGATATTTTTATAAATAGATTAACTGGTCGGTTTAGTCGAGGTGTGTTCTGGAAGATGTGGATATTTAGCTGGAAGCGAGTTTGGGTATAAAAATAGATTTTTAAGCCCACTCGCAGAGAAGATTATTCAATTATAAATCGAGGTACATTAACACTGGGATGAGAAGAATATTAAAAACGACGAGATAAGTTGCCAAGGTAAATATTTTTTTCACCTTGCTACAGCGATAGATAAAGTATTCATCAAAATGATGTAGATGTTCATCACGACGAATATAGTGGAACAGTTGCATCTGCTTGCTGTAATTACCTTCGGTACTAAAAAATACGCGCCCATTAACACGCTGGTAAAGCAGCGGGTCAATATCTTTCATGCGATACAGCAAGCAACGTAGCGATGACACTGCTCGTGCGACATTAACTAGAGTAATAATAGAGAAGGCGATAAAGATTAGATCACTATTATTCATACTATCTCCTCAGTGATGGCTTTCACTGTACCTAACGGACAATCCATCTTACCTTAATGAGTTTAATATAAATTCTGGTTTTCGGTAGGCATAAACCAGAAAAGCTGTGTTAATTTTACTTAATCGTATTCGTGACGGTAAATATTTTTGAATGGAGCGCTGGTTGTGATTGCCGTGATGCAATTGTAAAACGGTAATTTCCTATTATCGGATTATACCAACGTGCTTGGTAGATCCCCATATTATGTCTGGTACTGGCGAGATAGCGGACTTCAATATCATAGCCTTCATCAGAAATAGGCATGTGCCCTTTTTTTACTTCATCCCATTTACCCTGTTGTTTTTTTTCTATTTTAACGAGTGGGAGATGAAACAAAATTTCAGTAGGATTAACATCGACCCATTCAAATTTGATGTAGTTCTCTTGGTCGTTATTTGAGGATGAAGATCCATGATCAGAGCTTACAATTTTTAGCATAGGCTGAGAGTGTATCGCTCGTTTCCCTGCGCTTTTTTCTTGAGCTGATAATGTGGGTTTAATGGCAACGTTATAGCGCCATACTAATAAGCTTTCATTGATGGTGCTGTTTTGCATATCTTGAGCGAGGGTGTTTAATTGGGCGCTGAGATAAGCGGTGGTATATTTGCCATATAGCGTATGACCGCCTTCATAGTATTGCTGGAAATACTCTTCTTGTGTGGTGCTGTAGCCAAAATAACCATTGGCATTACTGGTCACCCAAATATGTTTAATGGGCTGATCTTCACGGCTCAAAGCTTTTACCACATGGCGGGTAATTCGTCGTCCAGCTTCTGCGGTGACTTCAAACGGTAGGGGAATGATGGCTGCGTCGTTAATTCTGATGAGTTGAAATAAAACGGTATTCGGAAAACTATCGATAGGCGCTAATAATTGTTGTGGGTATTTATAACCGAGATAGGCTTTATTGCCTTGGCAACCATCATTAAAAAACCAACTCCGTGTGACAGCGCTACCGCCGTGGAAGAATGGGTTTAAGCCAAGGTATGGCGTTCGTCGTTCATAGGCGCCTCTGGCAACGGGTGCGCCGATTGCTGGCGCTTTACAAAGCGTGATATTACCTATGCTGTTATCGCGTTGAATGTTTATTTCTCTTGCTGCAGTGGTGATATGTATGGTGCTAGTAAGTTGAGAGGACAGGGCGTTAAACAGACTAATCGATTCTTTACCTATGCCTTTACCTAAGCGTTTGGCTGCAGGCCAATTGACATTAAAATGTGTAAAAAAATTATCACCCTGATCAGGTAATGCTGGGGCCATATCTCCTTGGGTACCCGTTGTTAAGGCATGTACGATAGGCCAAGGTGTGAGGTACTGGTCCTGAATATGCCATTGTAGATCTTTTTGTGCATAAGCAAAGAGATCTGCATTATAAACCTCTACCGCAGGGCTTAATGCCGTTGCGTGTACCGAAAAACTCGAAAATGCGGCAAGTGGCTTAAACTGGCCTAAATGATCTTTTACATCAACACGGATCATAAATAATGTTGGATTGACGGCATTAAATTTAGCGTTCGGATCTTTGGGATCTATCCCACTTATATTGTTGTTATGCAAATAAGCATTTAATGAACGGTTACGATTATAGCCGTATATATCACGCTGACCTGTGGCTATCTTGGCTGGTTTTTGTTGTGAAATGGCTTGTTGAATACCAGCACTAATTTGTTGTGTTAAAAAATTTAAATATTGCTCATCTAAACCTGCCTGGCTCGACATGTGCTTATTGTAAAAATCATTCTCAAAATGGTTTGCAGGGGCGGAATGTGTATGTGTGGCAGTAATCACAATATCACTTATTTTTAATCCTAAATTAGCAACTACTGATGCGACCTTATGGTGCAGCAGTAATGACGCTGAAGTTAGATCTGTTTGCACTAATGCTGTCGCATTACCTTGACCATCATTAATATAAATCACTCTTGCTTTAAGGCGTGTTCTGAAGCCAATCCCCTTATTCGCCATGACTGAATAGCCACCCATCGCCATACCTGGAGGAGGGGTTATATCAACAGATATCGCGCCTGCTGTCGCTATGCCAGTTAATGCGATAGGAACGACTGTTGGCGGTATTAAGTCAAGTTGTTTTATGGTTGAGCATGCGGGCAAGCAAAGTGTGATGGCCAAGACAAGTAGCGGTGTCGTAAACCGTTTTAAAATTAAAATCATGTGACTATCCTTAGTCTGGTTATGTAAATAGAGGCATCCATGCCCTTGTCGTCGCTTAAAATTATAGAAGGACTTTACGGCACTTACAATGTAATAAAACAAGGTTGAAGTAATTAAAATCCATTGAAATATACGAAGTTGATAAGTGTATGTGTATTCATTAGTTAAACTAATGGTTGAAGGGGTAAAAAAGTACGGTGTTAATCGTTGTTTTTTACTTGCTCTGTGGTGACTTCAAGATTATTATGCCGCCTGAAGTGCAGAGTAAGATATTGCATATATGGATTTAGCCTGTCACCAATCTTTTCATTATCAATTAAATTAGAGTTTATCTCTATATCCTACGGTTTTTAGTCATAAATCCCGATTCTTATTCGTAACTTATTATGAGGGAATGATTGTGCGTCAACAATCGTCTTCTGCCAACATGGCAAAATTACTATTTCTAATTATTATTCTAACCGCAGTCGGGCAAATGACACAAACGATGTATGTGCCCTCTATCGCTGCAATGGCAAGCGATTTTGCAGTTCAGCCCACGTATTTACAAGCTGTTATGGCCGCTTACTTGATCCCTTATGGGTTATCACAGTTTGTCTATGGACCATTGTCGGATCGTATAGGTCGACGTCCGGTGATTATCGTGGGAATGCTGATATTTTTACTGGGTACGTTAGGTGCGCTGTTTGCACCGTCTTTTGAGCTGTTCCTATTAGCAAGTTTTATCCAAGGTTCTGGTACGGGGTGTGCGGGTGCTATGTCGCGGACAGTAACGCGTGACTGTTATGATGGGGCATCATTACACAAAGCAAATAGCTTAGTGAGTATGGGCGTGATTTTTTCACCTTTACTTGCACCTGTGGTTGGTGGTTATCTGTCAATGGCGTTTGATTGGCATGCCAGT
>Ga0105359_10002964_pt1 | contig 14006 bp, 8 predicted proteins | sample GOMGulsemesocosm_6_FD_83659 | JGI IMG/M metagenome (GOLD analysis project Ga0105359, IMG submission 83659) | Methane-oxidizing microbial communities from mesocosms in the Gulf of Mexico - GOM8C Gulf of Mexico | ecosystem: Environmental > Aquatic > Marine > Cold seeps | place: Gulf of Mexico... | reverse complement strand
TATTAAAATCTGAAAATCAGCAACCCATTGAATTACCTTTACAACTTAAAATAAGTTTTGAGAAGGTGTTTTTAATGTATCAAAAATACACAGGAGAAGACTTTAAAGAGCATCCTTTTCATAAATCTGCAAAATTAATGGTTGCTGAAATAGAAAAGCATCCTGAATTAATTGATGGGTTTTCAGATTTTAGTTTGTTAGAAAAATTACAAGACACCATAAGTTTACTATTAGAACCGTTGTTTCCAGAACCTTTATTATTAAATGAAATAAAGTCGGCGACAATTCCGTTTACATTTACCTCATTTAATTTTACGACTCGTTTTGAAAATATTATTAAAAACGCAGGAGAAAATTTTGAAATAAAAGTTCGTAATTTTGAAGATGATCTTTTATTCATCTATGGATGTACAATGATTTTAGCGACGGTTTATGAGTATAATATCGATCTAAAAAGGCCTTTCTTTTTTGATATACCTGATATTAATACAGGAATCATGAGACACTACAGAGCTGCTTTTAATGGAGATTTTGGCGAGATTACACCAACTGAAAAAGCGCCAAAAATCACCGAAGAAGACATCAAGATTTTACTTGATAACTTTGACAACATAGACATTTGGAAAGAAAAATTTCCTCCAAATAGCTACATCTACAAAGGGTTTGGAATTATGAATTTGTTTGATGTTACTACAGACGAAACGATTACAAATATTAGAACAAATTTACTGCGTAGCGATGATAATTTATTGTCAGATCTACAGAATAACATAAGAGAATTCTACAATATCAACGATTTAAAATTAGGGTATTCAGTTTTCGATATTTCTTCTGATAGCAACAACATAAAAAGTAAAAAATCAGAGAGTTTGATTATTTCAAACCAAATGCACGTATGTTCCGATTCATTTTTTTGTGATCACACCTTGCAAACAATTTTTAGTAAGCAAGAGCCTTTTGCTATTTCAGATATTGAAAAATATGGCAAACAAACGAATAAGAATCAACTGTATACAAAATTAGTATCTCAAGGAATTGGCAGTATTATTTTAATGCCAATTAAGGCTACATCAGGTAAGGATTTATCTATTTTAGAAATTGCTTCACCAAGACCTTTCGAATTAAACTCTATCAATCAGAATAAGTTAAAAGATATTATTCCGGTTTTTAAAGCTGCTATAGATCGATTTTCTGAAGAACATTTAAATGTAATTGAAGCCACAATTCAAGAACATTACACCACAATTCATCCAGCAGTAAAATGGCGTTTTATTGAAGCTGCAGAAAATTACCAACAACAATTAGCTGACAAAGTAGAAAAACCTAAATTAAAGCAAATCGTTTTTAATGATGTATATCCTTTATTTGGGCAAAGTGATATTAAAGGCTCATCTATTGCTAGAAACACAGCCATCAAGGAAGATTTAACGACCCAATTAAAATTGGCTATTAAAGTCTTAAACGAAGCATGTCTATTAGAAAAACTCCCAATTTATGATGAATTAATTTTCAGAATAAACGAATATTCTACAAATGTTTCTGACGGATTAAAAGCAGGTGATGAAATTGCAATTATCGATTTTTTAAAACGAGATATTTACCCGGTTTTTAATCATATTAAAAAGGTAAATAAACGTTTGTCTGAACATGTAGCTGTTTACATGAATCGAATAGATTCTAAATTGCATGTTGTTTACGAAAAACGTAAAGATTATGAAGATAGTGTTACCTTATTAAATGACAAACTAGCGAAGTTCTTAGACCAAAAACAAGAAGAAGCACAAGAGATGTTTCCACATTATTTTGAACGCTATAAAACCGATGGTGTTGAGTACAACATGTATATTGGTAGCTCATTGGTTAAGAATGATTCGTTTGACAAATTATTTTTATACAACTTAAGATTGTGGCAATTGCAAATGATGTACGATATGGAAAATGTTGCATTTAAAGCACGATCAGAAATGAATCATGACTTAAGAGTTGCCTCATTAATTTTAGTACATAGCAATCCGTTAGCTATTAAATTTAGAATGGATGAAAAACAATTTGATGTTGACGGTGCTTATAATATTAGATACGAAATCATAAAAAAACGTATTGACAAAGCAAACATAAAAGACACAAACGAACGCTTAACGGTTCCTGGAAAAATTGCTATTGTATATTCTCAAGACAGCGATGCTGTCGAGTATTTAAAATACATTAAATTCTTACAAGCAAAAAACTACTTAGGCAATGTAGAAAAACTAGAGATTGAAGACTTACAAGGTGTTTCTGGGTTAAAAGCACTTCGTGTAGAAGTACGATTCAACAAAGATTTTAATGAAGAAAAAGCAATCTCTTTTAATGATTTAATCGAATAATTAAAAGCTTAAACAATTCCTGTTTCTTGCATTTTAAATGCAATGTCAAATGCGGTAACAGAAACGATAATTCCAATCATAAAAACGAGATAGGTAACTCTTAATATCTTGTATTTTCTATTCAATACTTTCCCTAGAAAATACAAGTCTTTTGTCATAGAGCTATACAGATACTCTTTATTTTTCATTAATTCTCCCATCGCCCATTCAAATTCTGGCAAACTCATTTTATGAAAATTTCCAAAGAACAATAAATTCACTTTTTTATCTTCTACATCTTTTCTGGTAAACTTCCCTTCCGTAACATTTGGTCTTGTAGCAATTACAGATAATATAATAGACGCTACTGTAAAAGCGATAAAAATAATGGTTGGAGTAATTAAATATTGATTCGAAGGATTGTCTAATTTTGGCAAAAGGCTAGACAGTGCTAAAGAGATAATAATTGCATTTACAGACAGTAAAATATTGGCTTTTGTATCGGCTATATCACTTAAGGTAATGTGATTTCTTAAGGTAACTCTAAACATCGTTTCAATACCACGTTCTGGAGTTTTTGCCTTTTGCTTTTTCAGTTTTAACTCCTCTTTCTTCGTGTTTTCTTTCCGTTCTTCTTGTTTTATTTTTTTCTGAGACTTAAACAGTTGGGCTAAATTTTTATCTTTTCCCTGTTGCCAATTTTCTTGTGCATAACTGGTATGATAGTTATGGTTATTTGCTAAAAATTGAATATTCTCTTGAATCCATTCCGAATCAGAATAGTCTTTATCACGCACTAAATTTACCTCTTCTTTTAGCAAATCACTAACATCCGAAAATCCTTTCTGTCCTAAATGAGCACAATCAGCATCTCTCATTACTTTTTCTAAAATATCATCGGGATCAGCCCCCATTTTAGTTGCTCTAATTATTCTACTTACATCATTAATAATAGAATCATCAATATTATATTCTTCTAAAAAATTTCTTGCAATTCTAACACTAGACTCTTCATGATTATCACTACCCTTTACATAACCCACATCATGAAACCACGCAGCAAGCAATAATACATTTGCATTTACTTCAGAAATATTCTCCCCAGCTATTAATTCTTTCATAGCATTTACAACACGTTGTGTATGGCTTAAATTATGATATAAAAAATCATTATTTAACTCTTTAGTTAATAATGAAAAAACATATTTTTCGGTTTTAAGCAACAAGGTCTCCATAAAAGAATTATTTTTATACTAAAGTAAAAAAAATTAGATGAACAGTCCAAAGTATTTGAGCATAATTATAACGGTACTACTATTAACTAATTGTGCAACTTACAAACCACAATACAAAAATAGCAATCCAGTTTTCAATAGCTCTTCTACAAAAGACATAGTACATTCATTTTACTTACTTGGAGATGGAGGGAACTCACCTATTGGAAGTGAAACTATTACATTGAAAAGATTAAGAATAGCATTAACAGCAGCTTCAAAAAATAGCACATTATTGTTTTTAGGCGATAATATTTATCCTGCAGGAATGCCTAAAAAAGGACATACACAAAGAGCCTTTGCAGAACACCAATTAAATACTCAAACAGATATTACTAAGAACTTTAAAGGAAATACCCTGTTTATTCCGGGGAACCATGATTGGTATGCAAATGGATTAAAAGGATTGGAGCGACAAGCAAATTACATCAAAAAGATTCTTGGTAAAAACTCCTTTTCACCTAAGAACGGGTGCCCCATTGACAAAGTTAACATTTCTGATGATATTGTTTTAATAACCATAGATAGCGAATGGTATTTAACAAATTGGGACAAACACCCAACAATAAACGATGACTGCGAAATCAAAACAAGAACTCGATTTTTTGATGAATTTGAAGGGTTGGTAAAAAAAGCAAGAGGTAAAACAACCATTATTGCAATGCATCACCCAATGTATACAAATGGCCCTCATGGAGGCCAATTTTCATTACAACAACAATTGTTCCCTACAGGAGGATCTATTCCGCTACCAATTCTAGGAACTTTTATCAATGTAGCAAGAAAAACAAGTGGCTTAAGCAATACCGATTTACAAAACAAAAGATACCTCGAGTTTAAAAATAGGATTGTGACACTATCTCAAGAAAATGACAAGGTAATTTTTGTTGCTGGACATGAGCATAGTTTACAGTATATTGTTAAAGACAACTTGCCTCAAATTGTGAGTGGTTCTGGATCAAAAGTCAACCCAACAAGAAATATTGGAGGCGGCTTATTTTCTGCTGGGGTTCCTGGTTACGCACGCTTAGATATATATAAAGACGGCTCTTCTAATGTTACCTTCATTGCTTCAGAAGAAAATAAAATCCTTTTTCAAACCCAAGTTTTAAAACCGAATAAAGCAGAATTAAATCAAGAATATACTACCAATTCTGATCAATATACACATGCATCTATCTACACCAAAGAAGAAGTTACAAAAGGAAAGCTCTACAAATATATCTGGGGTGAACGGTATAGGAAGCAATATGGGAAAAAAGTAAAAGCAAAGAATGTGCGTTTAGACACACTATTTGGAGGATTAACACCAATACGAAAAGGGGGGGGACATCAGTCAAAATCGTTACGTTTAGAAGACAAAAATGGCAGAGAGTATGTAATGCGTGCATTGCGTAAAAACGCCTTGCAATATTTACAAGCTGTGGCATTTAAAACACAGTACATCGAAGGTCAATTTGACGACACCTATTCAGAAGGTTTATTATTGGATGTGTTTACAGGCTCACACCCTTATGCTCCATTTACTGTTGCTACCTTAGCAAATGCCATTGGTGTTTTACATACAAAACCACAATTATTTTATGTACCAAAACAAAAAACATTGGCTCATTTTAATGAGGAATTTGGAGACGAACTTTATATGATAGAAGAACGTGCTGCATCTGGACACGGGGATAAAGCTAATTTTGGATATTCTAACAAAGTAATTAGCACAAACGATGTACTTAAAAAGATTCGAAAAAATGCAAACTCAATTATTGATGAGAGCGCTTATATTAGAGCACGATTATTCGATATGGTTTTAGGAGATTGGGACCGACACGAAGACCAATGGAGATGGGCAGCTTTCAAAGAGAATAACAAAACTGTTTACAGGCCTTTCCCGAGAGATAGAGATCAGGTATTTTCTATAATGGCGGATGGCGCTCTATTAAATTACATTACAAAATCAGTACCAGCTCTAAGACTGATGCAATCTTATGAAGAAGAAATGGGCAATACCAAATGGTTTAACTTAGAACCATACCCTTTAGATATGGCCATCATAACGGAGGCTAAAAAAACGACTTGGGATACAGAGGTTTCATTCATTCAAAAAAACATAACTGATCAAATCATTGACGAAGCGCTAAGGCATATCCCCTTAGAAGTAACAGGTCATACTGTTGCTGACATCAAACGAAAATTGAAAGGTAGAGTTCGAAACCTCCAAAAAATATCTAATGAATATTTTAAGCATATGAATAATTTTGCTGTGATTAGAGGAACAGATAAGGATGATTATTTCGAGATAGAAAGACTTGCTAACGGAATCACTCAAGTTACTGGATACCGCATTAAGAAAGGTGAAAAAAACGACATCTTTCATCAAAAGAAATACAACGCTAATGCGACCAAAGAAATTTGGATTTATGGTTTAGATGACAACGATGAATTTAAAGTTTTTGGAGCGTATTCTAAAGGAAGCTTTGTTCGAATCATTGGAGGACAGAACAATGACATTTACAATATTCTAAACGGCCATAAAGTTAAAGTATACGATTACAAATCTAAAAAGAATACTTTTCTAACAAATAAAGGGCGTAAAAAACTAACAGATTCGTATAGTACCAATGTATATGATTACAAAAAACTAAAATATAGCTCGACTGAAGTATTCCCTACATTTGGAGTAAACCCTGATGATGGATTAAAACTAGGTTTACTCGGAGTTTTTACCAATTATGGTTTTGACAGAAACCCTTTTACTTCTCAATATTCGTTAGCAACCTCCTATTATTTCGCAACGGAAGGATTTGATATCAAATTTACAAGTGAATTTGCGAATGTCATTGGCAATTGGAATTTTGGATTAGAAGCAGAATTTACAAGTCCAAACTACAGTGTGAACTTCTTTGGCTTCGGAAATCAAACTATCAATTCTAACTTTATAGATGAAGACACCTATAACGAAGACTACAACAGGGTTAAACTGCGTAAAAACTCCATTGCTCCTTATTTTATCTGGAGAGGGAAATTAGGTGGTAATTTTAAAATAGGCCCAAGTTACGAATCTATTGAAGTCGAGAATACTAGTGGTCGTTATATCGCTACAACCAACTACACAAACAAGAATACTTTTCTAGGCGCTGAAGCGCACTACAACTTCGAAAACCAAGACAACATGGCTTTTCCCACATTAGGAATGAAAGCGGATATTACCGTTGGATACAAATCAAATACAGAAAGCAACACAAGTTTTGGATATATCATTCCTGCTTTAAGTTTCAATTATAAGTTAATAACCAATGGTCAATTAGTACTCGCAACCAAGATAAAAAGTCATTTGAATTTCGGGAATGGCTTTGAGTTTTATCAAGGTGCTTCTATTGGAGCACATGATGGATTACGTGGATATAGAAACCAACGTTTCACAGGGAAGAATTCTTTTTATCAAAGTACTGACATTCGCTTAAACTTGCGTAAAGTTAAGACAGGTCTATTACCCGTACACATTGGTTTTTTTGGCGGTTATGATTACGGGAGGGTTTGGCTAGACCATGACACCACGACCAATTGGAATTCTTCTTTTGGTGGTGGGATTTTCTTAAACGGCGCTGACATGATTACCGCCAACCTTGGTGTTTTTAAAGGTGATGAATATGCAAGAGTTGCATTTTCTTTAGGCTTCTCATTTTAAATTTAAAAGATGATTCAATTTACATTAGTTTTTGCAGCTGCATTCGGAATGCTAGCAATCATATTAGGTGCTTTTGGCGCACATGCTTTGAAAAAGGTATTAAATGACGAGCAATTAAAAAGTTTTGAAACCGGAGTAAAATACCAAATGTATCATGCCATTGTATTGTTACTGCTTGGATTTCAATTAGAGTTCACTCAACCAATAGAAAACTATATTGTGTATAGTTTCATTGGGGGTATTATTCTGTTTTCTTTTTCCATTTATGGATTGGTGATTTCTTCTGCTAAGAATAAAAAACTTCGGTTTTTAGGACCAATCACTCCTTTAGGAGGATTACTTCTTACCATTGGATGGGGGCTATTTTTGTATTATGCGATAACTACTATTTAATAGAGAAAGAATATAAATTTCCCTTTGTAGACATTGAATATTCGTCTGTAATAAAAAAAGAATCGTTGTCTTTAAAACAAATGCCTTCTTTTTGAGAAGTATGTTCTAATGGAATTTCTGTTAGTTCAGATGCGAAAAAATCATTTACTTCAAAATTCGTCAAGATAAAAATAGCTTGATGATTTAACAGCACAACTTTTTTCCCGTCTTCAGAAATATCACCAGCCGTAATTCGGCAATCTGAATGGTTACAAAAAGAGTATTCCGAAATAAACTGTGCGATATGTTTCCCTTTTACATTAGGCACTCTAAACAATAACGTTTTCCCGAGTCTTTTTTTCTGCCGGCTTTTTGTAAAAATGTAAAAATAATTTTCATAAATAAAAAAGGCTTCTGCATCATAAGAGGCTTTTTTTTGCCCTTCTAACTTCGGATATTCAAAACTAATTTTGGAAACCGCAACCTCATCTTGATATAACAGTTCTTGGTTTTCAATTTTTAAAATGCTTAGTTTTTTTCTCTTGCGGTTGTTGTTTCCAAAGTCCCCAATATACAGGTTTCCTTCTTCATCAGAAGTCAAATCTTCCCAATCATGATTTTTAGCTATTACGCTTACAACCTTTATTATTTCTCCTTGTTGGTTGACTCCAAATACTTCTGGTCTATTTCCAGAGTCATTCACCATCCAAATTAAGTCTGAATTGGCTATGATTTCATTTCCAGAAACTTCTTTTAAAGATTTTGAGAGATTAGTAACTAGTGTTAATTGCCCAAAATTTTGGCAACTCATTAATCCTAAAAAACAAAAAAACATCAAAAAACGCTTCATCATCGTATCTTACTATACAACTATTCTTAAATACCTATAAATTCTCATCTATTTAGAAATACCTTATAATTGCTCTTTTATTTTTATTAACTCCGCTTTTACCGATTCTAACCTTGTTATCAATTCATGATTATGAATGGTACTATCAGGGTTTTTCTTTAACTTTTGTTTTGCCCCATCTAAGGTAAACCCACGTTCTTTTACAAGATTGTAAATCAGCTTAAAATTTGCAATATCATCTGAGGTAAAAAGCCGATTTCCCTTGGCATTTTTTTTAGGTTTGATGACATCAAATTCTTTCTCCCAAAAACGAACTAATGACGTATTTACATTAAACGCTTTTGCCACTTCTCCAATTTTGTAATACCTTTTTTCTGGTAAATCTATATACATTAATCTAGGGATTGATTTTCAACAGATGCCAATTCTAGCATTCTGTCGTATTCTTCTGGAGTTAAATCATTAAAGTAATAATACACAGGGTTTACTTTTCTATTATTCTTATGTACTTCGTAATGTAAATGGGGTGCCGTAGAAGTTCCTGATGTACCCACATACCCAATTAAATCTCCTCTTTTTATCTTTTGATTTTTACGAACAACGTATGTATCCATATGTCCGTACACGGTAACATACCCATAACCATGTTTAATTTTCACATAATTCCCTAATCCTTTTCTAGTTCGTACTGCTTTTATAATTACGCCATTTCCGGTTGCATATACCGGCGTTCCTTTTGGAGCAGAAAAATCCATTCCCCAGTGGTATTTTCTGGTTTTATAAATTGGATGCACGCGATAGCCATAGCCAGAGGCCATTCGTTTTAAATTCTTATTTGCAACAGGCTGAATTGCTGGAATTGAAGCCAGCATTTCTTCTTTATCTTTTGCCAATCTCACAATTTCGTCCAATGACTTTGACTGAACTACCAGTTGTTTTGATAAAATATCCAACTCTTTAGTTGCATTTTTTATCATTGCAGAATTGTCAAATCCTTCTAAATCTTTATACCTGTTTACACCTCCAAAACCCGCTTTTCGTTGTTCTTCCGGAATCGGATTTGCCTCAAAATAAACCCGATAAATTGTATTATCTCTTTCCTGTAACTCGTTTAAAACCTTAGAACTTTCCTCGATACGCTTACTTAGTAATTCGTAATGCAATTTCAGGTTCTCAAACTCCCTTTTTTGTGTTCTCTCATTGGGCGACATTAAAAATTGACTAAAGCCTATAAAACCAAAAAAAGCAACTAAAACTACCGCTAAAAATGCAAAAGTGGACTTCCTAAAAACATCCTTCTTTTTACGTTCAATCTTTCTATAAGATAGTGTATCTGCGTCGTAATAATATTTTACCTTTGCCATAATCTTAAATGTACTATTTTTGTGTTCTTTACATAAGAACAGACAAATTTACAAAATGTTTTACAACTGCATTTATTTGCAGGATATTTAAACCGGAATAATACACAAAAGACACATTCTATAAACGCTATTTTATTAATAAATGGGTTTAAGAAATGGTACAAAATAATTAAAGTATAGAAATTGACATCTATGAAATCACAAGACGTAAGAGCTACTTTTTTAAATTTCTTTAAAGAAAAACAACATGACATTGTGCCCTCTGCACCAATGGTTTTAAAGAATGATCCAACATTGATGTTTACCAATGCAGGAATGGTCCCTTTTAAAGAATTTTTCTTAGGAAATAGCACCCCTAAAAACAACCGTATTTCTGATTCTCAAAAATGTTTGCGTGTTTCTGGAAAGCACAACGATTTAGAAGAAGTTGGTTATGACACCTATCATCATACCATGTTTGAGATGTTAGGAAACTGGAGTTTTGGTGATTACTTTAAAAAAGAAGCAATTGCTTGGGCTTGGGAATTACTAACTGAAGTATACAAGATTGATAAAGACATTTTATACGTAACCGTTTTTGAAGGAAGTAATGATAAAGACAACCTTTCTTTAGATCAAGATGCTTTTGATTACTGGAAACAAATTATCCCTGAAGACAGAATCTTAATGGGAAATAAAAAAGATAATTTCTGGGAAATGGGAGCGCAAGGACCCTGTGGCCCCTGTTCAGAAATTCATGTTGACATTAGAACTCCAGAAGAAAAAGCGGCAGTAGACGGAAGAACCTTGGTAAATGAAGATCACCCCCAGGTTGTAGAGATCTGGAACCTGGTTTTTATGCAGTACAATCGTAAAGCAACTGGAACCTTAGAAGATTTACCTTCGAAACATATTGATACAGGAATGGGTTTTGAGCGTTTGTGTATGGTTTTACAAGATGTAAAATCGAATTATGACACGGATGTTTTCACCCCGTTAATTAGAGAATTAGAAACCATTACCAACGCTACTTATGGTAAAGATGAAAAAACAGACATTGCCATTCGTGTTATTGTAGATCACGTAAGGACTGTTGCATTTTCTATTGCTGATGGCCAATTACCAAGTAATACTGGTGCTGGTTATGTAATTCGTAGAATTTTACGAAGAGCAATTCGGTATGGATTTACCTTTTTAAATCAGAAAGAACCTTTTATCTACAAATTGGCAGATGCTTTGGGGCAACAAATGGGGACAGCATTTCCTGAAATTAAAAGTCAATCAAATTTAATTCACAATGTAATTAAAGAAGAAGAGGTATCTTTTTTAAGAGCACTCGATCAAGGATTGGTGTTATTAGATAAGGTAATCTCAACTACTAATGGAACCGTTATTTCAGGAATTAAAGCTTTTGAATTGTATGATACCTTTGGCTTCCCTTTAGACTTAACACAATTGATTGCAAGAGAAAAAGGGTTTACTGTTGATGAAAATGAGTTTTCATCAGAAATGACAAAGCAAAAAGAACGTTCTCGTTCTGCTTCTACTTCAGAAACCAGTGATTGGACTGTGTTATCTACTGATGAATCAAAGGGGTTTATTGGTTATGACAGGTTAACTTCTGATGTAATTATTACACGTTATAGAAAAGTAACCACAAAGAAAGATGGTGACTTATATCAATTAGCTTTTAATCAAACACCTTTTTATCCAGAAGGGGGTGGACAAGTTGGAGACAAAGGTTTTTTAGAAGATATTCATGGTGATGTAATTTACATCATCGATACTAAAAAAGAGAATAACGTACTTATTCACTTTACAAAAACCTTACCCAAACACATCAATGAAACTTTTAAAGCAATAGTTGGTGAAGAAGCAAGACAATTGTCTGCAAGCAATCACACTGCGACACATTTATTGCATCAAGCACTCCGCACTATTTTAGGCACACATGTTGAACAAAAAGGATCTTTAGTTAGCCCTAAACATTTACGTTTCGATTTTTCTCATTTCTCTAAAGTTGATGCAGATCAACTTCAAGAAATAGAGGATTTTGTAAATGCTCGTATTCGAGAGAGCTTACCGCTACAAGAACAAAGAAGCATCCCAATGCAACAAGCAATTGACGAAGGTGCAGTGGCTTTATTTGGTGAGAAATATGGAGACTCTGTTAGAGCAATCCGTTTTGGAAAATCTATGGAATTGTGTGGTGGAGTTCACGTACAAAACACCAGTGACATCTGGCATTTTAAAATCAAATCTGAAGGCGCAGTTGCTGCAGGAATTAGAAGAATTGAAGCGATTACTAACCAAGCTGTAGGTTCTTATTTCGAATTGATGGATCAAGAGTTTAGCGCTATTAAACAATTGCTAAAAAACCCAAAAAACACCGTAAAATCTATTTCGAATTTACAGGATGAAAACACCTCTTTAAAGAAAGAAATTGAGCAGTTATTAAAAGACAAGGCAAAAAATTTAATTGGCGATTTAAGAAGCCAATTACAAGAAATAAACGGAGTTCAGTTCTTAGCTACTAAAGTAGATTTAGATGCCAATGGAATTAAAAACTTAGCTTTTGATTTAGGAAAAGAACACAAAAACTTATTCTTAGTATTTGGTTCAGCTATTAAAGATAAAGCATTGTTAACCTGTTCTATTTCTAAAGAATTGGTCGATGAAAAAGGATTGGACGCTGGCAAAGTAGTTCGAGAACTAGGAAAATTCATCAATGGTGGTGGAGGTGGACAAAAATTCTACGCAACTGCAGGTGGTAAAAACCCAGGTGGAATTAAAGAAGCCCTAGAAAAAGCGAAAGCCTATATCGTTTAGAAAAGCACAAAGGAATTAAGTAACAAAGGTTCAGAGTATTATTTTACTTTGAACCTTTCTTTTTTTATATTTACTGTATTAAATTACAAAAAAACAAAGCTATGTTTAAATTAATATTGCATTACAAAGAACAAATTATTTTCATTTTATTTTTCATTATTTATTTTTATTTTGATTTATCGCAATATTTCACATTAAAAGTTTCTTTATATATTTGGATAGCAATAATTAGTTATAATCTTTATGTTAATCTAAAACATAAAACGCAAAAAAAATCAATCCTTTTATTATCTACAAATAATGATTCTGAAAATAAAACTGGTAAATTCATATTTGGATCAGCTATATTATTGGCCGCATTAGGTTTTTTATTCTTTTCTGAATTCGAAATTACAAACCCTCTTTTAGGGGTTATATCAATTATTAATAGCCGTTATAAAGCCAAAAGTTTGTGCATTCGTATTTCAAATAATACTTTTAAATATAAAGTCGGCAAAATAAAAAAAGATTACCAGATAAAGGATATAGAAAAAGTAATTATTTCAGGTAATGAAATTATTTTATCAGTCAAAAAAGATATTGTTCATAGTATACCTTTTTTAAATTTAGAAGAAAATGAAATTAGAGATACTAAAAAGTTTTTCAATACTCATCTAGAAGTCAATACACAAATCAATTAAATTTCATGAATCTACAAACACAAGTACCTTTAAAAAAAGAAGCGTATAACCCAATAAGCTACACTTCTAAAATTTCACTATTAGGTTCGTGTTTCTCTGAAAACATTGGAGATAAATTGGCCTATTTTAAATTTCAATCCAATCAAAATCCGTTAGGAATTTTATTTCACCCCAAAGCGATTGAAACATTGGTCACACATGCAATTAATAAAAAAGAGTATACAGATAAAGATATTTTCTTTTTAAATGAACGTTGGCATTGTTTTGAAGCCCATTCCAGTTTAAGTGCAACAACTAAAGAAGAGCTACTGTATCGATTGAATCAACAAATTAACTCAGCAAACAAACAACTTCACCAATCAACTCATATAATTATCACTCTAGGAACCGCTTGGGCATATCGTTTTATTGAATCGGATACTATCGTTGCCAATTGCCATAAGGTTCCACAAAAAAAATTTTTAAAGGAAATTTTATCTGTTGATGCAATTACAGAAAGTTTAGAAGGAATAATTGCACTCATAAAATCAATTAATTCGGAAGTAACAATATTGCTTACGGTTTCGCCCATTCGACACCTAAAAGACGGATTTATTCAAAACCAACAAAGTAAATCGCATTTATTAGCTGC